>Ga0187819_10000562_pt1 | contig 18527 bp, 16 predicted proteins | sample NC_wetland_sal_i_15_FD_132411 | JGI IMG/M metagenome (GOLD analysis project Ga0187819, IMG submission 132411) | Wetland sediment microbial communities from Neuse River Estuary, North Carolina, USA - SO4_4 | ecosystem: Environmental > Aquatic > Freshwater > Wetlands > Sediment | place: USA...
ACAATTTGGGGTTCGGAGCGATGTCCAGGCCAGACTCGGGAACGGGCTTCGGTGCTCCAGCTAAGTTCGGCCTTCGTCCGTGCAGGCCGAGAGATCATAAGCCGATCTCGATTCTATTTTCATGCTTTGCGGGTGTCGCAAGGCGACATGAAAACTCGGGAGAAGGAGCCGACATGTGGATTATAGGCTGTGATTATCACCCGAGGTTTCAGCAAATCGCGTTGGTGAACACGGAGACAGGCGAGTACGGTCAGCTGCGGTTGGAGCACATGAGTCAGGCGGAGAAGTTCTATCGTTCGCTGGCGGGCCAAGCGGTGTGTGTGGGAATGGAAGCCGGCGGGTATGCGCGTTGGTTCGAGCGTTTGTGGGCGGAACTCGGATTCGAGTTGTGGATCGGGGACTCCGCCAAGATTCGAGCCGCGGCCACGCGCAAGCAAAGGACCGATGCGCGGGATGCCCAGCATCTGCTGGAGCTGCTCCGCAACGGGCAGTTCGAGAAGATGCGCATCTGGATTCCCCGCGCGGAGGAGCGGGATGTGCGCCAGTTGGTGTCGCATCGCTATCGGCTGGTGCAGATCCGCACGCGGGTCAAGAATCAGCTGCGGGCCATTGCGCTGAATGAAGGCATGGGACGCAGGCCAGGGTTGTGGAGCCGACCCGGGCGCAAGCAGTTTGAGGAATTGGTTCTGCCCACCTGGACGGCACGACGACGGCAAGACAATCTGGAACTGCAGCAACTGGAACTGCGGACACAAGGGCTGGACCTGGCGGTGCGGCAGGAAGCGAGCCGACGGCCGGAAGTGGTGCGCTTGATGACCCATCCGGGCGTGGGGGAAGTGACCGCGCTGGCTTTTGTGCTCACCCTCGGTGATCCCGGACGGTTTGCTTCCAGTAAGCAGGTGGCCAGCTATCTGGGCCTGATCCCGGCCGAAGACAGTTCGGGCGGACGGCAACGACTGGGGCACCTCACCAAACAGGGCAACGCCCTGCTGCGTGGTTTGCTGGTCGAAGCCGCACACAGTGCGGTCCAACATGACGAGCAGTTGGCCTGAGGCTACCGGCGATTGGCGTTCAAAAAAAACCGCTCGATCGCGGCGGTGGCGGTGGCCCGCAAGCTGGCCGTGCGTTTGTGGTGGATGTGGATTCGCGGGCTCGATTACAGGCAGTTTCATCAAGGGAGCGCGAATCCGGTTCGTCATGACAATGCCGACCTCGTCATACACGGTTAAAGCCGACCTGATTTTGCGAGCTTTACGTCGCGGCCCGCCAAACCAACGGCGGATCTTCGACTGAAGCCGCAACCTACAAACATTCTCGCGTTCTCACACCGACTCTAAAGCCCATTCTTTTCAGCCACGGCTTCTTTCGCAGCCTGAAGGCCGTGCTCTCCCGAACTAAACAGGCTGCAGAAAAAAGCCAAACCTGGCTTCAGGGGTTGAAACTCCTGAGGAAAATGAGCCACTTACGGCGGGGTTAAAACCCCGCCCTTCCACCGGAACTGAGTTTTTCAGCAGCATCTAAAGTCGAGGCTTCCACGAAGCTGACACTAAAACGTCCACGCTGCTGCTCGCGAGATTCCTATTTCTTGCCGGGGGCCCAGGAATCGCCAGGCGCGGGCGGTGGATCATCGGCGTCGAGGGCGCCAGGAATGTTGGGCGTGCGCGATACTTTGCCGCGGAATGCGTCGGCCAACGTGATCTTATTGGCTTCAAGTGTGCGACCCATAGCTTGATTGAAGGCGATCGCGGCTTCGATCAAGCTAACGCGAGCGCGAAGCTCTGTGGACTGGGCGAGCGTCAGATCGCGGGAACGCAGGACGACCTGATAACTGGTCGAGGAGCCGAGCTGATATTTCTTCTGTTCGGCATCAAGAGTCTGCTGAGCCAGTTTTCTGGCTTCTGCTGCGGCGTCCACTTGCGTCCGATCTTGCTGCAGGGACTCCTGGGCCTGGCGCACGTTGACGAAAATGGTGTTCTTAAGCTGCTGGAAAGCCACTTCCTGTTGCCTCTCGCTCAACTGCGCATGGGCGTTGTTGGCTTGCGCCGCACGGTTCCGCAATGGCAGCCCAAGGCTGATCCCGCCCTCGTACGTAGGGTTGGAAGCATTGATCATCTGATTCAGTGCCGTGCCAACCCCAGAGCGCTTGACATCGACGGCCGTATTAAAAATTGGAGTGGGCACATAAAGCGCGGGGCTGCTTGTGGGAACACCATTAACGTCAACTACGGGCTGGGTCAAATCGGGCGCAAACCCCGTCAGCGTCTGCGACGAAACGACGACCTGATTGCCCGCGTAAGCTTGTCCCTGATAAAAGCCGAACAGCGTCAGCGACGGTAGCAATGCATTCCGGGTGACTTTGACTTCAATCTTCTCGTTCTCAAGAGCCAGACGCGCTTGCGTGATCTCCGGCCGCCTTTGCCAAGCTTCGTTCATCAAATCGTCGAGAGCAATGTTCTCGACGACTTCGGGAGTCTCGATCGGCGTTGTCGGCACGATCTCAACATCCTTCAGGTTAGGAGCGACGGGGTTCTTAGTAATGTCGTTCAGAAGCTTGGTTTCTTGCAGGAGCTTTGCGGTTTGTGCGGCAACAAGGTTCTGCTTGTCGGTGGCGAGTTGGGACTCGGCGGTGAGAACGTCGAGAGGGGCCATGGTGCCGATTTCGAGCTGCTTTTTGTTGTCCTCATACAGTTTTTGTGAAACGGCCACAGCCTGCTGCTCGACTTTCACGAACTCGCGGTCGTACACGAGTTCCCAGTAATCATCGGAGGTGGTCGTGATGTCGGTGATAACGGCCTGCGAGAATTGCGCGCCCGCGATCTTCTGGTTGTTTTTCGCCTCAATGATGAAGCGGGTATTGGGAAGGCGGCAGCAGCCATTCAGGAGCGGCTGCGTAATTTGGAAGTTCAGAGTCGAATACACAGCGGGATTGAAAAATACGCCGGGCGAATTCGTGGACTGCCGTTGATTCTGCCATTGTAGCTGTACCGCCGTGCCGGTGTGAAAGCCCTGCACGTACGAGAAATTGTAGTTCGCCGTATGGAAGTTCAACTGAGGCACTGTTGTTGTTCCGACGCCCGAAGTGAAAATGTTGTTTACAGGCACCAGCGCGCTCGCCAAGTTGGCCTGCGCCGTCAGCACGGGATCAAACGAAGCGGCCGGAGGAGCACCCAGAACGACCTGCTGCGCGGCGGCTGTCTGTGGAACTCCGCCAGCCTGAGCCGTCAGCAGCCCAGTATCGATGATCCACGCACTGTAACGCTGGACGCGGATATCGAGATTGTTCTCGAGAGCCAGGGAGATGGCGTCATCGAGGGTGAGGTTGAGCTTGCCATCCAGAATGAGCTGATCGATTTTGGGCGTGTTGACCAGCGCAGGTTGCTCGACGCTCCTCGGAGAGTAAGGCGCAAAAAATTCGGGAAACCACTTCTTTCCCTTCCAATAATCGGAGTGAAGCTGGAGACGCTTGGGTGTGATGGGGCCCACCGCCGTGGACTGCTGGGAAGTCTGGTTCTCAGCAGGATTTTGCGCCGACTGGGCTTGAGGCTGTGATGGCGGCGTCTGGCTCTGCGATTGGGACGGCGCCTGTTGTTGGGCCTGTGCGTACAATGGCGAAACAATCAAGGAGGCAGCCGTCCAAAGTACGAGGGCTGCGTGCCATAGACTTCGAGTCATTGTGAGTCCTCTCCAAACAAAAGGATCGCGCTGCGAGCGCGTAAACGAATGTGGAAATGAGAAAGTCAGAAGAAGTTCCTTGGCGACGCCGAATGGCGCAGATTGGGCGTCGCGAAACTGCCGTGGTTTGACGCGCAAAGATCGATTAGCCAGTGATGCACGTTCCTGCCACAGAATCACGATTCCAGCGTTTGTTTTGTGCACGCTAACTTAGTACAAACGCGCGGACGCGCCCGTTTGTTTCATTCACGAACCGTTGTTTCTGCCCGCTCGAGACGCGACTTGGATTTTGCGTGCTTCCCACGCAATGTTGCAAAAGAGCGGCCACCGTATCCTCTTGAAAGCAGAGGGTTAAAAGGCAATTCGAGCGCTTTGGCTGTCCGGTAACGGACACTATTGTGCGCATCCGAACACGCGGGGCAGGCGGAGTGTAGCACCGCACTCACCGCGAGTGACGATCGCGGCAAGGCGCAGAGGTGCCCGACTACTATCCTCATATCCAACTCCGCGCTATCGCGGGGCGATCAAATCTTGGTAGACTCCGCCCATGATTACAGGAGCGCACGTTCTTCTTTACACTCAAAAGCCGGAAGCCGATCGCGTTTTTTTCCGCGACGTGCTCGGGTTGCCCTGGGTTGATGTGGGGGAAGGCTGGCTGATCTTCAAGCTGCCTACTTCGGAAGCTGCTTTTCACCCGGCCGACGCCGGGAGGACGCAATCGCACGGGGGTCATCATCTTCTTGGGGCTGTGCTCTATCTGATGTGCGATGATTTGCGGGCACAGATCAAGATGCTGGAGGACAAGGGCGTCAAGTGCACGGAAGTCACGACGGAGGCTTGGGGGACCAAGACGACGGTGCGGCTTCCCAGCGGCGGCGAGATCGGACTGTACCAACCAACGCACCCGACGGCCATTGGACTTTGAGCCTGCGCGAAAGCGGCGAGCCACGGTGACGCCGGCGGGCTTCGCGGCCTTGTGATTCGCAATTCAATTGGACCCGCTTCTCGGATTCCAGGTCCGCTCTTCGTTGACACTTCTTGTGGGCTGGTTCTACCATTCTGCGAGACCCCATACATGCAAGTGAGCCACGCCCTAAAGCATGATCAACGCGCGCGGCACTGCCGGCGTGCTTGTGGGCCGAGTCTAGCGCGCGTAGCGCTCGTGGCGTTGTTGTTGTGGCTGCTGCTGGTCAGTGTGGTCAGTCGCGCTGCAGCACAAAAGCCGGAAGAGCTGAAGCCGCAAGGGTACGTCAACGATTACGCCGACGTTCTGAGCCAAGGTGCGCGAGAGCAGATTACGGCGCTGTGCACGCAGGTGGAGCAAAAAGCGCAGGCGCAGATCGCAGTGGTGACAGTGAGAACAACGGGCGGGCGTCCCCTCGAGGAGTATTCGCTCGATCTCGCAACGCATTTCGGGGTCGGGCCGAAAGGGGCGGATCGAGGTCTGTTGGTCCTGCTCGTCGTCGAAGATCGCAGATACCGCTTTGAGGTTGGCCTTGGGCTGGAGGGCATTTTGCCTGACGGCAAAGTCGGCGGATTCGGGCGCGAGGCGGTGCCGCTGCTTCGCGAGAACAACTACGACACGGCCATGCTCTTGATGACGCGCCGAGTAGCCGACGTGATTGCCGCCGATCGTGGGGTGACGCTTACGAACGAGCCGGAAATCGCGGGCGGGAATTCGAACTCGGGTGAGGGTCCGACCGCCGACGAATTGACGGGAATCAAGACAGTAATCTTCGTCGTTATCGGTCTTCTCATTGCTTTTCGATTGGTACGGATGCTGGCTCCCGGGCGCAGGCGGCACTATGGAGGCGGGTGGTGGATTGGGCCCATGATGGGCGGATGGGGCGGGGGCGGATTTGGAGGCGGCGGCTGGAGTGGCGGCGGGTTTGGCGGAGGAGGCAGCAGCGGGGGATTCGGCGGGTTTGGCGGAGGTTCGTTTGGCGGTGGCGGAGCAAGCGGAAGCTGGTAATCTCATTCGGCCATTCACGTGGCGGGTCTCACTGAAACTGTCGTGCGATGAAACTGATGCGCAGAAGAAAGGGAGCTGAATGGAGGAAATACTTACTGAACTCGTTCGGCGCCTGAAGAATGCGCTGGGCAATGATTTAAAGGCGGTGGTGCTGTACGGATCAGCGGTTACCGGTGAGTTTTCGTCGAAGCACTCCGACCTAAACATCCTTTGCATCGCCGAGCGCGTGGGACCGGCGGAACTCGAACGGCTCCATTCCACGGTGCGCTGGTGGACGCGGCGGGACAATCCCGCGCCGATGGTTTTCACGTTCGAGGAACTTCACCGGTCGGCCGATGTTTTCGCCATCGAGCTGGTCGACATCAAGCTGCACCACCGGATGCTACTGGGCGAGGATTTCTTCGAGCAATTTGAGGTTCCGCTGCGCCTCCATGCGTTGCAGCTCGAACGCGAACTGCGCACGAATTGGATTCGGTTGCGCGAGACGATCCTTGCGGCGCCGCGTAAGAAAAAGGCGCATCTCGCGATCATGCTCGGATCCGTTTCCACATTCTGCGCGCTCTTCCGGCACGCGTTGTGGGCGCTGACGGGCCAAATGCCGGGAACGAAGCGCGAGGCGGTGGACGGCGTTGCGGCGCTGACCGGGGCGAACCCATCGGCGTTTCACGCGATCCTGGAACTGCGCGAGGGCAAGCGCAAGGCGTGGAAGATCGATATCGAAGAGACGCTCCATGCGTATGTCGAGTTGGTGGAGGTGGTGACGAACGAGGTCGACCGGCGTCTGGAAACGCAATGAGCTTGGCGGCTTCGACGGCGCGCGAGGAGTCAACCCAGTTCGCATAGGCCCCAGGGTGCAGGCAGGTGGTGAAGGAGGTTTTCAATGAAGGTTGTTGCCGCGGTCGTGGCGATTCTGGTGGTCATTGGGCTGGCTATCGGCGGCTCGTATGTGAGCCACCGCAATCAGATGGTGGCGTTGAACGAGCAAGTGAAATCGAACTGGTCGGAAGTGGACGTCAACCTGCAGCGGCGCGCGGACCTGATTCCGAATTTGGTAGAGACGGTGAAGGGGTACGCGGCGCAGGAGCAGACGGTGTTCAACGATATTGCGAAGGCGCGCTCTGCACTGCTGGGCGCGCAAACTCCCGAAGGTAAAATGGCGGCGAACAACCAGCTGGACGGCGCACTCGGCCGATTGCTGCTGATTGTCGAGAATTATCCTCAGCTCAAGTCGAACGAGAATTTTCTGCGTCTTCAGGATGAGCTGGCTGGGACCGAGAATCGCATCGCTGTGGCGCGCAAGCGTTATAACGATTCGCTGCAAGCGTACAACACCTACATCGCCCAGTTTCCGAACAACATCTACGCGGGCTGGGCTGGCTTCCAGCGCAACAACGCATACTTCCAAGCGTCGGAAGCTTCGCGAGAAGCGCCGAAGGTGGCGTTTCCGGGGCCGAATCGCTGAAATTGAGTTTGCGGGCGGGCGGGTCTGAGACCCGCCTCAGAAGCGAATAGGCGAGTGCAGAGGGAAGTTCCCACCCCCACACAAGCCAATAGCTAATGCCTGGGAAGGTCACGTGACGGCCATTCACTCAAGCTGCTTCTTCTGATACGATACGCGGCTGCTGGGCTGGTCGTTGCCCTGGAAGCCCGACGTCGGCCGTAAATCCCGCCTGAGCAGCGCAAAATCGCATACAAGGACTTATTCTGATGCCATCCATGACTGCGGCGAACAAAGCAGTGCATCGTGTCGCGAACTTCAATGCCGGACCAGGAGCGCTGCCACTGCCGGTTCTCGAGCGGGTTCGCGAAGAGTTGATCGATTATCGTGGAAGCGGGATGTCCGTGATGGAGATGAGCCACCGGTCGCGCGAATTTGAGGAGATTATCGAGCGCGCAGAGCGAAACTTGCGGCGGCTGCTCACCATTCCAGACGAGTACGCGGTGATTTTTCTTCAAGGCGGCGGAAGTATGCAATTCAGCATGATTCCGGCAAATTTGTACTTGCCGGGAAAGCCCGTCGATGTCCTGCACACCGGCGCATGGACCGCGAAGGCGATCGGCGAGCTGAAGAAGGGAACGCCATTTCGGCTGGCGGCTTCGACGGAGAGCGAGAAATTCACGCGCGTACCGCGCCAGGATGAAATCGCGGTCGAGCCGGACGCTTCCTACGTGTATGTGTGCACGAACAACACGATCGAGGGCACACAGTGGCGCACGTTGCCGGAAACGGGCGAGGTGCCGCTGGCGGCGGATATGTCGTCGGATATCGCCTCGCGCGCCATTGATGTGCGGCGGTTCGGCCTGATTTTTGCAGGCGCGCAGAAGAATCTTGGCCCGGCCGGCGCGACCGTAGTCGTCGTGAGGCGCGATCTCGCCGAGCGTGCGGACAAGAATTTGCCTTCGCTGATGCAATATCGCACGCACATTAAGGAGAAGTCGCTGTACCACACGCCGCCTGCGTTCGCGATTTATGTTTGCGGGCTAGTCCTTGAATGGCTCGAGGAGCAAGGCAGCATCGCCGGAATCGAGAAGCGCAACGAGGCGAAAGCGAAGTTGCTCTACGACACGATCGACGCGAGCAGCTTCTATAGCTGCCCGGTCGAAAAGGAGTCGCGGTCGCGCATGAACGTCGTGTTTCGCGTAGCCGGCGGCGACGAAGCGACGGAGAAGCGTTTTGCGGCGGCTGCTGCGGAATCGGGGATCATCGGCATCAAGGGGCACCGATCCGTGGGCGGAATGCGCGCGTCGCTTTACAACGCCGTGGGGATCGAGGCGGTGGAGGCGCTGGTCAGCTTCATGCGCGAGTTTGATCGCACACGTGGTTAGGTGAAGCGCGCTTCGGTTGGCCGGCTTAGGCGATGACCGCGACTGTGCCGAAAAGTGGCTCGGCAAGTGCGGAATCGCCGCGGATTTCTGCCAGCCTTGCGCTTTCTTCTGGGCGCATTCCCTTTGTGAAAAGCCGCCAGGCTGCGTCCTGCGAAATTGAGAGCTCCGCTTTCGGAATTACATCGGTCGCGATCAGCGACTCCCAACTATTTCTATTTCGCTGCAGGAACCATCGGCCGCCCGCCGTGCCCGTAATTTCGATTTGCACCACGGTCTGTTCTGTCGCCTGCGTGTTCCGATAAGCGTGGGGTGTCGCGCGCATAAACGTGTCCAGCACCGGCGCGAAGAATTGTGGGGAATAAAGCGGCGGTTTGCCTGTCGCATCGCGGATTTGCTGCTGGTGATGCCGCTGCTCGGTATATTCGCGAGCCACGTCCAACCAGACTGGAGCCGGAGCAGGCCCCGCCCAACTAACAGGCTCGCCCAAAGCAAAGGGATCGAGGGAGGCGAAATGATCGGCGAGCTGCGGCCCCGTAAAAGCGAGGAGATCACAAAGCAGCCGTGTGCTGATTCGCCGGGCTGCGCGCACCCAATCCGAATTGAACGCGTTGATGAAGGTCACTAGGTCCCGATAATCCGCGATGGGCCTGCTAAGGGGGCGAAATCCATCGCGACGCCGCGAAAGATTGCCCAAGTCACCGCCAAGCAAATGAAGGGCCACGTCCTTCACGGACCAAAGTGGCGCTGCGGTTGGCCGTGCCCAATCATCCGGCGAAAGACTGCGGAGCACTTCCAGCAAGAGTTTTCGGATCTCGGTGAACCGATCAGCAACGAGGATCGGGTCTGCTTTCGTGTCGGTCATGGTCTATTCGGTGGAGTGTCCTGGGGCGCTTCAGCAAAAGCCGCCCTGTGGCCCGAATCAACGGTGCGATTCCCCGTGGGCTAAAGTCCAAGCACGTTCACTAATTCGCGGACGGAGGCGGCCGATTTATCGAGCGCGGCCTTTTCTTCGGGCGTCAGCTTGACTTCGATGATCTGCTCGATGCCGCGCGCGCCAAGTTTCACCGGCACGCCGACGAAGAGTCCGCTGATTCCGTACTCGCCTTCAAGGTAGGCGGCGCAGGGCAGAATCTTTTTCTTGTCTTTGAGAATCGCGTCGACCATTTCGACCACGGCGGCCGACGGCGCGTAGTAAGCGGAGCCGGTCTTCAGCAGGTTGACGATTTCGCCGCCCCCCTTGCGCGTACGCGTGATGATGGCGTCGAGTTTGTCCTTGGGCAGAAGCTCGGGGAGCGGGATTCCGGCTACAGTGGAGTAGCGCGCGAGCGGGACCATATCGTCGCCATGACCGCCAAGGACAAAGGAGTGCACGTTTTCTACGGAAACTCCGAGTTCCAGGGCAACGAAAGTGCTCATGCGGGCGGAGTCGAGCACGCCGGCCATGCCAATCACGCGATTCTTCGAAAAGCCGCTGATTTTCAAGGCGGCTTGGGCCATAGCATCGAGCGGATTCGTGACCATGATCAGGATGGAGCTGGGCGAGAATTTGACGACCGCGTCGATCACGCCTTTGATGACGTCGTAATTCGCTCGCAGCAGGTCGTCGCGGCTCATTCCGGGCTTGCGCGGGAATCCTGCGGTAACCACGACGATGTCGCTGTTGGAGGTTTCGCGATAATCGCCAGAAGCGGTCGAAATACCAACGGCATGCGCGTCGCTGCCGAGGATGGGGCCAGACTCGGCCATGTCGAGGGCTTTGCCGGCGGGAACACCTTCGAGGATGTCGGTCAAGACGACGTCGGCGAGACTCAGATCATGAATACGCTGAGCAGTTGTGGAACCGACGAAGCCACCGCCGACTACGGTCACTTTCTTTCGCATTAATCCCTCCCAATGACACTTGCCGCGGCGGGCATATTCTCGATGATGGCTGATGCAAATTGCGATGTCCGCAGCTTTGTGGCGCCCGGCATCAGGCGCTCGAGGTCGTAGGTGACGCGCTTTTGCTGAATCGTGCGCGCGATGCTCTCTTGGATCAGCTTTGCTGCCGCCTTCCAGCCGAGAAACTCGAACATCATGGCGCCAGAAAGCATGACGGAACTGGGGTTGATGACGTCCTTATCCGCATATTTCGGAGCGGTGCCGTGAGTGGCCTCGAAGACGCCAAAGCCGTCGCCAATGTTGGCGCCAGGCGCCATGCCGAGACCGCCAACCTGCGCCGCGCACGCGTCGGAAAGATAATCGCCGTTCAGATTTGGGGTTGCGAAGACTTGATATTCATCCGCGCGGAGCAGAATCTGCTGGAAGACGGAATCGGCGATGCGATCGTTGATCAGGATCTTGTTTTTCCATTGTGAATTGCCGTGCGTTGCGTGGATGGCGTCAAGCGTTTGCCTTACTTCCGCGTAGATTTTTTGCTTGAACTCTTCGGTCGCTTGCTCGAGACCGGGCTCGATCATAGCCGCATTCTGCTCGATGCTGAGATTCGCGTTGCTATCTTTATTGCCGAGGATCCAACTTTCGCGTTCGGTGACCACATGCGGGCGAAATTCCTGAGTGGCCAGTTCGTAGCCCCAGTCGCGGAAAGCGCCTTCGGTAAATTTCTGGATGTTGCCTTTGTGAACGAGGGTGACGATGCGCTTGCCATGGTCGATGGCGTGCTGGATGGCGCGGCGAACGAGGCGCTTCGTGCCAGTCGGGGACATCGGCTTGATGCCAACGCCGGAATCTTCGCGAATGCGCTTGGTCCCGCCCTTCAGCATCTCCTGGTTCAGGAAATCGATCAGCCGCTTCACTTCTGGCGAGCCGGACTTCCATTCGATTCCGGCGTAGACGTCCTCTGTATTCTCGCGGAAGATGACGACGTTCATGCGTTCGGGATGGAGGACGGGTGAGGGCACGCCTTCGAAATAGCGCACCGGGCGCACGCAGGCATAGAGATCGAGAACCTGGCGCAGGGTGACATTGAGCGAGCGGATTCCGCCACCTACAGGCGTTGTGAGCGGGCCTTTGATAGCGACGCGAAAATCGCGAATGGCGTCGATGGTATCCTGGGGCAGCCATTCCTTGAATTGATTGAATGATTTTTCGCCGGCGAAGACTTCGAGCCAGGCGATTTTGCGCTTGCCTGCGAAGGCGTGTTCCACCGCAGCGTCAAATACACGGCGCGAAGCCTTCCAAATGTCGCGGCCGGTGCCGTCGCCTTCGATGAAAGGAATGGTAGGCTGGTCGGGCACACGAAATGAGCCAGCCGAGTATTCAATCGGTTTGCCGTTCGACGGAACCGGCGAACCAGAGTAAGAACTCTTCATGATCTACCGCCCATCAGATGTTCGATTTGCGAGATCGGAGTGTACTGCGGCACCCCGAAATTTTCCAAGCCGTTCACGATAACATAACCGCCGCACGGGGGCACTGGCGTCCCGGTGGTTTCGGTGATTAGTGCGCGGATCCGATCGGGAAATGCAGTTCCGAGTTTTGATCGCCGTAGCTCCGACGTTCTGATATAGAATTGCGCCTCGCGCGTATTGATCCTTGCGGCGGCAAAAGGGGCCGGATTCGCGCACCGGCGAGACGGCCGAGGAGGATGTATGCATCGAAAGATGCTGCTGGTGGGAATCGCAGCGCTGGCCATGGCTTATGTGAGCTTCGCGCAGGCGAAGCCGGATTTCAGCGGGACGTGGAAGCTGGACGTGAACAAGAGCGATTTTGGTCCCGTGCCCGGACCGAATTCTCAGACGGAAGTGATCGAGCAGAAGGGTGACACAATCACCATTAACGTCACGGCGGTAACCGATGATGGGACGCATCAATACACAATCAAATACGTGGCGGATGGCAAGGAAGTGAACATCCCGCCAGATGCGCCCGGCGCGCACCCGGCTCCGGAGGTCACGATGCAAAGCGTTTCCACAGCGTGGGACGGCGCTGTGCTCGTGGTGAACCAGAAGTTGCTGTATGGCGATGCACCGGTGACGGGAGCCAGCCGGTTCTCGCTGTCGGCTGACGGTAAAGTGCTGACGGTTGATTCGAGTTACGCGAGCCAAGAGGGGGATGCGACGCGCACGTTTATTTACGAAAAGGCGGATTCAGCCGCTGCCTCGGCACCGGGAGCAGCATCTCAGGCGGTGGCGCCGGCAAAGGCGGCGACTGCCGCGGCCGCAACTTCCGCGATGGCTGCGTCCTCGGCGGCTGGATCGGCCACGGCCTCGGATAAGCCGAACCTGAGCGGGACGTGGGTGCTCGATGCGGCGAAGAGCGATTTCGGGCAAATGCCTCCGCCGGACAGCCGCACCGACACGATCGAGCACAAAGAACCGTCGATCAAGATCACGGTCGACCAGACTGGGCAAATGGGGGAGATGAATTTCACGATGGATCTGGTGACGGATGGGACCACGGTGTCTAAATGGACGGCGTTCGGCAACGAGGCGCACAGTACCGCGCACTGGGAAGGGAACACGCTGGTTGTGAAGACGGACGCGAAGTTCCAAGACGATCCGGTAAGCTTCCAGGTCAAATACACGCTGAGCCCGGACGGGAAAACGTTGAACGTGCAAGATCACTTTTCCGGCCCGATGGGCGAAGGCGACGCGAAGCTCGTCTTCAACAGGAGATAATCGGAAGACCATCGCTGGATCCCGGCGACGAGAAGAGGCAGATCTGTTACGCGCCGACGAGGTTGCTTCGGCGTTCCATGAGAACGACATCGCGCCACCGGCCCTGCATGCAGCCCAACTGCTCTCGCGTGCCGACGACGCGAAGCCGCAGCTTGTGTGCATCTCGATACTGGCAATGTTTTCGGGGAAGATTCCGGCCTGCAACGTCCAGATACCGTTGCGTTCCGAGGACTCCACAAGCGCAGCGAGCAGTGCGGATCCGATTCTTCTGCCTCGCGCATGCTCCGCGACGTAGACGCTCACCTCAGCTACGCCGGCGTACACGCAGCGGCTGGAAACCGGGCTTAATGCCGCCCAGCCCAGGATCTCGTTCCCGGAGCGCGCCACCAGCCGGCAAGACTTGAGATGAGCGGCGTCCCATCTCTCCCATTCGGGGACGCTGGTTTCGAAGGTGGCGTTGCCGGTGCGGATTCCCTGCAAATAGATTTGGCGAACGGCAGGCCAGTCTTGCGGTGTCATGGGCTCGATCGAAACGGCCGGCGTGGACGCTGGCTGCATGGGTCGAGCCAGTTTAACGCTAGAGTCTCCACTCCAACAGCGGTGAGTTTCCTCGATTCATGATTACGCCGGCCACATGTTCAACAAGCGCCTGTGGCGTGGTAGGCTTGCGTCGGCGTATTCATGTTCAACGCGCTGCGCTACTACTGGATCACAGCGAAGGGATACCGGCTGTGTCCATGGAAATCGCCCTACGTTCGCTGGCGGCTGGAAACATTCTACGGAAAAGAAGCGGCTGATCTCGACGCGCGCAAGTTCTTCGCGCTGATGTGGCGCGAGCGCGCCCGCATGGAGCGTTTCCTGGAATGGGTCGCCGAGCGGCGGCGCGCGCAGAAGGAAAGGACTGATTGACATGGACACATTCATTCAGACTAAGCCGGAGCCAATTTTCTTGAAAAGCGCGCGTCGAGCTTTCGTGGCGTTGGCGCTGCTGCTCATGGCGAGCGGCCCTGTGCCCGCGCAGACCGCTGTGTCGCGGGAAGTGGCAGATCCAACGGGAGCTGTTCTCGAATCCAGCGTTCACCAACCGCTGCCGGAGCAATTCATTTGGGTGTTCATGCCAGCGAACACGCCGGCGAAAACCGATGAGGCCACGCCTCGGTATTTTCGTTACAGCTTCGAAGTCGATGGCGTTCCGTCGGACGCGACGCTGTACATCGCGGGGCCGGATCACATTCACGCTTACGTCAACGGGAAAGGCGTTGCATCCGCAGACCGTGATCCGAAATCGAAAACGCGGCCTCTCGTGATCGTTGCGCCGGTCGCAAAGGACCTTCAGCGCGGCAAGAATGTCATTGCGGTCGAGGGACAGGGCGGCTCGCCGCTGGTGGTAAAGATAATGCCTGCTGCCGAGGGTTTGATTGCGCCAGCGCTCCTCATCTCCGGCCCTGGATGGAAAGCGGCGCTGAGCGCGCCAGTCGGGTGGGAACAGCCTGGATTCGACGATTCGGCGTGGCAGGCCGCGAAGGCGCTAGGCAGCATCGAGACGCGAATCGGTGGGATGCATCCGGACGCGCCTGAGGCAAACAATCTGGAATGGAATTCGGACTCGGAAATGTACCGCTGGCCGGGGTACGACGGGATTTCGCCTTATCTCGCGCATGTTGCGGCTTTGCCTGCGGCAGTCACTGATATCAATGAACAAGCTGGGCACTTCGAGAACCTGGTAGCGCTGACGCAAGCCAATGCAAACGCGGAATTCGAGGTGAAATTGCCGGGAGGCGTAGAGACGGCAGCTTATTCTGCAGCGTCGGCGCCCAGTTTGCTTCTCGATTTGGGGCGCGAAACGAATGGACGGCTCGAAGTCACTTCGGATTCCGCAGAGCCGATGAAGATCGCGCTGCAGTACGGCGAATCGCGTGAGGAGGCGATCAAATCGCCGTACCTGGGAACAAATGAACTGCTCGTTCCGGGGCGCGCGACTGTGCGCGGGCCGAAGAGCTCGTTTCGTTACGTCGTGCTGAGATTCTTAGGGGGCACGTCGCCGCTGCGGTTCAAATCTATTCGCGTGGACGCGATCTATTATCCCGTCTTATACCGCGGCTCGTTCGAATCATCGGACCCGCTGCTGAACCGGATCTGGGCGGTTGGTGCGTACACCGCCCATCTGTGTATGCAGGACGCCATCTGGGACGCGCCGAAGCGCGATCGCGGGCCGTGGATGGGCGATTTGGATGTGTCGGGCGACGTGATCGACAACGTGTTCGCCGATCAATTCCTGATGAAGAACACGATGAACCGCTTGGTCGCGCAAGCAGGGAACCCACCGACGAACGATGTGAACGGGATTCCGGGTTACTCCGCATTTTGGGTGATGGGCGAAGCGGATTATTACCGGCATATCGGCGACAAGGAGTATCTGAGGTCGATTCACGATCCCCTGCTCCGGCTGCTGGACTATATGGCGGGCGAGCTAAACGATCAGAACCTGTTCGCGAACACGCGGAAGGCATGGCCGTTTGTGGACTGGTCGCCTGAGTTCGACAAGGACACACCGGAAGCGCGGCGGGCGACGCAATTCGAGTTCTACAAGGCGTTCAGCGAAGGCGCGTGGCTGCTGAGCGAAGCGGGAGACGCGAGCGCGGCGGAGAAATATCGGGGCCGGGCGGAGGCCCTGCGAGAAGCGGCGCAACAGGCGCTGGTCGACAAGAGCGCGGGCACGTTTGGGACTCGATGGCAAGCGAATGCGATGGCCGTGTATTCGGGTGTGGCGAACGCGCAGCAAACCGCCGCGATATGGGAGCGCGTGCTCTCGCATCCGTCTGAGTTCATGATCACGCCTTACTACAACTACTACGTGATTTCCGCGATGGCCGAGGAAGGGCACCGGCGCGAAGCTGTCGACTGGATCCACAAATATTGGGGCGGAATGATTGCAGAGGACGCCACGAGTTTTTGGGAGGGCTACGATCCTTTCTGGCCGAAGCAGGACTATCACGCGAATTTGCAGGCGGACGATGACAAGGGATATTTCGTGAGCTTGGCGCATGGATGGTCGAGCGGAGCCACCGCGTGGCTGACGGAGCAGATTCTAGGAATTCGGCCGACAGCAGCGGGATTCAGCCAGGCGACGATACGTCCCGACCTAGCTGGGCTGGAATGGGCGCGAGGAGCGGTTCCCGCACCGTCCGGCCCGATTCGCGTGGATTACAGAGCCGGAGCGGGCCTTGACGCGCAGATCGACCTTCCGGCAGGCGTAAACGCGCGAGTGTCGATGCCGGTATGTTCGCGGGAGAATTTCGTGATGCTCGATGGCAATCGCGCAACGGGCGAAACTGCGGAATCGGGAACGCGCGTCGTGATTGGAATCGATCATCCGGGGCATTACGTTCTGCACTCGAATTGCGCGGGCCTGGCTGCGGGAGAACAGCTTCACAATCTTTTCTCGAGGTGGCCGGGTTACTCTCAGACCACAGGGACTCACATGCGAGTGCCCATCTGCTCTCCCCAAGAGTAGCGTTGTAGGGAGAATCACGCTCAGAGGCGCTCGTTGTGCCCAAGGATTTCCTAATCAGGCTGCGGTGTCCCTACGGGGATGAAGACCGGACGATGCTGCTGCAGGACCGCGATGAATCACTGGCGCAGATCCTTGAGACCTCGTTTGACTTTGAGTGTCCTGTGCACGGAGTACAGAAAGAAATCCCCATTTCCGGGAATGAGAGGGGGGCGGTTGGCGGGTCGCGGCGCAGCAGGCAAACGGTCGTTGCGGAGCCAATCTCCGCACAAGCCAAGCCGCGGTCGAGTCCGCGCATCTCGATCCACATTCCGGTGATGGTGTACGGGTGGTCGCACAACGAAATCTCGTTTCACGAAGAGACGACGACACTGCTGGTGAACGCGAGCGGTGGGCTGATCACGCTGGGAGCGCGAGTGAGTGTGGGGGACACGATGTTCGTGGTCAACAAATCGACACAGGGCGAGCAAGAATGCCGCGTGGCGTATGTCGGGCCGGAATTAGAAGGAAAGCTGCGCATCGGTTTTGCGTTCAAGCAGCAAGTGCCGAGTTTCTGGAAGCTCGACCGGCGAGAAGTGCGGATTTCGAAACCGGTGCGCGTTTGGGTGCGAGGGAAGGACCGCACGGGGCAGAGATTCTCGCAAAGCGCGATGGCGGTGGACATCAGCAGGCACGGCGCGCGACTGGAGGGGATCGGTTTTCTCACCTGGCCGGGCGAAGTGATCGAAGTGAAGCGAGGCTGGCGCATGGCGCGGTTTCGGGTGATTTGGGTCGGAGATATGGGGTTACAGGCGGGGCAAGCTGGGATTTACTCGCTGGAACCGGGCAAGAACGTCTGGGGCATTTCGCTGTAAGAACAGAAGTTAGAGGTTGGAGGTTAGACGTTAGAAGGCGGAACGCGCGGTGTGCGTTGCAGAGGCTTCTTCTTCAGCAATTTCTCTTGCGTTTTCTTGGGCAGCTTTGCGAATACCAAAGAGTGCGCTTGGCGCAGGAGGCGGCGAATTTCGTCGCGCGGAAGCGCCTCTTCGGATTCGAGTGATACCCAATGCGCGCGAGCCAAGTATTTCGCGGGCGTGATTCCGGGACGCTCGATCAGTTCAGCGAACTCTTCTTGTGAGCACTTGAACGCTATGCAGGTGGGGCCAGCTTCGAGAGGGACAACGGCAAACATTTTGCCGCCTACCTTGAAAACGAGATCGTCCTCCCATTGAATCTGTTCGGTGGCGTTTGGCAACGACATGCAGAATTGGCGCACCCAATCGATTTCCATGCGCGGAATCGTAGCGCAGGAAACGATAGGCAGTCGAGAAGTCGCGGCACTTCTAAACGGACGTTGACACTTGGGCGCCTTATCCCCACAATGAGCCAACCTCAAACCCAGGAGCGGCATGGCCTTCTCTTTTGCATTCGACTCTGCAACCAGGGTTTTGCTGGCGAGATTCGAAGGACACATCACGGACGAGGTGATGGAGGACTTCTACCATCGCGCCAAGCACAGGATCGCTACCGCGTCTGAATTACGGGGCACGATCGTGGACTTCTCGCCAGTTGTGGAGTTTAAGGTGACGCCAGAAATGGTGCGGGAAGTGGCATGGTCGCCGCCGATTGAGACGGATGCATCGAGACCCGTCGTCGCGGTTGCGCCGTCGGCGGAGGTGTTTGAGATCATGTGGATACTGGTGACGGAGGGGCAAGAAACGCGACCGAATTTCCATCTCGTGAAATCGCTGGAGCACGCGTACGCCATCGTGGGAATCACGAACCCGAACTTTGTCTGCGACGCACAGGCCATCTGAACCGGCCTCTAGTCTTGTGTATCCTAAGTGTCTTTACTAATGGCGCCCAGCGGTGCATACTCACAATATGCCCCTTCCACCTGCGCCCAAACTGTCCCTTACGGACTCAGATCGCAAGCAGTTGCTGGAGA
>Ga0187819_10000564_pt1 | contig 18512 bp, 18 predicted proteins | sample NC_wetland_sal_i_15_FD_132411 | JGI IMG/M metagenome (GOLD analysis project Ga0187819, IMG submission 132411) | Wetland sediment microbial communities from Neuse River Estuary, North Carolina, USA - SO4_4 | ecosystem: Environmental > Aquatic > Freshwater > Wetlands > Sediment | place: USA...
CGGCCGGCCGCCCGCGCCTGAGGCCTCCCTCGCTGCCGCTCCCTCGCCCGCCGCGCTCGTCGCCTTCCTTGCGCTTATTGGCTAAGGTGCTGCACCGCCGCTTCGCCCAGAGGAACAGCGCACGTGAACGAGACCAAGAGGAGCGCCGCCTTCAAAGCCGGAGAAGGCGCCTCAACGGGCGAGCACCCGGAGGTTGCCCATGGCCGCATCGGCGTCCTGCTCTTGAACCTCGGCACGCCGGATGCGACCGACTACTGGTCGATGCGCCGCTACTTGAAGGAGTTCCTGTCCGACCGCCGCGTCATCGAGGTGCCGCGCTGGAAGTGGTGGCCGATCCTCAACCTCATCATTTTGACCGTGCGCCCCGGCCGCAAGGGCAAGGACTACCAGACCATCTGGAACGAGGCGCGCAACGAGGGCCCGCTGAAGACGATTACGCGCTCGCAGGCCGAAAAGCTCGCCGCCGCGCTGAGGGATGATCCGCGCATCGACGTCGATTGGGCCATGCGCTACGCCAACCCCTCGACGGAGAGCCGCATCAAGGCGCTGAAGGAGCGCGGCTGCGACCGTATCCTGTTGGTGCCGCTTTATCCGCAATATGCAGCCGCCACGTCCGCCACGGCGTGCGACGAGGCCTTCCGCGCGCTGATGCGCATGCGCTGGCAGCCCGCGGTGCGCGTGGCGCCGAGCTACCACGACGATCCCGTGTATATCGAGGCGCTGGCGGCTTCCATGCGCCGGCACCTCGCGGCGCTCGATTTCGAGCCCGAGGTCATCCTCGCCACCTTCCACGGCATGCCGCAGGCCTACCTCGAGCAGGGCGACCCCTATCACTGCCAGTGCCAGAAGACCTCGCGTCTTCTGCGTGCGGCCCTGCAGTGGCCGGCGGACAGATGGCTCACGACCTTCCAGTCGCGCTTCGGCAACGACCCGTGGCTTCAGCCCTACACGAACGAGACGGTGAAGCGGCTCGCGGGCGAAGGCGTGAAGCGGCTGGCGCTGGTGGCGCCGGGCTTTTCCGCCGATTGCCTGGAGACGCTCGAGGAGCTCGACCGCGAGAACCGCCATGCCTTCGAGGAGGCGGGCGGCGAGAAGTTTGCCTACCTGCCTGCCCTCAACGACAGCGAGGAGGGCATGCGCGTCATCGAGGCGGTGGTGCGGCGCGAGCTCGAGGGCTGGGTGTAAGGCGGTTTGAGGCTCATGCCGGGCTAATCCTCGCCATTCGGCGCTGTTCCATAAGTAACTGCTTATAAAGACCTTTTTTACCCTGTGTTTGCGGTTCTGCCGGTAAGGTGCTGGGCATAGCGACGGCTAGTTCGCGCTTTCCCATGGGGACTGACGGCATGGATGCGTTTTCGGGCGGCTTCGAAGTATTCGGCATCTTGCTCATCATGCTGGCGGTGGCCGCGCTGTGGTCGACCGTCAAGATCGTGCCGCAGGGCACCAACTACACGGTCGAAAATTTCGGCCGCTACACCCGCACCCTGCAGCCCGGCCTGCACATCCTCATTCCGGTCATGGAGCGGGTCGGCCACCGCATGAATATGAAGGAGCAGGTGCTCGACATCCCGAGCCAGGACGTCATTACCCGCGACAACGCCATGGTGCGCGTCAACGGCGTCACGTTCTTTCAGGTGCTGAATGCCGCCCGCGCCGCCTACGAGGTCGATCAGCTCGAGCCCTCGATCGTCAATCTCACCATGACCAACATCCGCACCGTCATGGGCTCCATGGATTTGGACGAGCTCCTGTCGAACCGCGATCAGATCAACGCCAAGCTCCTGCAGGTGCTGGACCAGGCGACGGAGGCCTGGGGCATCAAGGTGACGCGTATCGAAATCAAGGACATCGATCCTCCGCGCGACCTCGTCGACAGCATGGCGCGCCAGATGAAGGCCGAGCGCGAGAAGCGGGCGCAGATCCTCGAAGCCGAAGGCGCGCGGCAGGCGGAGATTTTGCGCGCCGAGGGCGAGAAGCAGGCCGTGGTGCTCGACGCCGAGGGCCGGCGCGAAGCGGCGTTCCGCGATGCGGAGGCGCGCGAGCGTGCGGCCGCCGCCGAAGCCAAGGCGACGCAAGTGGTGTCCGACGCTATCGCGGCCGGCAACGTGCAGGCGATCAACTACTTCATCGCCAACAACTACGTGAAGGCATTGGAATCTCTCGCCAAGGCGCCGCACCAGAAGGTCATCCTGATGCCGCTCGAGGCTGCTTCCGTGATCGGCTCGATCGCGGGCTTGGCGCAGATCACGTCGGAAGCATTCTCGGGCCAGCCCGCGGCGCAAGCTGCGCGCGCCAAGGGCAGCGTCCCGCAGACAGAGCGCTGAAGATCGCGCCGTTGAAGATCGAAGGACAACTCCCTGCTATGATGCACCCAAAGTGGCGGAGTTCGAGATGGGATTGACGGAATTCTTCTGTAGCCTCGGCGCGTGGAACTGGTTCATCGTTGCGGTGATCCTGTTCGTCCTGGAGACGATCGTTCCCGGCGTGCATTTCATCTGGTTCGGCGTCGCCGCCGCGATCGTCGGCATCCTGGGCCTCGCCGTCGATATCGCCTGGGAGTGGCAGTTGATCACCTTTGCCATCATCTCCTGCGTCACGGTGTTCCTCGCCCGTCGCTTCGCGGGGCCCGATGTCACCCGCTCAGACGAACCCGACCTCAACGTGCGTGCGGCCCAGTACGTCGGCCGCGTGGTAACGGTGGAGGATCCGATCGCGGGCGGGCGCGGCAAGGTGCGCGTCGGCGATACGGTGTGGTCCGCGCAGGGTGGCGACGCCCCGCGGCGCGCGCGTGCGTGTCACGGGCACCAACGGCTGTGTCCTGCTGGTGGAACATGCGGCTTCCTGAGCCAGTCGAGCGTCCGAGCGCTCTGTTGTGGCTGACCGCTGTGACGAGCCTGTTGCTCCCAGTCGCCGGCGTCGCGGTTGCGCTCTACGGCGTGTCCAGAATCGCCAACGAGGATACGGCGGGCTGGTATTGGGTCGGAGCGGGAACGCTTCTGATCCTCGCCGACATGGTCGTCGACTGGGTGTGGGCGCGCCCCGCGATCGGCAAGAGCGACGAGCCGAACCTCAACCGCCGCGGCGCCGAGCTCATCGGCCAGATTGTCCTCGTCGTCGAGCCGATCGAGGCGGACGGGCGCGGCAAGGTGCGGGCGGCCGATACCGTCTGGGCCGCCGAGGGCGTCAAGGCGGCGGTCGGCAAGCGCGTGCGCGTCACCGGCGTCAAGGGAACGGTGCTGACGGTCGCTGCGACTTGAGGCTCGTTTAGACGGGCTGCTGCGGTGGGCGACGGCGCGGATTTGTGCTAGGGTTTCGCGATGAACGAACGCGTCAAAAAGCTCACCGAGGAAATCCGCAAGCTTCCGCCCGATGAGCAGGCCGACCTCATCGACGAGCTGATCGTGCTCACCTATCGCGAGCCCGATCCGGAGATCGATAAGGCGTGGGCCGATGAAGCCAAAGATCGGCTCGCAGCGTGGCGCCGCGGCGAGCTTAAGTCGCGTCCCGCTGCAGACGTGCTCGCCAAGCATCTGAAGCCGTGAGGCTCGAGTTCACCGCCGCGGCCGAGCTGGAGCTCGATGAGGCGGTCTCGTACTACGATCGGCAGCGGCAGGGGCTCGGCAGGGAATTCGCAACTGAAGTGAGTGTTGCGAGCGGCTGACCGCATTCTGGAATATCCGCACGCGTGGCAGCAGTTGGGCGATGAAGTTCGCCGCTGCCAGCTGAACAGGCTTTCCTATGGCCTTGTCTACAGCGTCGAGGATGATGCCATCGTTGTCCTAGCGGTCATGTTCTTGCGCCGCGAGCCGAGCTACTGGCGCGACCGTCTGAAGATTCGCGAATAGCTTAGCCTTCTAAGCCACGCCGGCGCGCAACAGGTCCTGCACGTGCACGATGCCGACCGGCTTGCCCTTCTCGACGACGAACAGCGCCGTGATGCGCGCGGCGTTGATCATCTCCAGCGCCGCGGAGGCGAGCATCTTCGGCGTCGCCGTCTTGGGCTTGCGCGTCATGATGTCGGCGGCGCGCGCCTTGACGAGATCGGCGCCCATGTGGCGGCGAAGATCGCCGTCGGTGACGATGCCGATGAGCTTGCCCTTCGCGTCGACGATGCCGAGGCAGCCCAAGCTCTTTTGCGTCATGGTGACGAGGGCGTCGCTCATGAGCTCGGTGTCGCGGGCGAGCGGCAGCCGGTCGCCCTTGTGCATGACGTCGGCCACGTATTGCAGGCTGGCCCCGAGCGAGCCGCCCGGATGCAGTCCCTTGAACTGGTGGGCCGTGAATCCGCGCGCCTCGAGCAGCGCAATCGCGAGGCAGTCGCCGAGCGCGAGCTGCATGGTGGTGGAGGTGGTGGGGGCAAGTCCGTGCGGGCACGCCTCCTTGATGCGCGGCAGCTCCAAGACGATGTCGGCGTGCTGGCCGAGTGCGCTTTCGGCGCGCGAGGTGATGGCGATGAGCGGCACCTTGTGGCGGCGCGAATAGGTGATGAGGGGTTTGAGCTCCACCGTCTCGCCCGACCAGGACAGCGCTAAGAGCACGTCGTCGGGGGTGATCATCCCGAGGTCGCCGTGGGAGGCTTCCGTCGGGTGCACGAAAAAGGCGGGCCGCCCCGTGGAGGCGAAGGTCGCGGCGATCTTCTGGCCGACGTGGCCGCTCTTGCCGATGCCGGTGACGATGACGCGCCCGCGCGCTGCCCGCATCGCCTGCAGCGCGTCTTCGAACGGGTGCGCCATCGTGGTCGACAGCGCCTCGCGCAAGAGCCCGAGCCCCTCGCATTCGAGGTCGAGGGTCCGCAAAGCGGATACAACTGGGAGCCGGCTCGAGCGCCGCCCGCCCTCGATGCTCTTGAAGTTCCGAATAGGCCCGGGCGCCGTCACCCTTGGATCCCCCGTGCTGCCAGCCGCCGCCCTAGCCCCTTGATATATCAAAGGTCGGCCGATCGTCCAATCTCAAGAAGTGTTTAGTAACCGGCCAATCGATGCCCGTCGGGGTCACTTTGAGCCCGCACAAGCGGGCGTCTTTCCCCATCCTAAACAGACCATTAACCGACGCTCCGTACGGTCGGAAGCACGTGCAGGCGTTCATGACGAGTGATCTCATGGGAGCGCCTGGTGGTGAGCCGGCAGCGATCGCTTTGGCTTTTGTTGGGGCTTGCCGCCGCGACAGGGGCCGGGTTGTCGCTGGCGCCGGGTAAGGCCCGAGCGCAAATCCTCGATCCCACGCGCACCGAGACGCGGCCGACCCGCCCCAGCCCGCCGCCCGACATCCCCGACCCCTCGCTTTCGCCCGATGACCAAAGCACCGCCGATAGCGGGTGGGCGCCGGATGTCAGCACGCCCGCCGCTGCGGCCGATGCCCAGGACGGCATTGAACCGCAAGTTTCAGCCGCGCAGGACGCGGAGGCGCAGGACGCCGGCACGCCGGGCATCAGCGGGGACGATCAGGGCGACACCGACGAATTCGGCGAGGCGCGCGCGCGTCCGCGGCAGCTGCCACCGCAGGACGGCGATCTGCCGACGGTGATCGAGGCTCCCCCGCCAGCGAACGAAGGGATCGTCGACCTCAACGCGCCGCCCGCGCCGCCGAGCGAGGAGGACGTGACGCTCGCCGACATGCGCAACGCGCGCGATCTCGCCATCTACGCCGGCATCGCGCCGGGCTACGATCCCCTGCTGCTCGAGGCGCAGGAGACGAACCCGGTGTTCAGCGACATTGCCGGCCGCAGCTTCGACCCCGATCCGTTCGTGCCGCTCGGGACCCGGCTCGGCAGCTTCATCCTGTTCACCTCGCTGCAGGCCGATGGCGATTACAACAGCAACGGTGGCGCTCGGCGACTATGCGCTCGAGCTCTTTCCAGCGATGCGCCTTGCCTCCAACTGGAGCAACCACGCGTTCGAGATCCGGGCGAGCGGCGACTTGAGCTTTCACGAGAGGTTCCCGAAGGAAGACGACCGCGCCTATCTCGTCGAGGCGCTGTCGCGCCTCGACATCACCCGGCGCAGCAACATTCAGGCCTCCTACGCGCACGAGGAGGCACAGGAAAGCCGCTCGGCGATCAACGCCACCTCGTTCGGCACGCGCCCCGACATCGTTGTCGATCGGGTACGGCTCGCCGGCAACCAGCAGTTCAATCGGCTCACCGTGCAGGTGCGCGGCAACGTCATCGACACGCGCTACGGCAATGACATTTTCAACGGCCAGGTGGAAAGCAACGCCGACCGCGACTACACGCTCTATGAAGAGGCGGTGCGCCCGCAGTGGGAATTCAACCCCAACCTGTTCCTGTTCTCCGACATCTCGTTCAACCGGCGCGACTACCCGACCGCCGCCTTCACCGACAATCTCAACCGCACGTCGGAGGGCGAGCGCTACCGCCTCGGTCTGTCCTTCGGCACCACGGGGGAGTTCCTGCGCGGGTCGTTCAGCCTCGGCTACGGCAAGCAGACGTACGGTGCTGCATCGCTCTTGCCGATCAACGCGCTCCTGTTCGATGCGGACCTCACCTGGCGGCTGACGGCGGTCACCTCGATCCAGTTCACGGCAGCGACCGACGTCGCCGAGACGACCACGAACGATACCGGCGGCGTGCTCGAGCGGCAGTACGCGATCGAGGCGCGCCACAACTTCTCGTCGCGATTGATCGGCAGCCTCGGCGCCAGCTATTACAATCGCGATTTCGTCGGCGGCGACCTCACCGAGCAGCAGAGCACCGAGGCAGCCGGCATCGAGTACTATTTGAGCCGTGCGTACGTACTGTTCGCCCGCTACCAGCACACGAATTTCTACACCACCGCCGTCGACGGCAACTACTCAGCCGAGGAGGCGCAGCTCGGCATCCGCATCCGTCACTGACCGCGAATCGCGCACGGACGATCATCCTGCGAAAGCTGTGACGGCCGAGCCACGACTTACCGGCCAAATCGACGCGCCCGCTCCAGGCGCATGCAATGCCCGCTAAGAATCGTTCAACAGGCATCATTGACGATTGCGCCCTCTCACAGCGCAGCGGGGTCAACGATGCGTCTTGCCTTGTCCCTCCTCGCCGCGTGCGGGTTGGGGGCATTTACCAGCGCGCTCGCGCGCCGCCATCAACAACGTCTGCTGCGCCGGCATTGCCCTCGATGAGGGGAATACCGGCAACATCGCGAATACGACGATCAGCGATGCCAGCGACTTTGGCATCATGCTCATCGCCGGCAACGATGTAACCATCAGCAACGTCAGCATCAGCAACACCGGAGACAACGGGCTCGAGATCTTCAGCGACCTGAACACGGTGGAGCTCGCCAACACGACCTTCAGCGGCAGCTTTGGCAATTACGTCATCTCGATCGACGGCACGACCAATACGCTGTCGGGAGACGGCAACGTGTTCAACGGGACCGCGACCAACGGTTTGTGCTTCAGCGGCGGCGCGCAGAACGGCAGCTTCACGTTTATCTCGCCGGTAACTACGTGTGCCCCTAAAGCTCCGGCTCAGCCGAGCTTCTTGATCGCGGCTTTGAGCGTGGGCGCGAGATCGGCCCGCTCAAGCCCGTAGGCGAGGTTCGCCAAGAGGAAGCCAATCTTGGTGCCGCAATCGTAGATGGTGCCGTCGAAGCGCACGGCGTGGAACGGCTTGCCGGCCTTCAGCATGGCGACCATGGCGTCGGTGAGCTGGATCTCGCCGCCGGCGCCGCGCTCCCCGCGCTCCAGGATGGCGAACACCTCCGGCTGCAGGATGTATCTTCCCGAGATGTGCAGGTTCGACGGCGCGGTGCCGGGCTGGGGCTTCTCGACCATGCCGGTGATCTGGGACACCTTCGCGTTGCGGTCCTTCACCCCGACGATGCCATAGAGGTGCGCCTCCTTCTCCGGCACCGGCGAAACGCCGATGTGGTTGCCGCCGTGCGCGTTGAAGGCGTCGATCATTTCGGCGAGGAACGGCTTCTTCCCATGATGCAGCATGTCGGGCAGCAGCACCGCGAACGGCTCATCGCCGACGATGTCGCGTGCGCACCACACCGCATGGCCCAAGCCGAGCGGCTCCTGCTGGCGCGTGAAGCTCGTGGCGCCGGCGGGAGGCAGCGCGTCGGCGAGCTCTTTGAGCTCCTTCTCCTTGCCGCGCGCGGCGAGCGTGGCCTCGAGCTCCGGCTGCTTGTCGAAGTGGTCCTCGATCGCCCCCTTGTTACGCCCGGTGACAAAGATGAAATGCTCGATGCCCGCGGCGCGCGCCTCGTCGACCACGTGCTGGATGGCGGGCCGGTCGACTACGGTCAGCATCTCCTTCGGCATGGCCTTGGTCGCGGGCAGGAAGCGCGTGCCGAGGCCGGCGACGGGGAACACGGCCTTGCGGATGCGTTGCGCGGGTCGAGGCATGTCGTGGCTCCAGGGGGTCGAGTGAGAGGCCGGGGGTTATTCTGGCCCAGGCATTAACGCGGGAACGGCCGGCGTGGAGGGTTGTTTCAGTCCTAGGTTAAGCTTTGCGATGTTAGGGTGCCCGGCAAAAGAGGGCATTCGGGAAGGCGCAGCTAACGATGACTGTTCTCGTCACCGGCGGAGCCGGGTACATCGGAAGCCATATGGTGCTCGAGCTCCTCGATTCGGGGGAGAGCGTCGTCGTGCTGGACAACCTGTCGACGGGGTTCCGTTGGACGGTGCCCGCCAACGCCACCCTCGTCGTCGGCGATGTCGGCGATCAGGAGCTCGTCCGCAGCATCGTCCGCAAGCACGGCGTCGAGTCCATCATCCATTTCGCCGGATCGATCGTGGTGCCGGAGTCGGTCGTCGATCCGCTCGGCTACTACCACAACAACACCGTCAAGTCGCGCGCCCTGATGGAGGTCGCGGTCGAGCTCGGCATCAGGTGCTTCATCTTCTCCTCCACCGCCGCCGTCTACGGCATGCCGAAGGAGAACCCGGTGCGCGAGGACGCGGAATTAAAGCCGATATCGCCCTACGGCTCCTCCAAGCTCATGACCGAGATCATGCTCGCCGACACCGCGGCCGCGCACGATTTCAACTACGTGGCGCTGCGCTACTTTAATGTCGCCGGCGCCGACCCCAAGGGCCGCTCCGGCCAGTCGACGCCGAACGCGACCCACCTCATCAAGGTCGCGTGCGAGACGGCGCTCGGCAAGCGCCCGTACATGGAGGTGTTCGGCACCGACTACCCGACGCCCGACGGCACCTGCATCCGCGACTACATCCACGTCACCGACCTCGTGCGCGCGCACCTGGTGGCGCTGCGCTACCTGCGCGATGGCGGCCAGTCAGATGTGTTCAACTGCGGTTACTCGAAGGGCTTCTCCGTGCTGCAGGTGATCGATGCGGTGAAGCGCGCTTCTGGCGCCGACTTCGACGTGCGCCTGTCCGCGCGCCGTCCGGGCGACCCGGCCGCGATCGTCGCGGCCTCCGACAAGATCCGCGTCCGCCTTGGCTGGCGCCCGCAATTTGACAGCCTCGATACCATTGCGGTGCAGGCGCTCGCCTGGGAAGCGCACCTGGGCCAGCTAAAGTACGCGAGCTAGCGGCCTTATTCACACCCCTGCCGTCCCGCGCCTCGCCCGAATCACCGGTGACGGGTAGTGCTGCACGCGCCTCGTGCTTTGCCACGGTGCACGCCCTATATTGGACCGCATCGATACGATGACCGGGGATGAGCAAGGATGAGCACGCCCGACAGCCAGGCCGCGCAGCTCCCGCACGGCAATCCCTCCGACTACGTCGAGGACGGGCAGGTGCTGATCGGCTGCAGCCGCCAGGGACGCGAGCTCGTGCCTGAGTGCGTCGAGCTCAAGCTCGCCAACCGCCACGGCCTCGTCACCGGCGCCACCGGCACCGGCAAGACGGTGACGCTGCAGGTGCTGGCGGAGGGCTTCTCGGCGGCCGGCGTGCCGGTGTTCGCCGCCGACATCAAGGGCGACCTCTCCGGCATTGCGGTCAAAGGCGAGCGCGACCCAAAGCTCGTGCAGCGTGCCAACGACATCGGGCTCACGCGCTACGGCACCGCTTCGTTCCCGGTCACCTTCTGGGACATCTTTGGGCGCGACGGCCATCCGGTGCGCGCGACCGTGGAGCAGATGGGCCCGCTGCTGTTGTCGCGTCTCCTGGAGCTAACGGAGCCGCAGGAGGGCGTGCTCAACATCGCCTTCCGCTGGGCCGCGGACGAGCGCGCTGATGGCGACGAGCAGATGGTCATCCGCGACCTCAAGGACTTGCGCGCCGTCATCGACGAGATGGGCCGGCGCTCATCCTCGTTGCGCAGCAAGTATGGCAACGTGGCGCCCGCGACCGTCGGCGTGATCCAGCGGCGTCTCTTGGTGCTCGAGCAGCAGGGCGCGGACAAGTTCTTCGGCGAGCCTGCGCTCGATATCACCGATTTCATCAGGCTCGCGCCCGACGGCCGCGGCATCATCAACATCCTCTCGGCCGAAAAGCTCATGAACACGCCGCGCCTCTACGCGACGTTCCTTTTGTGGATGCTGTCGGAGCTGTTCGAGAAGCTGCCCGAGGTGGGCGACCTCGACAAGCCGAAGCTCGTGTTCCTGTTCGACGAGGCGCACCTGTTGTTCAACGACGCGCCGCGGCCGCTGTTGGAGCAGATCGAGCGCGTGACGCGCCTCATCCGCTCGAAGGGCGTCGGCGTCTATTACGTCACGCAGAGTCCGGGCGACGTGCCGGACCGCGTCTCCGCCCAGCTCGGCAACCGCATCCAGCATGCGCTCAGAGCCTTCACGCCCAAGGAGTTGAAGGCGGTGCGTGCCGCCGCACAGACGTTCCGCGCCAACCCGGCCATCGATACCGAGCGCGCCATCCAGGAGCTGCAGGTGGGCGAGGCGCTGGTCTCGCTGCTGCACGGCAACGGCGAGCCCTCGATGGTTCAGCGCACGCTGATCAGGCCGCCGATGTCGCGCGTTGGCCCGCTCAAGGAGCCCGAGCGCAAGGCGATCATCGACGCCGACGCGGCCAACGGACAGAAATACACGCAAACGGCCGACATCCCGTCGGCCTTCGAGACGCTCAACGCGAGGAACTCCCCCGTCGGGCAGGTGAAGGAGAAATTGCGCAGGTTCGGCAACCTCCTGCGCGCGAATCGCTGACGTGCAATTGCATCGAAACCTGTTTACGCCGGGCGCCGACTCGGCGCATCAGACAGCCACAGGACAACGTGGGACGAGGTGAGCATATGGGCTACTTTCGCTTCCGGAAGACCTTCAGCATCCTCCCGGGCGTGCGCATCAACCTCAGCAAGACGGGAGTCAGCACCAGCCTCGGGGGGCACGGTGCCACGCTCAACGTCGGGCACGGCAAGGAGAACGTCACGCTCGGCGTTCCCGGCACCGGCCTCAGCTACAAGACGCCGGCCACGACAGGGCTGATCATGGCCATCGTCGTCGTCGCCGCGGTCATCGGCATCGCCTGGCTGGTGGCGCCCGACCTGGTGCGGCAGGTGCTGCACTGGTGGCAGCCGCGCTGGTTCTGAGCCCGAGCCCGGTCTAGGGCCGCAAAATCGCCCCGAAGCACGCTAGAACCTTGGGCATGAAAAAGCCCAAGGACGTTGGCGTGCTTCTGCACTTGAGCCGGTTCTGTGCACCCGTGATCGCGGCTGCTCTTCTGCTTGCCGCCGCGGGCCCAGTGAGCAGCGCGGATGCCTTCCGCGCCTTCCTCGAGAGCCTGTGGCCCGACGCTCAGGCGCTGGGCGTAACGCGGCCCGTGTTCGACGCCGCCTTCAAGGGCCTAACCCCCGACCTCACGCTGCCCGACCTCGTCATCGAGGGTCGCAAGCGCGATGACAGCGCCGGCCAGGCCGAGTTCACCAAGTCGGCCATGGAGTATCTGAACCCCAAGTACCTCGCCGACCTCGGCGCGCAGGGGCGCACGTTCCTCAAAGCGCACGAGCGTGAAATCATCAACATCGAGAAGTCGACCGGCGTCGATCGCTATATCCTCGTCGCCATCTGGGGCCGTGAGACCGCCTACGGCACCCAGAAGGATACGCGGGACGCCATCCAGGTTCTCGCCACGCAGGCCTACACCGGCCGCCGCAAGGACACGTTCCGCAACGAGCTGCTCTACGCCTTGAAGATGCTGCAGTCGGGCGTGCCGCGGGCGAAGATGAAATCGTCGTGGGCGGGCGCGGTCGGGCTCACGCAGTTCATGCCGACGGAATACTTCTCCTACGCGGCCGACGGAGACGGCGACGGCAAGGCCGACATCTTCGACAGCGTTCCCGATGCGCTCGCCTCCGCCGCCCACCAGCTCGCCGGCAAGGGCTGGCTGCGGGGCGTGCGTTGGGGCTACGAGGTCACGCAGCCCGTGCGCGGCGACTGCTCGCTCGAGGGCCCGCCCGGCCACCGCCCGATCGGCGAGTGGAACAAGCTCGGCTACGAGCGCGCCGGGCCGAGCCGCTTTCGCGCGGATGAGCTCGGCATCGACGCCTATCTGATGATGCCGTCGGGCGCCTACGGGCCGGCCTTCCTCGCCACCGAGAACTTCCAGGTCATCCGCCGCTACAACACGTCCGACCTCTACGCGCTGTTCGTCGGCAATCTCGCCGACCGCATCGCCGGCGGCGGCGATTTCTACACGGCCTCGGCAAGCGTGCAGCAGCCGCGCACGAGCCAGGTCAAGGAGATCCAGGAGCGGCTCATCAAGGCCGGCTACGAGCTGGAGAAGACCGACGGCAAGATCGGCTCGATGACGCGGCGCCAAGTCGGCACCTACCAGAAGAAGAACGGCCTCAAGATCGACTGCTGGCCGACGGACGCCGTGCTCGCGCACCTGCGCTCCACCGCCTCGCTCGGCGAGGGCGGGAGATAGTCTTTAAACATCGGCCGCAAGCGTGATATGGGCTGCCGCTTCGGCGCGCAGGATCGCGCGGCATATCGGCTGGCAGCCGCATCGTTGCAAGGAGGCGAACATGAATCGCTGGGTCGAGGAGACGTTTCATCCGCACTGGCGCGTGCGCCTCGAGGCCGATGAGATCCTGCACGAGGTCAAGACCGAGCACCAGCACCTCGTCATCTTCAAGAATGCGACCTGGGGCACGGTGCTGATGCTCGACGGCGTGTGCCAGCTCACGACCTTGGACGAGTTCATCTACCACGAGATGATGGCGCACGTGCCGCTCATGGTGCTCGACAAGCCCAAGCGCGTGCTCGTCGTCGGCGGCGGCGACGGCGGCGTCATGCGCGAGGTGCTGAAGCACCCGACCATCGAGAAGGCGATGCTGTGCGAGATCGACCGCACCGTCATCGACACCGCGCTCAAATATTATCCCGAGATCCCGGGCAATACCTTCGAGGACGAGCGCACCGTCGTCGTCATCGCGGACGGGCGCAAGTTCGTCGCCGAGACGGACGAGCGCTACGACGCCATCATCGTCGACTCATCCGAGCCGATCGGCCCCTCCGCGGTGCTGCACACGCCGGAGTTCTTCGCCGACTGCCGCCGCGCGCTGAAGGAGGACGGCATCCTCGTCACCCAGAACGGGCTGCCGTTTCTCTATCCCGAGCACCTCGCGCAGACGACGCGCGCGTTCGCCTCGCTGTTCGACTGCGTCGCGCCCTACATGTGCACGCAACCGTGCTACTTCGGCGGGCCCTTCGCCTTGAACTGGGCTTCCGATGAGGACGACCACCTCGACATCGGCGAGAAGAAGCTGGCGAAACGCCAGGAGAAGCGCGGGATTGCGACGCGCTACTGGACGCCGGCCGTGCACAACGCGGCCTTCGCGCTGCCCGCCTACGCCAAGGCGGTCGCAGATCAGGCGCGCGCCGAGGGGCGGGCGGAGAAGAGCAACCGCAACCGCCGCAACAAGAACGGCAAAAACAAGAACGGCAAGGACGTTAGCCGGGTGTAGCTTGGTCTCACCCCCACCCCCGCCCCCACCCTCCCCCTTCCAGGGGGAGGGAGAGAAAACGTGGGTGACTCTCCTCCCCCCTTGAGGGGGAGGAAGACGCGGCGGCGCGTCGAGCGTTAGCTCGAGTACCGGCGCGTCAGGTGGGGGCGCGTCGAGCGTTGGCTCGAGCACCGGCGCGTCAGGTGGGGGTATCGACTACAACCCGGCAGTGCCGTTCAGAGGATCACGCAAGAATGCAACAGGCGCTGACGCAACCAGCGCACTCATGAAAATTGTTTGTGGCGAGAAACAGCATGTCCAAAGCGATCTTGCGCGGCGTACTAAGAACGGGAGAACTGGGGCGCGTTTTTACTTCGCCAAATGCGTCCCCAGCAGCCGGTCGTAGACCTTGAGCGTCTGCTGCTTCATGCCTTCGAGCGAGAAGTTGCGTGCCGCGTGCCTATGCGCGCGCTCGCCCATCCGCCCCCGCTCCTCGGGCGACAGCGCCAGCGCCGCGGCAATCGCCTCCGCCAGGCGCGCCGCATCGTTGGGGGGCACCAGCCAGCCCGTCGTCTCGCCGGCGGTAACGCGCGGCGCGCTCTTGACCGTCTCCGGCGGCGCGCCGATGTCGGTCGCTATGACCGGCGTCCCCATCATCTGCGCTTCCGCCGCGGTGCGGCCGAAGGCCTCGGGCTCGATGGAGGCGATCACGGCGACGTGCGCGGCGAGAAACGCCGCCGGCATGTCGTCGACGTGGCCGGCGATGCGTACCCGTTCGCTCAAGCCGGCCGTCCGGGCCTCCTGCTCGAGCTGCCGCTGATAGCGGCCGCGCCCCTGCGCGTCTCCCGCCAGCACAACGACGCCGTTGCCGAGCTGCCCCTGCTCCTGCAAGAGCTTTGCTGCCTCGATCAGCACGTTCTGCCCTTTCCAGCGCGTGAGGCGCGCGGCGTTGAGGATGACGCGCTCGCCCGGGCGCACCCCCCACTCCTTGCGCAGCGCGTTGACGCGCTCGACCGCGACCTTGCCCTTGTCGAACCAGCGGTCGTCGACGCCGCGGTAGATCACCTCGAGGCGGTTAAGCGGCGTGCCGTAGCGCATGCGGATGAGATCGGCGGTGTAGTTCGAATTCGCGATCACTACGTCCCCGCGCGCCATGACGCTGTTGTAGAGCCGCTTCAGCGGCGAGCCCTCGCTGTAGGCGCCGTGGTAGGTGGTGACGAACGGCACGCCCGTTTGCCGCGCGGCCAGGAGCGCGCTCCAGGCCGGAGCGCGGCTCCTCGCGTGCAGCAGGTCGACGCGGGCGCGGCGCACGACCTCGGCGATGCGGCGCGCGTTCCACCAGAGGCGGGGCGGGCTCTTCGCCGCGGCGGGGAAGAACTGCAACTCCGCGCCGGTGTCGCGCAGGCGCTGCACCAGGCGTCCGCCTTCACTCAAGACGATGGCGCGGCCACCGGCGCGCTCAATCGCCTCGGCGATCTCGATGGTTGAAAGCTCCGCCCCTCCGGTATCGAGCTCAGGGATGATCTGCAGTATGGTCGGGCGCTTTTCGGCCACGAGGCTTGTCTCCGGCGGGCGAAGGAGTTGTTTAGAGTGAGTGAGAGCGAACCGCAATTCTTGGAGGTCGACGACGGAGGCGAGGGCGGGGGCGCTCCGCGGCGTATTGCCTACCTCACGGAAGCTCCGCCCGGCGCCCCTGTGAGCCTGTTCTGGCTTTCGGGCTACAAGTCCGACATGGCGAGCACCAAGGCCTCCGCGCTCGCCGGCTTTGCGCGCGCCAAGGGCTATGGCTGCACGCGCTTCGACTACTCCGGACACGGTGTATCGAGCGGCCGTTTCGGCGACGGCACCATCGGCCAATGGCTCGCCGAGGCCGCGGCGGTGTTCACCCAAGTGACGCGCGGGCCCCAGATCGTCATCGGCTCCAGCATGGGCGGGTGGATCGCGATTCTGCTGCTGCGCCGGCTCCTCCGGGAGGCGCCGGCGGAGGCCAAGCGCATCACCGCGCTTGTGCTCATCGCGCCCGCCTGGGACATGACGGAAGAGCTGATGTGGAAGAAGTTCGACGAGCGCGCGCGGCGCGATCTCGTCGAAACGGGCGTCTACCAGCAGCCGTCGGAATACGGCGAGCCCTACGCCATCACGCGAGCGCTGATCGAGGAGGGGCGTGCGCATCTGCTCGGCCGTGAGCCGTTCGATCCCGGGCGCCCGGTGGTGATCCTGCAGGGCGCGCTCGACGCCGCCGTGCCCCTTGCGCACACGCGCGAGCTTAAGGGCTTTCTCGAGGGAGGCTGGGTCGAGCTGCACGAGGTCGCGGACGGGGAGCACCGGCTGTCGCGGCCGGATGATCTGGCGCTGCTGTTTTCAGCGATCGAAAAGCTTGCGCGCGGCGGGCGTTCCTGAAGCGGCACCGGTTACGGCGTAGAGAGACGGTTGCACACGAACGCCTGGACCTCGGCGAGCGTGGCGAGGACGGGAACCGCCGCGGGGATCCCCGGGATCTCTGAGCGATCGTCAAGATAGGCGGCGATGGGCCGGCGGTAGCGCACGGCGAGCTCCACCTCGCTCGCGGTGCCCGCTCCTCCCGGCAGCGCGATCAGCACATCAGAGGTCAATACGTTGATGTGATTGCGCGAGAGCGCATCCGTGCCCTTGGCTCCGCTCAAGGGAAGGTGCGTCATGATGGCCAGCTCTACGTAAGGATTGGGATAGCCGGGCCTCGACACGACCGGATCCTCGCCGCTCGGAATGATTCCGACGACGAGCCCGGCCCGGTTGGGGACGGCTTGGAACGCGCGGCTGACGGCCGTCATCACGCCGCCTCCGCCCCCGGTCAGCAGGTGCACCCGCTGCGTCGCGAGCCAACTGCCGAGGGCTGCGGCCTTGCCAGCATGCTCGCTGTCGCCTGACCCCAGAACCCCAACGACCGGAAGGCGTTTTGTCATATGGAAGCCTATTCACTTCACTTAACGGCGAAGCTTGCATGTTTGCCGCCCCGGCCGCACCTCTTGCAATGGGGTATGGTGTCGAAGCCCGAGGCCACACGAACACCATAGGCCTCGGCTTCAGTTGTCGTGCCCCGGGCAAGGGCCGGCCGGGGAAAGACGAGGACTAGAGCGGAGACCACGATGGAAAGACCCCTGCAGATTGCCTTCAAGAACATGGACAGCTCTAAGTTTGTGGAGGCGCTGATCCGCGAGCGGGTGGAGCGGCTGCAGCGCTTTCATCCCAACATCATCGGGGCCCGCGTCGTCGTCGAGGTCCCGCACCGCAGCCCCGAGGGCGCCAAGACGCCGGTCGGCATCCGGGTCGAGATCGACGTGCCGGGCCACAACACCATCGTGGCCAAGGGCGAGCAGGACCGCCGCGAGATGAAGGGCGACCAGTCCGCGATCATCAACCGCGTGTTCGAGACGGCCGAGCGCCAGCTCGAGCAGACCGCCGCCATCCGCAACCGCGAGGTCAAGAACCACGGCTCGGCCGGGGACACCGGCGTCGTCGTGCGCATCTTCCCCGAGCAGAACTACGGCTTCGTCGAGGTGAAGGATTCACCCGACCTCTATTTCACGCGCGACGTGGTCGCCGCTGACGGCTTCGACGCCATCAAGGTGGGCACGGTCGTGCACGTCACGCGGGCGTCCGCCGAGGGCCCCATGGGGCCGCAGGCGAGCTCGATCAAGCTCCTGGGGGCAGGCCGCAGCCCGTGAACGGCAAGCCCCGGCGTCTCGCGACTGTCATGCCGGGATGAGAAAAGTGGGGGGAGGGAACAGATGTTGCGTAGCATGCCCCGGGCGAGGCTCGAAGACGATCTGGCCGCGGCCGAGGCGATCGCGGCGCGGCCGGCGGCGACCGCCAAGGAGCTCGCCGACAACCTCGCGCGGATGTACGAGGCCATCTTCAGCGTCAGCCTCGACCGCTATGACCTGCGCACGCTCGCCCGTTCCGTGCCGCAGCTCGTCGGCACGATCTTCGAGCACCGGCTGCGGCTGCGCGATCAGGTCGCCGACTGGCACGCGCGCGGGTTCATGTCGCTCGCAGCGCAGCGTGCCGTGCGCAATGCGCTCAGGATCGCGCGCTACGCGACCGACATGCTGGGCGAGCTCAACATCGGCTACATGCAGCTCGGGCCGCACGAGAAGACGTTGCGCGCCTTCCGCGGCACCGACCTCAACACGTTCGTGAACCCCGCCTTCGCCACCGGCGATGACCTGCCGTTCCAGGCGGGCGACCTCCTGCTCATGCGCGGCATGCACCACAACAGCGCCGCGATCGCCCGCATCGGCGACATCGATTCCCAATTCAGCCACCTGTGCATCGTGCACACGGACGAGGACGGCAAGCAGTGGGTGGTCGAAAGCCTGATCGAGGCGGGCGCCGTCATCAATCCGCTGGATGCGGCACTCGCGCACGGCGTCGGCCGCTGCGTGCTGTTCCGCCACAAGGACGCCTTGCTAGCGCGCCGCGCGGCGGCGTTGATCCACGACCACGTGCGCCGCTCGCACGCCAAAGGCGGCAATCGCATCTGGTACGACTTCACCATGGAGCTCATGAGCCCCGAGACGGAGCTCTTTTGTTCCAAGCTCGTGCGCATGGCGTTCGGGCTGGCGAGCGAGCGCACATACGCACTGCCGACGTTCACCACGCGCTACGACATGAAGAACCGCGACTTCGTCGACCGCGTCGGCGTCACCGC
>Ga0187819_10000565_pt1 | contig 18508 bp, 22 predicted proteins | sample NC_wetland_sal_i_15_FD_132411 | JGI IMG/M metagenome (GOLD analysis project Ga0187819, IMG submission 132411) | Wetland sediment microbial communities from Neuse River Estuary, North Carolina, USA - SO4_4 | ecosystem: Environmental > Aquatic > Freshwater > Wetlands > Sediment | place: USA...
CCGAAGACAGTCTAGGCAATTCCGCCGAGGGCGAGCCACCAGCGATCGTAATCGAGATTAAGGCTAAAGGCCGCCGCGAGCATCAGTGCACCGGACACAATCGCCCAAATGGCAACGATCCAAACTAGCACGACGAGCGTAATCGCGGGTCAAAGAATGGCGATGACGGGGCAGTCGGCATAGTAGCTCGTGTAAGGCGTCATGCAGTCCGCGCGCCTTTTTGCCGTATTCCTCCTGCGCACTCGCCTGCTCCTGATATGATGGGGCCTCTCAAGCTTGCTGGAAGTCGTTTCCTTATTTTTTCCTGTAAGCTTTGTCTCGTCTACTTTCAACTTATTTCGTATCTCAAGTTCATCACGTATTTTGAGCACTAGCTCCATAAAACTTGAATCCAATCCAATCAGGATTGATTGATTTCCCGTTTCTAATTCGCCCCTATATGGCTGGCCATTCTTGGCCCCGGTTGCTGCGGCGATCACCATTGCCTTCAGAACAAGGCGTTCATCGTCGCCCACTTCCAAATCTCCTTGTCGATTAAGAGCAAAGATTCCACCACCGGAAGCTCCGCTGGCAGTATCAATGTCAGTCCAGTACATTGACGGTCCACCAAAAGCCCCTTCGAACACTTGTTTAATCTCTCCTTTTGCAACGACAGGTTCTTTGCTGCTTATTGGATTCAGCATTCCTATTTGGCTTGTGGTAACAGAGAGCACTTCATCCCCAGTATGTAGCAAGGCCGCAGATTTATCTATGCCAAATGCATTACAGCCGCTTAAGCGTGTCTTCAAGTGCAAAGCTACATAATCAAAATTATTTAAATGGAAGCTTGTCTTCGTTTGATTATGATAGACGACAAACGGTATCTTGGTCCGTGGACTAAGATAGTTGTGAAACGTACACTCCCGCAGTGACACCTCAGGTTTCCCGTTTTTAGAAAAAAAATCGTGCCTAGTTGTTACCAATATATCAGGTCGAAGCACACTCACAGCCGTTGCGAAACGTCTCGCGCCACGGTCCAGAGTCACACACGTAATTTCCCCTACGCATGCCATTAACTGGCCTGCTTGGTCTTTGGTAACATGTATTCCAAGCCTACCGTCACTTTGACTAAGGTTCCAACGGCCATCGTTTTTTCTGAGTTCTCTGACATCTTTTGGATCGATGTATTTCTCAGTCTTCGAAAATATGTAGATTCGGTGAATTAGTTGTGACTTTAAATGAAGATTCTGGAACGTATATCTGGCGTTAACAACCTCCGTTCCAGCGAACGCAGCAAGGAGCATACTTATAACGGCCAATTTGCGAGATTTAAGATGGCGTTTCATAGATCTGCTTTTGGTAAGAGCCATCCCGCTTTGGGTCATTAGCTGACGTCACGAGACATGCGTAGTTTGTCCGCTGGCGCGCACCGTGGTCGTCAACGACTCTTCGAGCAGGGCCGCGAACTCGTCATGGCTCGCGGATGTCTGCTCATGGGATAGCTTCAGCAGATTGCTGCTAGCGTCTTCTTCGAGCGCGTAAGTTCAGCCTGTCTTGCACTTGGCGCTCCAGCTAGTGCCCTCCCAACACCGCGACGACGACATTGGCCGCGCGTAGCACCGAGATCTGCTTCGGCAGGCTCTGGTCGTAGGCGCCAGGGGTGATGAGGACAGTATCCCCAGCCTTGGCCACATGAATCGCGTGCTGAACCGTCTTGAAGGCGGTCTTGGGCCCGCGCCCGTCATTGGCGTCATCGCCAATTCTCGAATCGACATACCATTGCATGGCACCAGAACATCCGAAGCTTCCGATGTGGGTCAAGGGTTAACCCGCAACCACGCGACAGGGTTGTGCATCGCGAGCGATCGCCTTTCGTAACCGGCTGCGGAAGCCTCCATTCTTGAATTCACTCGCGATTTTCCCCATATGCCAACTGGTTCAATGGCTCAGCGCCGCGACGGGTTGAGCCTTGCGTTTTGCTTGGGCGCCGCAAGGGCCTGAATAACGCTACGACATGTCGCAGCCGCTTGCTGTGGAAGGGCTTGGCAGAATGTCGAGTATGACGCTCCTTCAGGGGGAGATCTGGTTTGGTGGCGCCGGACCCGACCGTGCGTTTCCCAACTTCGTCAGAGCGCCCGAGGCTGGCTACCCTCCCTACAACATTGAGGTCTTGGCGGAGGGGGACGGCACACGAAATGTGCTTCGCATCACGCTCGCCGTCGCTGGCTTCAGTGTCGATGAGCTTGCGGTCACCCTCGAGGACGGCCAGCTGGTCGTCCGCGGCAAGCAGTTGGAAGAGCGGGTCCGTGATTATCTTTACCGGGGCATCGCGGCGCGACGCTTCAAGCGGAGCTTCGGGCTCGCCGACGGGGTCGAGGTGCGCAAGGCTGAGCTGCACGATGGCCTGCTCGCCATCGAGCTTGAGCGGCCGGTTAAGCAGGCGACGGTCAAGACAGTGCGGATCGTCAATGGCGAGACGACCAGCAAGATGCGCGAGGTGTTCAAGCCAAAGCGTGCCACAGTTTCGGATGCGGAGTAGGTACGAATGAACGAAGACGCAAAATCAGATCGTGAAGCCGGGGGTCCCATGAGCCGGAAGGCATTCAAGCTGCTCGGCGACGGCGAGGTGGCCTACATCAAGCAGCTCAATCTCGATCTCGCCCAGATGTTGTTTCCGGCCTTGCGTGGCAAACTCGAAGGCATTGATCTTTATGCGGTGCTCGGTGCCGACGGGACGCCTTTGGCGCTCACCGACAGCCGTAACGCGGCCATCGCCAACGCGATCGAGAACGACCTTGTGCCGTTAAGCGTGCACTGACGGTTCCCTTTCTCCTCACATCGTTGTAACTCACAAGGCCTCGGAGCGCACGCTCCGGGGTCTGAGTTTTGATGGGGGAGAGTGATGAGGGATTTTTCACGACGGGATTTCTTTGCTTATCAGCCGATATGCTGTCGCGCCTGAAGGTCGACTTCGCCCGGCGTGACGTGCTCCTGATCTTGTCGACCGGCGCCTACAACCCGACGGTTCTTCGCCTCCAACGCCAAGTCTTTCCCAAGACCTGCGCGCATCCTGCTCGATGCCAAAGGCGACTGGACCTATCTGAATTGACAGGACTTCTCGCTCGACGGCGCGTATGCCTTAGGCGGCGTGGGACGTGGCGCCCTCGGTCAGCACCGCATAGATCGTGGCCGCATCGCGCGAAGTTCTGAGCTTGTCCACGGCATGGCCCTCGCGCAACAACCGCGAGATGCGCGCCAAGGCCTTCAAATGATCGGCGCCGGCGCCTTCCGGCGCGAGAAGCAGGAAGACGATGTCGACGGGGGCACCATCCACGGCGTCGAAATCGATCGGCTCGGTAAGCCGCGCGCAGATGCCGGTGATGCGCTTCAGCCCCGCGAACTTGCCATGGGGGATGGCGATGCCCTGGCCTAACCCGGTCGAGCCGAGCCGCTCACGTTGCAGCAGCGTGTCGAAGATGTAGCGCTCCTCCAGGCCGGTAAGCCGCGCCGCGCGCGCCGACAACTCTTGGAGGAGCTGCTTTTTGGTCTTGACCTTAAGCGAGGGAATCACCGCTTCGGGGCCGATGAGATCAGCTAGATGCATGTGCCAACCCGTTTGATGAGTGAAGCGCCGAACGGAATGAGCCGCTAGCGGCGTGCCCGCGTTTTCTGCTTAGCCGCAGGGTCGATCCAACCAATATTGCCGTCGTCACGGCGGTAGACCACGTTGATCTCACCACTGCTCGCATTGCGAAACATAACGAACGGCTGGTCGGAAAGGTCCATCTGCATCACGGCATCGCTGACCGCCATTTCGTGTACGACAGTCTCGGCTTCGGCAATGATGATCGGGTTGTCCTCATCGCTCTCCTCCTGTCCTTCCTGCCGCGGTTGCAGCACGTAGGACGCTGCAGGGGTCTCCTTGCGGGCCGAGTGCCCCCCACGCCGTTTGACCCTGCGCTTGTAGCGCCGAACCCGCTTCTCCAGCCGCTCGCAGGCCAGATCCGCGCTTTGATAGGCATCGGCCGCCACGCCATGCGCCTCAAGACTCATGCCTTGCCACAAATGGATCGTGCAGTCGGTACGAAACTCTCCGCGCTCCTTCTCGACACGCACATGCCCGGACGGCGTCCGTCCGATATATTTCTCGACGGTCTGACCAACGCGCTCCTGAACATATCCGCGTAGCGCCTCGCCGACATCGAGATTCTTTCCCGTGACCTGTATCGTCATCGCCCGCGGAAGTTCCGACAGACCTGTTTTCCCTGTCCCTCGGTGCGAATGAGGACGCCGCATATGGGGCAGACGCCGGCCGCGGCATTTGGCCTTGCTATGATTGGCTTTGGCCTCCCACCCCGCAATCGGAAGCTAGACCGCTCCCCCCAAGGTGTCAAATCCATTGCCCCACCGCGTCATTTATGCTGCCAAGTCAGCGCGTTATCGATTTCCTCAAGGGCTCGCGCCAAGCGCGATTCGTTTCTGCCGCCTTCGCTGCACCGAGGACGGAATTCGCAAGGCTTCGCGATATTTCGCCACCGTGCGGCGCGCGATATCGACACCATCCTGCTTCAGCCGCTCGACGATCTTGTCGTCCGACAGCACGTCGCTCGCAGGCTCGGCCTCGATCATCTCCTTGATACGGTGGCGCACGGCCTCCGACGAATGGGCGTCGCCGTCGCCTGCCGCTGCGATCGCCGAGGTGAAGAAATATTTCAGCTCGAACAGTCCGCGGTTGGTCGCCATGTATTTGTTGGCGGTGACGCGGCTCACCGTCGATTCGTGCATCGAGATCGCGTCTGCCACGGTCTTCAGGTTCAAGGGCCGCAAGTGCCGCACCCCAAAAGTGAGGAAGGCATCCTGCTGGCGCACGATCTCTTGCGCCACTTTGAGGATGGTGCGCGCGCGCTGGTCGAGGCTTTTCACCAGCCAATTGGCAGTCTGCAGGCAATCGACCAGATAACTCTTGTCCTGCTTGCTGGTCGCCGACTTGCAGACCCAGGCATAATAGGTTTGGTTCACAAGTACCCGCGGCAGCGTCTCGCTGTTAAGCTCGACATGCCAGCTCCCATCGGGCAGCGCGCGGACGAGCACGTCGGGAACGATCGGCTGGGAGGGGCTCGACCCATATCTCAGCCCCGGTTTAGGGTTCAGCCGCTTCACCTCCTGGATCATGTCGCAGAGATCCTCATCGGAGACGCGGCAGACGCGCTTAAGCGCAGCGAGGTCGTGAGCGGCGAGCAGATCGAGATTTTCGATCAGCGCCGCCATGGCGGGGTCGCAGCGATCCCGCTCCTTCAGCTGCAGCGTGAGGCATTCGCGCAAGTCGCGCGCAAACACGCCGCAAGGCTCAAAGCCTTGCATCACCGCCAAAGTTTCCTCGATGAGTTCGAGCAGCGCGCCGAGCAGCTCGCCGAGTGCCACCAGATCACCCTGGAGGTAGCCAGACTCATCGGTCATGTCGATGAGATGACGGCCGATCAGCCGCCGGGCCGGGTCGGCGAAGGCAAGCGCAAGTTGGTCGGACAGGTGGTCCTTCAGCGTCCGCTCCTCGGCCACATAGGCTTCGAGATTGGGGGCCTCGTCGCCCTCGAGCCGCTGGCCCTGGCCGAGCGAGACCCAGCTCGATTCCTTGAGCGCGCCTCCGTCAAAGCCGTCTCCTTCGGGGAACACGTCCTGCGGCTCGGTATCGAGATCGTCGGCTTGTCCGCCCCGGTCATCGGCCTGGAGATCGAGCCATTCGCCGTCGTCGCCGCCAGAAGCCTCGCCATCGCTCGCGTCCATGGCATCGCTGGCCTGGCCGTTCGACTCAGGCTTGACCTCGGCGAAGGGGCTCGCGGCTGCCTCAGACGCGTCTCCTTGCGCTACGCCGCCCTTCTCGTCGGACTCCTCGCGTTCGAGCAGCGGATTGCGCTCGAGCTCGGCTTCGACGAAGGCGGTGAGCTCGACATTGGAGAGCTGCAACAGCTTGATCGCCTGCTGCAGCTGCGGCGTCATCACCAGGCTGTGGCTTTGGCGAAGCTCAAGCTTTGTGGTGAATGCCATATTCACTCCGGCGGAGCAGCGCGTGGACCGCCCCTAAATTCTGAACTGATCGCCGAGATAGACGCGCCGCACGTCCTCGTTGTTGATGATGTCCGTGGCGGTCCCGTGGGTCAGCACCATGCCGTCATGGATGATATAGGCGCGGCCCACCAGATCGAGCGTTTCCCGCACATTGTGATCGGTGATGAGCACGCCGATGCCTCGCTGCGTGAGATGGCGCACGAGCGATCGAATGTCGTTGACCGCGATCGGATCGATGCCGGCGAAGGGTTCGTCGAGCAGCATGAAGGAGGGACGGGTGGCCAAGGAGCGGGCAATTTCGACGCGGCGCCGCTCGCCGCCGGAGAGGCGAATGGAGGGCGACTTCCTAAGCCGGGTGATGCGGAATTCTTCGAGCAGCGCATCGAGTTGCAGTTGACGCTCGGCCTTGTTGGGCTCGACCGTCTCGAGTACCGCAAGAATGTTCTCCTCCACGGTGAGACCGCGAAAGATCGATGCTTCCTGCGGAAGGTAGCCGATGCCGAGCCGCGCGCGGCGATACATCGGCAGCTTGGTCACGTCGCGCCCGTCGATGCGGATGCTCCCCTCGTCGGCCGGGATCAGCCCGGTGATCATGTAGAAGACGGTGGTCTTGCCCGCACCGTTCGGCCCAAGCAATCCGACCGCCTCGCCGCGGCTGACCTCGAGGCTCACGCCGCGAACCACGGTGCGCTTCTTGAAGCTCTTGACCACCGAATGAACGGTCAACCAGCCGGCATAGGGGTTCGGCTCGGCTTCGTGCTCGTAGCCCTGCTGCTCGGGTTGGGCAACCCCGCGCTCGGCGACCGCCTGGCGACCTGGGAACGATAGCAATTTGCCCACTACCCTTTCTCTCCTCAGCTGAGGCGCCGGACGGCCGATGTTCGATGACGGTCCGTCGTAGCCCTATTGCCGCTCGGCCGGAAGCAGCGGCATAGGCTCTGACTCACTTGCAGGAGCAGCGGCGGGTGCCGGCTTGGTTGCGGCTGCCGTACCGACGCCCTCGTCACCGGACTTGTCGGCAGATTTATCACCGCCGGATTTGTTGTCCTTGGACTTGTCATCGCTAGGCTTGGCGTCCTTCGGCATGAACAAGGCGCGAATACGGCCACCCGTGCCAGTGTCGCCCGTGTTCTCGAACCGGCTTTCACCAGTCTTCAGATCGATGACAAGCCGGTCACCCTTTAGCACATTCTTGCCCTGCATTAACACCACATTGCCGCCCACGGTCACCAACTGGGCGGGCACATCGTAAAGGGCCCAATCGCTCGTCGTGGTCTGGTCCTGGTCGCTCGTGATGACGACATCGCCCCTCGCCTCGATCTTGCTGATCTGGGTGCCATTGTCGCCGTTGAGCCCCACACCGGCGGCCTTCGCATCACCAGGCTTAGCGTCGGCGATCGTTGCATCTCCGGGCTTGGCATCTCCGGGCTTCGCATCGGCCACCTTAGTATCGGCGGACTTCGCATCACCCGGCTTCACACCGGCGGCGGTCGTGGCGCCCATCGTATCGGGAGCCTTGGTGAGACTATCGCTACCGCCGCCAACATAGTGCACGTCGAGTTCTCTGGAGCGGAGCGTGGTCGTGCCCTGCACCGCTTTCACGTTGCCTTTGAAGGTTGCGTATTTCTGCGCGTCGTGCACCACGAGCACGTCGGATTCGATATTGATCGGCTGGCTGGAATTCTTGGAGAGGCCACCGAAGGTGTTGGTCATGGTTTGCGCATGAACCGGCGCCATGGCGAAAACGCCAAACGCAACTGCCGCGATGGCGGCGAAGAGCGCATTTTGCATCGGCCGTAAGTGCCACGGCCGTCTTAGGAGCGTTTTCATTGGGGTTCCGTTGCGACCGGTGCGCTTGCGTCAGTCGAAACGCGTGCCGGAGTATCCGGGGCCTTGATCTCTGGCGGTCGCGATGACGGGGCGGCATCCGCCGATGCCTCTTCAGTTTTTGGCTTGATGATGTGGACGCGCACCTTACCGCGGAAGAGAAGCGTATTCTCGGTGGAGCGCATCGTAAGCGCGTTCGCGCGCACCGTTCCGTTCGGCAGGTCGAAGCCGACGGGCTGGTGCGAGCGGATGATCTGTCCCTTCGTTTCGAGGCTCGCCTGAGTAAGCTTGCCGGTGACGCCAGAGCTCGTCGAGACGCGAATGTCGTCCTGCATGATGAGCCGCCCGGTATCACTGTTGTAGAGACCGCGCACACCCTGCATGCGCGACCAGCCCTTCTGATCAGTGGTGAGCTCAGCCTTGATGGCATGCAGCTTGATCATCTTCGGATTCTTCATGTCCTGGTCGGCGTAGTCGGCGCTAACGACGTAGGACCCGTTCTTCTTGTTCATGCCTTTCAGCGTGGGGTTCACCATGCGGAGATTGCCGTCATTGACCTCCACTCCGCTCACGCTCGCGGTCACGCCGCCGACGGTGACATTCAGGCGCGTCGAAATGAAGTAGGTGGCCATGACAAGTACGGCGATCACCGGAAGCGACTTGCGCAGGATGGCGACGATGCGACTGTGCTGTCGCGCGCGCTGAAACGCCTGCTCGTGCTCCTCGGCAGAGCGCACGCGATACCGGCGATTGTCCGGAACCAGTTGCGCTTCAAACGTCACGGAAATGCTCCTCCGAGCCGGTACGGCCCGCCCCACCACCACTTAGCCGCAAGACTTTGATCACATTGCGACCGCGGAAAGCTTGGCGAAAGGCGCCCTTTGCCGCCCTCCCGGGCGCTTTCAATGGGCGAACGGGTCGATCTCGGACCAGCCTTTGAGATCGAGTTCGACCCTCGTCGGGAGGAAGGCGAAGCAGGCCCGCGCCAAGCCTTGGCGGCCCTCGCGCACAAGCAGGGCCTCAAGTTTCTCTCTTAGCGCATGCAGATGCAACACGTCGCTTGCGGCATAGTTGAGCTGCTCCGGGGTCAGCTGGTCGGCGCCCCAGTCGGAGGATTGCTGCTGCTTGGAAAGATCGATGTTGAGCAACTCCTTGCACAAATCCTTGAGCCCATGCCGGTCGGTGAAGGTGCGGGCAAGCCGCGAGGCGATCTTGGTGCAGTAGACCGGTCGCGGCATGATTCCGAAAGCGTGCTTGAGCACGGCCATGTCGAAGCGGGCGAAGTGGAAGATCTTGAGCACGCTCTCATCAGCGAGCAGACGCTTCAGCTCCGGCGTCTCATATTGCCGGCGGACTTGCACTAGCTCGGCATTGCCGTCGCCACGTGACAGCTGCACAAGGCAAAGCCGGTCGCGATAGGGGTTGAGCCCGAGCGTCTCGGTGTCGATGGCGACGGCGTTGCCGAAGTTGCGCCCCGGCGGCAGGTCGTCTTTATGCAGCTCGACCGTCATCGGCGGGGCTCATGGAGCTTGGTCCGGCAGCGGGGGCTTGGCCAGAGCTCAACTACCAATCGGGACTCAGGATCTGGTGCCCAGGAGAAGACTCGAACTTCCACGCCCTTTCGGGCACTAGCACCTGAAGCTAGCGCGTCTACCAATTCCGCCACCTGGGCTTGAGGCCTTTTGAGGTACGATTGGGGCTTGCCAAAGTCAATTGGGCGCAGGCTCGCCTCGCCAGGTGCGCTTCAGGTAAGCCTTCCCAGATTTCGACAGGGTCGTGTATTGCTGCTCTCCTTGGCGAGGGCCATGCGCCCGTCATGGCGGAGGATCATGCAGGACGAACGGTGGGCATTTCCTTAAACAGCGCGACCCTCATCACAATTTATGGCGGCTCAGGCTTTATCGGCCGCCATGTGGTCCGCGCGCTCGCCAAGACCGGCGCGAGGATGCGCATCGCCGTGCGGAGGCCCGAGCTCGCGGGCTTCCTCCAGCCGCTTGGCGGCGTGGGCCAGATCACCGCGGTGCAGGCCAATGTGCGCTATCCTGACTCGCTCCTTGTCCCTGCAAAGAGCGCCGATGCGGTGATCAACCTGGTCGGCATTCTCGCGCCAAGCGGCCGGCAGACCTTCAAGAGCGTGCAGGATGAGGGCGCGCGTCACGTGGCGGAGGCTGCGCGCGCGGCTGGCGCGAAGGCTATGGTGCATATGTCGGCGATCGGCGCCGATGCCAACTCGCCTTCTGCTTACGCCCGCACCAAGGCCGCAGGTGAGGCGGCGGTGAAGGAGGTCTTCCCAGAAGCCGTGATCCTGCGTCCCTCTGTGGTGTTCGGGCCGGAAGACGATTTCTTCAACCGCTTCGCCGCGCTTGCGCGCATCGCACCGACATTGCCCTTGATCGGCGGAGGCAAGATGGCGTTTCAGCCCGTGTTCGCCGGCGACGTGGCCAAGGCGGTGATCGCGAGTCTCGCCGGCAAGGCCAAGGCAGGTGCCGTGTATGAGCTTGGCGGGCCAGAGATCCTCACCATGAAGGAGGTGATGGAACGGGTGCTCACCTACACCATGCGAAAGCGCTGGTTCGTGACGCTGCCCTTTCCGCTGGCCAAGCTGCAAGCCGCGATCCTGCAATGGTTGCCAAACCCGCCGCTCACTCTCGACCAGGTACGTCTGTTGGAGCGCGACAATGTGGTGAGCGAAGCCGCCAAGCGCGACGAGCGCACATTGGAAGGACTCGGCATCGAGCCAGTTGCCGTCGAGGCGGTGGTGCCAGACTATCTCGAGCAATACCGCCCCAAGGGCCAGTTCTCCTCCTACCAGCCTTGAACTCGCATTAGGTAGAGGAGCACCGGCAGAAAGCCGCCGAGCACCATGCGAAAGAGCACGAAGGGCAACAGGCTCACGCGCTTCAGGACCGCCATGAGGGAGGCGATTGCGGCAAGGCCCGCGAGGAAGGTCAGCCCGGCACAAGCGAGCGTGTCCATGCCAATCTTCTCGCCGCTATGGAGCGCCTCGATAAGCTTCAACGCGCCCGCGGCGCCGATGGCCGGAATGCCTAGCAGGAAAGAGAAACGGGCTGCAGTCGGGCCGGTTGAAACCTAAGAAGCGTCCTGCCGTTATGGTGACGCCGGCGCGGCTCGTGCCCGGGATCGGCGCGAGCACCTGGGCTACGCCGATGAACAGAGCCACGCCGAGGGTCATGTGGCAATGCTCTTGTTTGCGGCCTGAGCATGTCGGCGATCAGCATGAGGATGGCGTAGAGAATGCTGTTCCACGCAACGACCGCGACGTTCCGTTCAAGATCGGGCATGTTCAGCTTTTCCAGCACGAGCCCGAAGGCGATGGCCGGGACGGTGGCAAGCCCGATATAGATCACGATCCCGCCTTCAGGCGTTACCTCGCGCTTGAGCAGGAGCAGCGCGCCCTTGATGAGCTTGATCACGTCGCGCCAGAAATAGATGAGTATGGCGAGGAGCGTGCCAAGATGCACCATGACGTCGGTGAACTGGCCCTGGTCGGGCCAGCCGTTAAGGGCGGGGATGAGAATGAGATGAGCGGAGGATGAAATGGGTTGGAATTCGGTGATCCTCTACACCAGGGCAATCACGATGATCCGTTCTATCGACACTGGGTCCCTCGGCCCCCTCGATGGCCGCTTGTTCGGCGCGCGAGCAGGTTCTATACCGAGGCGCAATTCCGCGCGATTCTTTTTGCCGTGCTAAGGCCGCCGATCGGGTCGATGGCGACGCTCTTGCATTATCCGCTCTGTCCCTTTTCTCGCTCGATTCGCCTTGCACTGGCGGAGTGCGGCGTCGAAGTGACGCTCACCGAGGAGCGGCCCTGGGAATGGCGCCCGGGCTTCCTCGAGCTAAACCCTGCGGGCTCGCTGCCAGTGCTGCTTACCGAGGCCGACGGCCCTATTTCCGGCTCATACGCGATTTCCGAATATCTCGACGAGACGGCAAGCGGCGACGGCGAGACCCGTGGCTTCAGGCTTTTCCCCGGCGAGGCTTTGGCCCGCGCCGAGACGCGCCGGCTTGTCGACTGGTTCCACCGCAAGTTCCACGAGGAGGTGACCGCCTATCTCGTGGACGAGAAGGTGTACCGACGCTACGGCCGGAACGGCGGCTCGCCCAATATAGAGGTGATCAGGGCGGGCCATGAGAACTTGCGCTATCATCTCGCCTATCTCGGCCATCTCGCCGATACGCGGCCCTGGCTCGCTGGCGAGGCGCCGAGCTTCGCCGATCTTGCCGCGGCAGCGCATCTCTCGGCGCTCGACTATCTCGGCGAGGTGTTCTGGGAGGACTACGAGCCGGTCAAAAGCTGGTATGCGCTCCTGAAGTCGAGGCCATCATTCAGGCCCCTGCTTGCTGACCGGGTCGCGGGCTTTATCCCCTCGGGGACCTATTCCGACCTCGATTTCTGAAAGGCGTGTGACTCTCGAGTACATGTGTCATGACACTCACGCTGAAGGAACGCATAGCGCACGAAGCCAACGCTTTGGGCTTCGAGGCCGTGCGCTTTGCCAGCGCTGATGCTCCGCCAGGCGTGGGCGCCGGCCTCGACGCCTTTCTCGCCCATGGTCGCCATGGCGACATGGCATGGCTTGCCGCCGATCCTGAGCGCCGCAAATCCCCCCGCGCGATTTGGCCGGATGTCAAAAGCATCATCATGCTTGGCCTAAGCTACGGGCCAGAGCGAGACCCGCTCGAGGTACTCGGCGAGCGCTCCCGCGGCGCCATCTCTGTCTATGCGCAAGGCGCCGATTATCACGACGTCATCAAGTCGAAGCTCAAGACGCTCGCCTCGCGGGTGCAGGCTTTCGCGCAGGGAGATGTGAAGGTCTTCGTCGACACCGCGCCGGTGATGGAGAAGCCGATCGCGGCAAATGCAGGCCTTGGCTGGCAAGGCAAGCACACCAATCTCGTCTCCCGCGACTTCGGCTCCTGGCTCTTCCTCGGCTCGATCTTCACCACCGCCGAGATCGCCCCCGATCCGCCTGAGGAGGATCATTGCGGCGCCTGCCGCCGCTGCCTCGACGTGTGCCCGACACATGCTTTCGTCGCGCCCTATCAGCTCGATGCGCGGGCGTGCATCTCCTATCTCACCATCGAGCATAAGGGACATATCGCGCCAGAGTTTCGCGAAGCCATGGGCAACCGCATCTTCGGTTGCGACGACTGTCTCGCCGTGTGCCCCTGGAACAAGTTCGCGACGGTCGCGCGCGACGCAAAGCTGAGCGTCAGGGCGGAGAGCGACAATCCGCCTCTCGCCGAGCTGTTGTCGCTCGACGAGGCCGCCTTCCGCGCGCGCTTCCGCGGCACGCCCATCAAACGCACGCGGCGCGACCGATTCTTGCGCAACGTGCTGATCGCCGCCGGCAACTCTGGCGATGAGACGTTGGTGCCGCAGGTCCAGCAGCGTCTTGGTGACGCCTCACCGCTCGTCCGCGCCATGGCGGTGTGGGCGCTGTCCCGGCTTGCGCCGGAGCGGGCTTCGAGCTTGCGCGCATCACATGCGCGGACCGAAACCGATCCTGCCGTGGCCGGTGAATGGGCGAGGATTGGAGCGTGAGCCGGCTCTTCTGTTTCGGCCTCGGCTATTCGGCCGAGACGCTGGCACGGCGTCTTGCCACCAAGGGCTGGAGCATTGCCGGCACTGCGCGCGACCTTGGCAATATCGACCGACTTCGCGGGCAGAGATACGAGGTTTGCCGCTTCGCTGGAGAGCCCGGCAATGCGGAGCTTGCGGCAGCACTTGCCGGTACCACGCATCTCCTCCTGTCGATCCCGCCAGGCACCGACGGCGATCCGGTGCTGCGTCATTATCGTGATCCGGTGGCCAGCCTCTCGAAGCTTGACTGGATCGGCTATCTCTCCACCGTCGGCGTCTATGGCAACCATGCGGGCGCCGTCGTCGATGAGACCACCATGCCGCGTCCCAACAACCAGCGAACGAAGGCGCGCGTGGTCGCCGAAAGCGACTGGCTCGCCTTCGGCGGGGAGATCGGGCGGCCGACCCAAATTTTTCGCCTTGCCGGCATCTATGGGCCAGGCCGGAGCGCGCTCGACAAGCTCAAGGCCGGGACAGCGCGGCGCATCATCAAACCTGGGCAGGTGTTCAACCGCATCCATGTGGAGGACATCGCGAGCGTGCTCGAAGCCTCCATCACGCGGCCGCGGGCCGGCGCGATCTACAACGTCGCCGACGACGAGCCCGCGCCGCCAGAAGAGGTCATCGACTATGGCGCGGAACTGTTGGGGATGGGGCCCCCGCCGGAGGTGTCGTTCGGGGAGGCCGAGCTTTCGCCCATGGCTCGCAGTTTCTATGGCGACAGCCGCCGCATCTCCAACGCTCTGATCAAGTCCGAGCTTGGGGTACGCCTCGCCTATCCGACCTACCGCGATGGATTGAAGGCGCTTGTGCCGCTGCGCTCTCGGTGAGCCCTGGCGGCCAGTGCGGCGATGGTGGCAATCAAGCGCTGCAGATCTTGAGGCTCGGACAGGCGATGATCGCCGTCCTTGATCAGGGTGAGCTCAACGTCGGTGCTCGCCAGCAGATCTACCAGCGCAAGCGCGTGGCGCCACGGCACGTCCGGATCGCGCATGCCTTGCAGGATGCGCACGGCGCATCCCGGATCGAAGGGCTGCCCCGCAAGGAGATGCGCACGCCCTTCCTCGATGAGATACTTGGTGATCGGGTAAGCGTCGCCATAGGCCGAGGGCACATAAGTCACACCGGTCCGCTCGATCTCGTCCCGCGCTTCTTGCGGCAGCTCGCGCCACATCAGAGCCTCGGTCATGTCGAAGGCAGGCGCGATGAGCACGAGGCCGGCAAGTTCACGGCTGCGGCCAACCCTCGCCAGATGCCGTGCGAACAGGAGCGCGATCCATCCGCCCATGGAGGAGCCAATGACGATGCGCGGGCCATCGCCCATCAGCGCCCACGCCGCGATCGACTCTTCAAGCCAATCCCCGATGGAAGCGTGCAGCAGATCGCCGCTAGAGAGCCCATGGCCGGAATAGTCGAAACGCATCATGGCGAGGTTCTCCTCGGCCGCCCACGCCGCCACGGCGGTCGCCTTGGTGCTCGCCATGTCGGAGAGGAAACCTGAAAGCCAAAGCAGCGGAGGCCCCTCGCCCCGCGTCCAGCGGTAGGCGATGCGCCGGCGCCTGCGGTCGGTGCCAACCTCCAGGAATTGCGGTTGAAGTGCGTCCATCTTAAGAAGCTGATGACCTTTCGCGGCAACAGCGGGAAGCGAAGTCCTCATTCATGGTGACCATACTTCAGATCGTGCCGCGTCTTGATGCCGGGGGAAGCGAATTGGCGACCATCGAGATCGCGCAAGCGCTCTCCCGGGCGGGGGCAGCGGCCCTGGTCGCCACCGAAGGAGGCCGCATGGCGCCGGAGGTGGGTAAGGTGGGCGGCGAGATCGTGACGCTCCCAGTTGCGAGCAAATCCCCGTTCACCATACTTGCCAATATCGGCCGCCTCACCAATCTGATCGGGGAGCGTGGCGTCGATCTCGTCCATGCCCGGAGCCGGGCGCCAGCCTGGAGCGCGCTGATCGCGGCGCGGCGCATGGGCAAGCCTTTCGTCACCACCTATCACGGAGCCTATGGCGAGGTCGGTCCGTTCAAGGCCGCTTATAACAGCGTCATGGGGCGGGGCGACCGCGTCATCGCCAATTCCCACTACACAGCGCAAGTGATCGAAGAGCGTGACGCAAGCGCGCATGACCGCATCCGCGTCATCTATCGCGGCGTCGACCGCGGATTATTCGATCCTCTCGCCGTCGATCCACAAGCCGTCGAAAGGCTGAAGACTGCTTGGGGCGTTCTGCCCGGCACCAAGATCGTGCTGCACGCAGCGCGCCTCACCAGCATCAAAGGGCAGCGCGACCTGATCGCCGCGGCGGCTCGGCTCGATTCGGAGGGTGCTCTTCACGATGCTGTCACCATCCTTGCCGGCGATGCTCTCGGACGCGATGCGTATCGAGATGAGCTGATCGGCCTCATCGACGGCCATGGCCTTCGCAACGAGGTGCGGCTCGTCGGTCATTGCTGGGAGATGCCGGCGGCATATCTTGCGGCCACGGTCGCGGTGACCACCTCGACGGTGCCGGAGACCTTCGGGCGTACCAGCGTCGAGGCGCAAGTCATGGGCTGCCCCGTCATCGTCCCGGATCTCGGGGCGTTGCCGGAAACGATCATCTCCGCTGAGCAGAGCAACGCAGGGTTCACGGGTTGGCTGGTGCCGCCGCGGGACGTCGCCGCCCTCGCCGATCGCATCCGCCAGGCGCTCGCGCTTTCGCCTTCGGAGCGGGCCGCGATCGGTGCCCGCGCGCGGGAGCATGTGGCGGCGAATTTCACACTTGAGCAGATGCAACGGTCGACGCTTGGCGTCTATGACGAGCTGCTCGGCACCGATCTTGCGGAGCGCTTCAGCCGCGCCTCACCAGCAGAGCTTCGCGCCGGAGGTGCAAACGACGGGTGACACTACGCCCTTCCAGCAAAGCGTATAGGCTGTGTCGCTCACCACGTCGGGGGCGAGGAACAGGCTCGGCGAGACCGAGCTTCGCCAATAGGGGTGCGGCTGCGGTTTCTCCGCGGTTTCACTCACCGGGCTGGTCACGCCGTTCTCCGCTTTCCACTTGTCGATCGCCTCGCGCAACGACTTTAGCGATTCGTCGACGGCATTCGATTTGACGAGCGCATCGGTCGGCCGTGCCGGCGAAGAACAGGCATCGGTTGAAGGCAGCCGAAACAGGAGCCGGCTTGGCCCAACAGCCGAGCGCCACCAAGGCGAGCAACATGCTTCGACGCATCAAATCCCCCTTTGAGCCCCGAGTCGCAACCATGCCAAATCTGCCGGAAAGTACAAAGCCTTGCCCAGCGCCATCTTGAACTTGCGGATTTGCCCGGCGCCAACCCCACCGGCTTGACTTGTCAGCCCGGTTGCCGATCCTATAGAACGCTTGAGGTTCGTATTATTGGGAGAGCCCCAAGCCTCAGCGCAAGCGGGCTCAGGCTGCCGTTATAACGATAGAGGAGAGCGAAACATCGCAAGACGGCCGACGAAACTCACGCCCGATCGGGAAGGCCCCCGTATCAACGAGGGGATAGACACTCCGAACATCCAGCTCATCGACGCTACCGGCAACAATGTCGGTGTGGTTCCCATTGCCGAGGCGCGCGCGCGCGCGGTCGAGGCCGGACTCGATCTCGTCGAGATCGCGCCCAACTCTGAACCGCCGGTGTGCAAGATTCTGGATTTCGGCAAGTACAAATACCAGGCGCAGAAAAAGGCCGCAGAGGCGCGCAAAAAGCAGCGCACCGTCGAGATCAAGGAGATCAAGATGCGGCCGAACATCGATATTCACGACTACGACGTAAAGATGCGCTCGATCGTTCGCTTCTTCGAGGAGGGCGACAAGGTGAAGGTCACCTTGCGCTTCCGGGGCCGCGAGATGGCGCATATGGAGCTCGGCGCCAAATTGCTCGATCGCGTCAAGCAGGACACCTCGACGCTGGCCAAGGTGGAATCTGAGCCGAGGCTCGAGGGCCGGCAGATGGTGATGGTGCTCGCGCCGCGCTAGGATTTCCGGCGCTCGCGCTTGCCTTGGGGCGGCAATCCACCCTATAAGGCGCGTTCGTTAGGAGCCGCCCGGCGGGGCATGCCGTGGCGGCTTCCATGCTTCAACCATCGAACTTACGGCCCTGAGCGGGAACCTCCCCCGGGCCTAAAAAAAAGGAAGCAAAATGCCCAAGATGAAGACCAAGAGCGGTGCCAAGAAGCGCTTCAAAGTCACGGCCGGAGGCAAGGTCAAGTGCCAAGCCTCGCGCAAGCGTCATGGCATGATCAATCGCAGCCCGAAATTCATCCGCAACGCGCGGGGCACGATGGTCCTGTCCGACGAGGACGCCAAGATCGTGAAGTCGCATTTCCTGCCCTACAGCCGCTAGGCTCGCGACACAGGTTCATTCCGGGAGGCACCAATGTCACGTGTGAAACGCGGCGTTACCAGCCATGCTCGCCACCGCAAGGTGTTGAAGCAGGCCAAGGGCTATTACGGCCGCCGCAAGAACACCATCCGCGTCGCCAAACAGGCGGTCGAAAAGGCCGGGCAATACGCCTATCGAGACCGCAAAGTGCGGAAGCGCACCTTCCGGGCCCTGTGGATCCAGCGCATCAACGCCGCGGCGCGCCTGCATGGGATCACCTATGGCCGGTTCATCGACGGCCTGAACAAGGCTGGCATCGAGCTCGACCGCAAGGTGCTTGCTGATATCGCCGTGCATGAGCCGCAGACCTTCCAGAGCCTGGTCGAGGCCGCGTCAGCCGCGGCCAAGGCTTGAGCCTTAGCCTCCCGTGACGCCCACGGTTGAGATCGCTTCGCTCGAGGGGCTCGAGGGCGAGCTGCTTGGCGCCATCGCCAAGGCAGCCGACCTCGGCGCGCTCGAAGAGGTACGGGTCGCAGCTCTAGGGCGCAAGGGCCGCGTTTCGGAACTGATGCAGACGCTCGGGCAGATGCCGCCTGAGGCGCGCAAGAGCTTCGGCCAGGCCGTCAACCAGCTGAAAGATCGGGTCGGAGAGGCGCTGGAAGCAAAGCGCGAGGCCCTTGCCGGCGCCGCCCTCAGCGCG
>Ga0187819_10000566_pt1 | contig 18504 bp, 13 predicted proteins | sample NC_wetland_sal_i_15_FD_132411 | JGI IMG/M metagenome (GOLD analysis project Ga0187819, IMG submission 132411) | Wetland sediment microbial communities from Neuse River Estuary, North Carolina, USA - SO4_4 | ecosystem: Environmental > Aquatic > Freshwater > Wetlands > Sediment | place: USA...
GCCTGGATTTAGTGTCATCAATGCCACAGGTTCGGTGGCCACCATCGTTTCTCCGAGAAACTTGATGATGCTCCGGCGCGCCCGCTCCTGATCCCGAAAGGAAGTATTCAGCATGTCGAGCAAGATTATCGTCAGCCGCCCCGAGCTTTTCTCGAATGTATTGGTCACTTCATTTTCCGGAGACGCTTGCGGTTTCAGCAGTTCGGGTTTTGTTTGAATGTGCTCGAAGAACGCGATTTTCTGTGGCTGACCGTTTTCAAGGATCGTGAAATCTTCGATGGTCAGGTCTGGAATGTGCGCGCCGGAGCGGTCGGTCACGATGGCCGGCACCCGGACGACTTCTGTCCCCACCGCGATTCGGTGCGCGCCGCCTCCCGGGCCGGGCGTAATCTGCTGCGCCCAAAGCGGCATGCCCGCGAGCAAACACACGACCCCGACTGGGAGTGTCCTGACCGTTCGGAACTGGCTCATTCGCTGCTCCTGGACGCGGAAAGTCGCCGGTGATGCGCGGAGGATACCATTTATTTAGGTCACCTCCGAGTTCATTTTGGCCAAGCTTGCTTCCTCTCAGCCGCCATTCTCAGAGTGAGGCTCTGAGGTCGAGTTCGCCAACTGCCCGCCGGCCTGCAAAAAGATAGCTAGTACTGGAACTGGCGTAAAACTGTCCTTCCGGCCAGGAGAATTTCGTTCTCGTTTTTGCGATGCTAAGAGTGGAGGATTTTTGGTTGGGGGCGAAAAACATGTCCGTGCGCCGCGACCCTAACGGGCTGAAGCGAAAGGCGAAGAAAAAGCTAATCGCAACTGCACCGAATTCAAAAATCGCCTCAACTCATTCAAAACAAACGTCATCACATTTTCTAATAGCATCTCTAAAGCTATTTTCGGATTCAAGTTTCTTCACCCGCGGGCGCAGTCAGGTCCGCAAATCTCGCACATCCTGCGCCTTGCGCAGCTCGGGGAAAAGCCGTCCCCAAAACCCAGCCACCGCGATTGCCCCTACCCCTCCCACAATCACGGCCGGCACCGTCCCCCACCATTGCGCCGTCACTCCCGACTCGAATTGGCCGAGTTGGTTCGAGGATCCGATGAAAATCATGTCCACGGCATTCACGCGCCCGCGCATTTCATCCGGCGTCCCGAGCTGCAAGAACGTGGCACGAATGATCACGCTCACCATATCCGAGGCGCCCACCAGCACCAGCGCCAGCATGGAAAGCACCAGGCTGCGCGATACCCCAAACAAAATCGTGAACACGCCGTATGCTCCGACCGTCCAGAGCAAAATTGCTCCCATACCTCGTTTCAGCGGCCGGTGTGCCAGCAGCGCGGCCATGAGCGTCGCGCCAACTCCGGGCGCGCATCGCAGCAGCCCGAGGCCCCAGGGCCCAGTCTTGAGGATGTCCTGGGCGTACACCGGCAGCAGCGCCACGGCGCCGCCAAGCAGCACCGCGAACAAATCGAGGGACATGGAACCCAGCACGAGTTTCTGCCGCCAGATATATCGCACTCCCGCGAGCACTGTCTGCAAATTGATTTCTTCTCGCGGCCGCGGCTTGGACTCCAACTGGATCCGCATGGTGAAAAGCACCGCGGCCAGCGACGATGCCATCGCCGTCGCGTACACCGCGGCCGGCCCGCGACCCACCGTGTACACCACCCCGCCGAGCGCGGGACCGAGAATTGTCGCCGATTGGAATACAGACGCGGCCCAGGCCACCGCATTAGGAAAATGTTCGTCGGGCACCACTTGCGGGAGAATTGCGCGCGTCACCGGCCCGGAAAAGGATCGCACCACGCCAATCAATACCAGCACGGCATATATCGGAATTACGGATCGCACGCCATGAATCGCTTGCCAAAGCAGCAACGCGAAGCAAATCGCAAAACCCAGATGGCAGGCAATCAGCAATCGCCGCCGGTCAAACCGGTCGGCCGCGTGTCCCGATACAAGGAAGAGCAGAAGCCCCGGCAAGAATTGGGCCAGGCCGACGAGCCCCAGATCCAGCTTAATCCTTGTGATCTCGTATATCTGCCAGCCCACGGCCACCGATTGCATCTCCGTTCCGATGACAACCGTGAATCGCGCCAATTGCAGCAGAACGAAATTCGGATGGGTAAACGCAACCCGGCTCGAGGGGGTGAGGCGTCCGGAATCGGCCATGGCGCACTACTCTGCCACAAATGCCACGGTACGCGCGAGAATCACCATCGCGAATGGAAACTAGAAATTCATCGCCAGCCGGAGGGTGTAACTGCGAGAGGGCCCGATGGCGTTGCCGGAAAAAAGGCCGCCAAAATCGATTACGTTCAGAACGTTGGTCAGATTCTGGCCATCTGCCTGCAAGCGCACTTTCAAACGATCGGAGGTGTAAATCTCCGCGCCCGCCGAAGCGCTCACGAGCAGCGAAGGGCGAATGCGTCCACGACCGAAATTGATGCGATCCAACACTTTCTGGCCGTATTGCGCGAGCACGGTGGCCGGGTCGCCGTCAAATTCAAATGGCAGCCCCGAATCGTATGTGACGCCGCCGCCAATCCAAAAACGCGGCGCTACTTGGTAGCGCACCCGCCCGCGCACCGTGTTGCGCTGGTCCTGCGAATCCGGAATATGTCCGCTAAGTTGCTGAACCGCTGCCGTGGCATCAGGTCCCAGAAAGAGACCGCCCGTCACCGGAAGCCAGACATTGCCAACGGTGTAGGAGTAAGAAACAAACCCGGAAAAGCCGTGCCAGTCAGGCACGTCAATTTTTGCTTCTGCACCGTAGATGATGGACTTGCGAAAAGCGATGGGAAAGCTGATGGTCGTATTGATGATTTGATCGTCGTCCGGATAATTGGCCACCAGCCGGCGAAAATAATTCGCGTCCAGCTTGAATTTCCCAAAGAACGACTCCGTCAATCCAGCTTCGTAGTAATTCCCCTCCGAAGGCTCCACAGCCAGCCGCAGAAAATTCATCGGGTTCAGTGCTTCAATGGTCGTCGAACTGGAAAGCAGGATATTCTCGAACGAGGGCGTCTGAAATACGCGGTCGTAGGAAAAATGCACCACCAGGTTGGGGGATGAAAAGTAGCGCGAAATCGCCAGGCGCGGGTCCACGCCATGCCGGTTCAGGAGCAGTTGATAGTGATCCCAGCGCAGCCCGGCGTTGACCGTCCATTTGCCCAGGCGGATCAGGTCCTGGACATAGGCGGATTGTTCGAGGTCGGGTCGCTGCCCGGAACTCAGTTGGCCTGGGACTGGGAAAGTGAACGTGGAAGGCGTGCCCGGGGGAAACTGAGTTGGATCGGTGATGAGGTAGCGAAAGTTCTCGTGCAAAAAAAGATTATCGGATTCGACGCCTGCTTTCCACTCCTGGCGCCCGTGGACAATATCCACGCCGCCCTTGAAATACACTTCGCGAAACCGGTTGTGCTGGAATACTTCAATCGGGGTGGAATAGGCGTTCGAGTAGAAATCGTTGGCATTGTCGCGCACCATGCCTCGAAGATCCGCCACGACGTTGGGCGAAAACGTGTGCTGATAGGAAGCGATGCCCATAGTTTCGAAGTTGTCAGCATTCTGAAGCTGCGAGCCGAGTGGCTGCGAGGGATCCGATGGAAAAATAGGGTGTGGCGTTTGTTGCATCAACTCATTCGGAAGCTCATAGCGCGAGAGTTCGTGCCGCACGATCAGGCCCAGCCGGTCCTTGGGAGTAAAGTCGCGCTCATAGTGCGCGGAGAAATCTCCCGTCGTGCCGGTGTTCGTGAAGTTCTGCGGCACTACTGGATTCAGATAGTGGCTGGTCATGGCGCCGCTGGCGCTCGCGCCGAATGTATTCTTGCCCCAGGCGTACTGCCCTTTCCCAAATGCCCCCGCGCTATCGAAGCTGCCGCCGGAAAGCACCACCTGCCCGTGAAACCCCGGCTGCGTATCTTGCAGCGTGTTTACCTCCACCACGCCGCCCATCTTTCGCCCGTATTCCGCCGGGAAGCCCGCCGTATAGATACTCACCGACTCGACATCGTCCGCCTCGATCTCCGGTCCGAAGCTCGGAGAGCGGTTGTCGGTCAGGGGGATTCCATCCACCACGAACTGCGTCTGGTACTCCGATCCGCGTGGATGCAAGACGGCGTTGCCTTCATAAAGCCATCCGGGCTGCGAGTTGACCAGGTCCTGCATGGAGCGTCCAGGCAGAGAGCCGGGTCGATTCTGAATGAGGCTCGCTCCGATCTGCGTGACGGACCCTGCGAGATCCGGATCAATGAGCGTGTTGGCCGCCGTGACGGTGACCGATTCATTTACCGAAGGAAGCTTGAGCTGAATCGTCCAAGCGGTGGGAATCGAGGAGCGAATCTCAATTGTTTGATAGAGGTCGGCAAATCCCGGCTCGTGAATCTCCACCTGATAGAGGCCGTACGGCAACCGCTGCGCAACCAGGCCTCCGTGCTCGTCGGTCTCCAGGCTGTTTCGATACTGATTTGCCCGGCTGACGATCTGGACCGACGTTTTGACAGCGAGTCCCGACGGATCGGTAACGCGCAGACGCAATTCTCCGTAGTTGCTCTGTCCGAACGCTGCGGAGACTATGAAAACGAAAAGGACTGTGATTCTCTTCATTCAAAGGTGGCCTTTTTGCCTCGAGTGCCAGCACTTTCCGCGCAGACTAGCGCACGCGTGGCGTTCGCCCGGCATGGCAAAGCAAGATTGGCCCGCATGGTTCGGCCTGCCAGACGAATATTCTATCCTCCGCCTTCTCCTTCAGATTATTTTGTTCTCGAGTGTGCCTGCGATATGCAACTCGACAGGTTGCGATTTTTTCTGAGGAAAGTGGCGCGCCCGGAGGGGTTCGAACCCCCGACCTTGTGCTCCGGAGGCACACGCTCTATCCATCTGAGCTACGGGCGCGCAGTTTGTGCCGCGAATCACGCGACGGGCCGCGCTGCAAATGCTTCCGTTCCAATCTTACCCTGCTTCCTTCGCGGATCAAAACCAATCCGCGAGCGCGCAGACGCCCGAGTGGTATAATCCCGCTCCCAATCCCCTATGAATGAATTTCTCGCACGTTGGGAAAGAATCGCGGCCGCGCCCGCCCTGCGCATCATCGCAATACTCATTTTCGCGTTGATCGCCGCGCGAATCCTGAAGGCTCTCACAAACAAGCTCATCGAGCTGGCAAAGTCACCCTCGCGCCCGGCTCAAATGCGCGAGCAGCAGACACGCACGATGGCCGGCCTGCTGCACAGTACAGGCATTTTCGTCATCGTTGTCGTGGCGATTCTGATGACCATGCGCGAATGTGGCTTCGATATCTCTCCCGTCGAAGCGGCGGCGGCTGTTGCCAGCGTGGCGCTGGGCTTCGGCGCTCAAAATCTCATCAAGGATCTCATCAACGGCTTCTTCATCGTATTCGAGGATCAGTTCGTCGTCGGCGATCTCATTCAACTCAATGGGGAAATGGGCCGCGTCGAGCATCTCACGCTGCGCCGGACCATGATCCGGAATCCCGCCGGCGCGCTGGTGAATATTCCGAACAGCCTCGTCGGGCAGGTGGCCAACCTCAGCCGCGATTGGTCGCAGGTATTCGTGGATGTGACTGTGCCCTCCGACGAATTGGTCGGCCGCGCCCTGGCGACGCTCGAAAAAATTTCCGGCGACTTCCGAAACGACGCCGATTGGTCGCCCGCTCTCGTGGACGGTCCGCGCGTCCTCGGTGTAGAATCGCTTTCGCTCGACGGCACCGCCCTCCGCCTTCAGGTTCGCACGGTGCTCAACCGCAAGGACGACGTGGCGCGGGAGCTCCGGAGGAGGATCAAGCTCGGCTTCGAGCAGTCGCGCATCCCCTTGAGCCATACGCACAAGGTCACGCTGCACGGAGAGATGCCGCCGCCAAGCCAATAGAATTTCGGACTGCGTAAGGGAGGAAACGATGGGAGATGTCACGCACGAGCAGGTGAACCTGATGTTGCGGTTGTACGACATTCGCCGGGAGCCCCGTTTGCGGGAGGCCCGCGAATGGTTCATGGCCCATTTCAATGCCACCACGGCTGAGGAAATGATGAAGTTGTGCCCTCCGGGAAGCCAGGAAAACGCTTTTATGCGGATGGTGATCAGCTATTGGGAAATGGTGGCAAGCATCGTCAATCGCGGCTTGATTGACGAGGACCTTTTCTTCGAGAATTCAGGCGAGCAATGGGCCGTCTGGGAGCGGATGAAGCCAATCATGCCTATCTGGCGCGCCATGTTCAAGAATCCGATGGTATTTGCGCAGTTGGAAGAGCACATTAAGCGCCTCGAGGCCTGGCGCGAAAAGAACGCCCCGGGTTCCACTGAAGCTATGCGCCAGATGATGGCTCAAATGGGGCAAGCTGCTTCGAAGACAAAAACTGCCGGAACTTGATTCGCCCCAGGTTTGCTCCAGGTGCCGGGACGCAGGTAACCCGGAGAGTCCCTTTCGCCGGATTATTGCTAGGCGCTCTCCGGGGTTTTGTGTTACTTTCTCGCCAGTCCCCCGAACCGAATTTCACGGCATATTTCCTGGCTCACGGGGAACTCTGACTGGCATCGCAGACACCCGGCATGGGCCTCCGGGGAGGAATGATACGATGAACGTCCGCCATCCGATTTACTCTGCGTTCGCGCTTTTCACTTGCCTATTATTGGCCATCCCCGCTGGAGTGGTAGCTCAGGCGCCACAGCCCGCCGGCAAGATTACGATTGTGCTGCCCATCGTCAACGTAATACGCGGCCCACAGCAAATATCCGCCTCGACATCCCAGCAGGTTTTTTGGGGCGACGTCATCAATACGGGGCACCTGGCGCGCGCGCGCGTGGCGCTCACCGATGGCTCGATCCTGAGCGTCGGGTCGGATTCGAATATGACCATTGCGAAGCATGACGCCACCGAGCAGCAGACCGATCTGGAACTCAATTACGGCCGCGTTCGCGCCAATGCCGTGAAACTCTCAAAGCCCAAGGCTAGCTTCCAGATTCGGACTCCCACCGGCGTTGCCGGCGTCGTCGGGACGGATTTTGCGGTCGAATCGGATAACGACAGCACTCGTGTGGTGGTTTACGAAGGCAAAGTGAGATTCTGCGCGCTCGTTTCCGAGGAGAAAAGGAAGCAGGGGGAGGAAGCGGGCGCCGAAGGCGGGCTCCAGGAAGGCCAGCCGCTGCCGGAAGATCAGGATCAGCAGAATGGGAGGAAGCGCCGGGTATTCATCGGACCTTGTGTGGTGGTCGCTGCGGGCGCTGCTTCCGCTGTGCGCTTTAATCAAGCGCCATCCCAACCCGTGCCTGCGACGCCCATGACGGCTACACAGATGGCAAACGCCACCAGCTCAACAGGCGGAGGAGCGGGAGCAGGCGGCGCAGCAGGTGGCGCGGCTGGCGGAGGTGCCGGTGTGGGCGCTGGCACCATCGCGGGAGTCTCCGCGGGGGTTGCAGCCGGCGTGGCGACGGCCGTTGTCCGAGGTGTGGCGACCACGAAGACTTGCTCGACTCCACCTCCCACCACGGGCGGCGGTGCGGTTCCTCGCGCAAACTGCGTCAACAAGGCGGGGAACAAATTGCCGGGTCAGAGACCGTAGCGCAAATCATTCTCCGGCGCTTCGGCGACAACTTGCGGGATTTCAAGGCGCAGGCAAGATAGGCTCATCCCGAGCCATGCCGAAGTGAATGCGAGTTCGCACACCTCTGCCCCGGACATATGCACGGGAGAAAATCTGGAGGCGCGGGTGGGAATCGAACCCACGTATAAAGGTTTTGCAGACCTCTCCCTTACCACTTGGGTACCGCGCCCCGAAACTGCATTATAACCAAAGTTGACTACGGATTCAGCCCGGAATCCGCTCGACCGCTTTGAGAAACGCAACGCGCCCATCCTGAGGGCGTAACCTGAGCGCATCTCTCCTCGGAAACCAGCGCTTGCTCCCTGCCCTACCGGATGTGCAACTCGTAAGGGATGCGCGCCTGCACGGGTTCCATAGTGTCAACGATTTTCCGCAAGACGGCATCGAGCGAGTGCCCGTCGAGCGACCACGCAGCCACCTTCGTCCGCCCCTCGGTCAGCTGATCGCGCTCGCGTTCAAAGAGCATCTGGAGGAACGACTTCTCCTCCGGGAACCGCACAATGCGCACCGCCTGACTCGCCGGAATGTGCGCGAGCTGCTTGGCGACGGCCACCGCACGATCGAGTCCACCCAATTCGTCCACCAAGCCAATCTCTTTCGCCTGCGCTCCCGACCAGACGCGCCCTTTCCCGATCTTATCCACCGCCTCAACCGGCATTTTGCGTCCGGCTGAAACACCCTTGGTGAAATCCTCGTAGGTCTGCTTCATGGATCGCTCGATGTAAGCGCGCTGCGGCGCCGAGAAATTCTGCTGATCCCAGAACATCGTGGCGTTGTCGCTTGTGGCCACGTAGTCCGTGCTCACGCCGAGCAGATTGTAAAGCCCGGAAAGGTTCAGCTTGCCGATCAGCACACCGATCGAGCCGGTGATCGTGTTCGGGTCGGCGACAATCTTGTTCGCGTTGACCGATATCCAATAGCCGCCGGAGGCCGCCACGTCCGACATCGAAACCACCACCGGCTTCACCGCGCGCGCCAGCTCCACTTCCCGGCGGATTACTTCGCTCGCTACAACGGACCCGCCGCCCGAGTCCACTCGCAGCACGATCGCCTTGATGCCCTGATCCATTCGCGCTCGCCGGATGTCGCCGGCCACGGAATCACCGCCCATCACGAATCCGCCGCCCGGTGAAGTCTGAGACTCGCCGGAAACAATCAGACCCGTCGCGTGCACGACGGCGATTTCTGCCCCGCCCCTGTCCCCGTTCTTAACGAATGAGCGGTAGCGATTCAGTGTGACTGGACTCCATTCGCCGTTGCGCTTGCGGAAGAAGTCCTGTACCTGGTCCCAGTATCCCAGCTGGTCGACGATCTTGGTTTTTACCGCTTCGCTCGACTGGAGCGGGCCGCGATTCACCAGCGCTTCGAATTTTGGGCGATCCATTCCGCGCGCGAACGACGCGTCCGTCACATACTGGTTGTAAATACTCTGGAGCAGCTTCTCCATTTCTTCCCGGTGCGCCGGCGTGAATTTCTTTTCGGTGTATTCGTTCGAGGCGGTCTTGTACTCGGCGATGTGGTAGAACTCGGGAACCACCTTCAGCTTATCGAGCGTCCCGCGAAAGAAGAGCGCCTCCGCCATCATTCCGCGAATGTTTACGGGCGCGGTGGGGACCAACCAAATCTCCAGGCAAGCGCTCGCCAGGTAATACTCGGGGTTGCCGATTCCGTCGTACCCGAGGTAGCAGATGCTCGGCTTCCCGCTCTTGCGAAAATCCATCAGACGGGTGCGAATCTCTTCAAGCTTCCCCCAGCCGGTCTCAAGCGGAGCGATCCGCACAACGAGGCCCACGATTCGGGGATCGGTGCGCGCCGCATCAATGGCGTCCACGAAATCGTGGAGTACCGGAACATTGGTCGCGCTGAACGCGCTAAACAGGTCCGGCTGGCGCTGCTCGTTGATCTCCCCGTCCGCGTCAATCACCAGCACTGAATTCGATGCCAGCCGGGCCGGCTTCATGGCTGCCCAAATCATCAGCACCACGAGTAAAATGACCAGCCCGATAATCAATGCCCGCCGTTTTCCCCATGTCATCGCCGCTCACCTCGTCACGAATCCCCTCCGGAATCCAGCCGATTCATCAAGGTAGCACTCGCCCGCCAAATCTCCAACTCGCCTTGAGCCTGGTTAGGGTCCTAAATTAGCCGAGAACGGATTCTCGGCGGTTTCCAGTCATGGGGGGGGTTGGCGACCGGAAAGAGGGGAAAAGTTGGCGATTGAGATTTTGTAAGTGGCTTATTTTAAGTGACATGGCTCGATTTCTATTTGTTGGAATTGTCGATTGACTGGACACCCGCGAGAAGCCCTATCGAGCCCGCTTTGAACGGATCTAGGACATTACCTGCGCCTGCTCGACTTGGAGTCCCCGAGCGTTAGAATGCAAGTTCGCGGAGGGACAGATGGCGGATACGAGGGACCGGACCTGGCTACACGTGAAGAAGCAGGACCTGATTCATTCGGCGCGAACTGCGATTGCCGCCTATATCTCGCTCGAGATCGCCCATCTGTGCAAGTTGCCCGAGGCATACTGGGCAGCCATCACGACTATGATCGTCATGCAGTCAACTCTGGGCGCGGCGCTTACCGTTTCTGGACAGCGCTTTGCAGGAACGGCTCTTGGCTGTGCGATGGGAGCCTTGCTGGCAGCCTACTTCCAGGGCAGCGCCATCTTTTTTTCTGTTGGCGTTCTCGTGCTGGGCTTGGTTTGCGCGGCACTCAGGCTCGACAGAGCTGCGTACCGATTCGCGGGAATCACACTCGCGATCGTGATGCTCGTAGATCGCATGAAGCCTGCGTGGGTGATCGCAGGCCACCGATTCATCGAGGTCTCATTGGGTATCGCTGTGGGATTGCTCCTTACCGCCATTTGGCCGGAGCCGGAGCCTACAAACATTTCCGGCGCCTGAGTTTAGTGGGGCTGCCGGGCGTGTGCGATTTTTTTCAGGAGAGCGAGAAACTATTTCCGTGGAGGTGGGTTGCAATTGGGTTGGCTCGTCCGTTCCTGCGTCCAATGGCCAGGCGGCGAACGCAAATGGAAACCGGTGCGGCGCTGCCCCAAGAATGGTGCAACCAGAGTCTTGCGCCGGGTATCCAATATAGTAGGATAAGGGTCGGTTTGAGACGACCCCTCGAGGATGCGTTTTCGGCTCCCTGTTGTCGTTGGGTGGAGGGTACAGATATGAAGAATTCCACCTGTTGGAAGATCCTGTTTTCATTCCTTGCAATGATGGCTCTCTTTTGTGCGCCGAATCCTGCCTTTGCGCAACGCGGCGGCGGTGGCCATGGTGGCGGTGGCGGCGGATTTCATGGTGGGGGCGGCGGCGGCGGGCATTTCGGCGGGGGTAGCGGTGGCCACTACAGCGGTGGCGGCGGCGGTGGGCACTATAGCGCTCCGAGCGGAGGGCGTTCCTACTCCGGCGGCGGATATCGTGGCGCTGCGCCCTCTGCGCGATCCTATTATGGTGGCCGCGGCGGAGCACCGATGGCCGGCGGCAGGGCCTATGCCGGAAATCGCGGCGCTGCGGGAAGCAGGTCCAGTTCAGGCTCGGCAGCCCGGGCAGACGGCCAATGGCACTCATTTGGCGGGGCCAGCGGCGCGCACGCTTCAGCGACGGGCCGCAACAGCTCCGGCAATTCCGCCGCGCAATTGCATCCGTTTGGCTACGGGTGGGCACACGGCGGTCCGGCTGGTGGCGGCGCATCGCGCTCAGCAGGAGGAGCGACCAACTCGCACACTCCCAGCTTGACGGCTGGCGCAAACCGCGGGTCGTCTGGCGCGGGCGCTCACAACAGCTTGACCGGGCAGGGCCACGACGTCTACGCAAGCAATTCGCGGCCTGCGTCGCCTTCCTCCGGCGTGGCAGGTTCTCGCAGCTTGATGAATTCGGCGGCCAGGCCGTCGAGTTCGGCAATCTCCTCAAGCCGTGCGGTGTCGCATATCGATAGCTCGCGCTTCGGCAGTTCCTCGATGGGCAATTCAGCGTTTGCGAGCTCTCGCTCTGGCAGCAATATGCTTCGCGGCTCGTCGTTTTCAAGTTCGAATCTGAGTCACACGGGGCTCAACAACTCCGCCTTCGCAAGCACCCGATTCGGCAACACAGCATTCAGGAGCTCTTCGTTTAGCCATGTCGGATTCACCAGCGTCGGCTACGGACACAGCTTTGGCGGATACTATGGATCCCGTGGTTACGGATGCTGGGGTTGCGGCTGGGGTCGTGGTTGGGGATGGGGCCGTGGCTGGGGATGGGGGTGGGGCTGGGGGTTCGGTTGGGGATGGGGTGGCTGGTGGAACCCATGGTGGTGGGGCCCGAGCTGGTGGTGGGGTCCCGGCTGGTCTTGGTGGGGGCCTAATTACTACTACCCGTCATATTATTATGCGCCGTACTCGTATCCTTCAGCTCCACCGCCGTATGGCAACGGGCCGGACACCGGCTACGATAACAGCCAGCCGTCGGATTCGGATGTTGCTCCGTACTCTTCCTCCGACCAATTTTTTGAGGGCTCGCCAAATACGAACCCGCTCACTTACAACGTGGCGGGGTCGACGCCGACTATCCTTCTCTATTTGAAGGACGGCACCGTTTTGGCCGCGAGCGACTATTGGCTCGCCAACGACCAATTGCACTATCGCGTGAACTACGGCGGCGAAAACACGGTAGGTTTGAGTCAGGTGGATCTGCAACGCACGGTGGACGAAAACGCGAAGCGCGGCGTGCGATTCTCACTGAAGCCGAACCCGGACGCCACCCCCGCGGCGCCGGACAACTCGACCTCGGATCAGAACAACGGATCGACGCCGGCAACTTCTCCGGCGGAAACACGCGCGCCGACGGCGGCTCCTGCGCGCGAAGTGGAAACCGCTTCGCAGCCGGCATCCTAGAGCCGTAGGACTCGGCTTGATTTTCGGGTCATTGATTGCCCCGCAAAGGGGCTGGTCTAGGTCTTCGAGTCGCGCAAGAACCGCGCCGCTTCTTCGGGCGGCGTGGGATTGATATAGAAACCAGTTCCCCACTCAAATCCCGCCACTTTCGTCAGCTTCGGCATCATCTCGATGTGCCAATGGTAGTGGTCGTTGATTTCCTCGCCGATGGGCGAGGTGTGGATGACGTAATTATAGGAGGGACAGGAAAGCACGGCATCCAGCCGGGCCAGAAAATCCCGTAGGACCTTCGCGAGATTTCCGTAATAGGGCGTGGGCATGTTTTCGAATGCGGAACTGTGCTGACGCGGCAAAATCCAAGTCTCAAACGGAAAACGCGGCGCATAGGGCGCCAGCGCGATGAAGTAATCGTTGTCCAAAATCGTGCGCGTGCCGGTCTCGATTTCCTGGCGAATCATGTCGCAAAAAATGCAGCGCTCCTTCTCGTCGTAATAGCGCTTCGAGCTGTCCACTTCCTCGCGCACCCGCTTGGGAACGATGGGCAGCGCGATCAATTGCGAGTGCGTGTGTTCGAGCGAAGCCCCGGCCGGCTCACCGTGATTCTTGAAGAGCAGGACGTAACGAAAGCGACGGTCATTCTTCAGATCGAGGATGCGGTCCCGGTAGGCCCACAGGACTTCTTCGACACCCTTCTCCGACAGCGTAGCCAGCGTGGTCTGGTGGTCCGGCGTCTCGATGATCACCTCATGCGCGCCGACGCCGTTCATGCGGTCAAAGAGCCCTTCGCCCTCCCGGTCGAGCCCGCCTTCGATTCCCAGCGCGGGGAACTTATTCGGCACCACGCGCAGCGTCCAACCCGGCGTGTCCTTTCCGCTGCCATTTCGCCCGTAGGCCAGAATCTCGGGAGGCGTCTTCCCTTCATTTCCCGGGCAGAACGGGCACATGCCCGTGCCCTTGATGGTGACGCTCTCGCGAACGAAATCCATGGGCCGCTTGGCGCGATCTGTCGAGATGATTACCCAACGCCCGGTGATCGGGTCCTTGCGAAGCTCCGGCAAACTTTCCTCCTCGGCCCGAGATACAAGCGCGCGGGCCGGCGCTTACATTCAAGATTACTATTGTACTACGCAGAGCGAACTGAGGTAGTCCTCGAAATCCTGTGGTGCCGTTCCATTCATTGCCCTTCGATCACTTCTCCCGGGCCCCCGCCCAAGAATGCTCGACGAAGACTACTTTTCCCTCATCCCGAACGCATCTTTATGTAGCCGGACAACCGGCTTGTGCCCGTGGCGGGTTTCAATGGCCAGCACGTCAAACCGGCACGAGGCCGACTCAATGCGCCGCGAACTAAGATAGTGGCGTGCCATGCGGGTCAGGTTCCGTCTTTTTTCGTGGTCGACTGCTTCTTCGGGCCTCAAATGAGGCACCTCCGACACCGAGCGCGTCTTCACCTCGACAAATGCCAGGACACGCCCATCGTAGGCCACAATATCAATCTCACCCTTCACCCCCGGGACAGTGTAATTTCGGGCGACGGGCGTATATCCATGGCGCCGCAAATACCAATACGCGTATGTTTCGCCCTTCACGCCCGCTTCGCGCGCGTGGTGCTTGGAGGCCGATTCCACACGAGCATCGCTGACTCCCTTTTGGGCGGCAAAATTCAGGATCGAGAGCATCAGGTTAGCGAGCACGACTGACCCCTTGGGTTTATGATCAGGGCGGATTCCGATCCCGCGGGATCCCCGCTCCAATATTACAACGAACGCTCGATCTCACCGAGGATGGAATTGAGAGTGGCGACGGCAAATTCCGCCTGCTCTTCGTCAATCACGAGCGGCGGACAGAGCCGGATGGTTGTATCTCCGGAGCCAAGGATGAGCAGCCCCTTGTGGAAGGCCAGCTCGACGATTCGGTTGCGCAGCTCGGGAGCTTTTTCTTTCGTCTTCTGGTCGCGGACGATCTCGATGCCGATCATCAGGCCTTTTCCGCGAACTTCGCCGACAATTTTGTGCCGCTCGCGCCAGTTGGCCGTCTGGCGCATGATGAAGTCACCGATGCGCGCCGCGTTGGCCATGTAACTTCGCTCGAGCAGCCCCAGTGTCGCCAGCGACGCCGCGATGCACACGGGATTGCCGCCGAACGTGGAAGCGTGCGCGCCCGGCTTCCAGTCCATCACGCTGGCCCTCGAGATCGTGGCGCTGAGCGGCATGCCTGAAGCGATTCCCTTGGCCGCGCAGATAATGTCCGGCTCCACTCCCGCGTGATCCACCGCCCACCATTTGCCCGTGCGGCCCATGCCCGACTGCACTTCATCGGCGACCAGCAGGATTCCGTGCTTGCGGCAGATTTTCTCGAGGCCCTGCAGGAATTCCGGCGGAGCCGGCAGATAGCCGCCCTCGCCCTGGATCGGTTCAATGAAAATTGCCGCCACTTCCTCGGGATCCACGCGCCGCCGGAAAAGCTCATTCTGCAAATAACTCAGACAATCGGCCGAGGCATTTTCGGGGCGCACACCATACGTCCCGCGGTAAGTGTCCGGAAAGGGCACGTGAAACACGCCTGAAAGCAACGTCCCGAATCCTTTCCGCTGCACGGAGCGGCTGGCCGTGAGCGAGAGCGAACCCATCGTGCGCCCATGAAACGACCCGTGGAACGCGATTAGCATGTCGCGCTTGGTGTAATACTTCGCCAGCTTGATGGCCGCTTCGACGGCTTCCGTGCCGGAGTTGCCGAAATAAACGCGCTTCGGCTCCTTCCCTGGCGCGATCGCGGCCAGCTTTTCGGCCAGCTCGACCATGTTCGGATAATAGAAATCGGTTCCGGACATGTGAATCAGCTCGGCTGCCTGCTTTTGAATTGCGGCGACCACTTCCGGGTGGCAATGCCCCGTGGCAACCACGGCGATGCCCGCCGCGAAATCGAGAAACGTGTTGCCGTCGACGTCTTCGACCATCGCGCCGCGACCCTTTTTGGCGACGAGGGGGTAACTGCGCGTGTAGGACGGCGAGAGAACTTTGTGATCCAGCTCGACGAGATGCTTGGCTTTCGGCCCGGGCAGGGCGGTGATGAGGTGCGGGAGCTTCGCGCCGGCCTTGGTGCTTTCCTTCGTGTCGATCGCTTGCATGGCTTCCTCCGGAATCAAAATTTATGAAATCTTTATGCCGGCGCGCGCAGTCCGGTTTCCGCCGGGGCATGCCAGGCACAAAAATTCGAGGAAGAGTTAGTTAGTCAACGCCGAAGAGATTCGGGCGCTCGTGAGAGGGCTGGCTGTGCAAGAGAAGCGAATTTTTTGCGGAGATGCTCATTTGTACTTCCAACGGACGGTGCCGTCCTTCGTGTCCTCAACTATGATACCAGAATCTGCGAGCTGCTGGCGAATCTGATCGGAGCGTTTGAAATCGCGGCGTTTCTTCGCGGCGATGCGCTCTTCGATCAGCGCCCCGATTTGCTCCGCGGTCATGCGCTGCTGCTCCGTACCGATGCCCATGTTGCAAAGCTTTTCCGTGTCGTCATCCACGAGGACGGCTAGAATGGCGTCGAATTTCTCCATCGCGGCCACCAGGCGCGGCGCATCCTGCTGGAGGAATTCGCGGCGATCCATGGCCGTGTTGGCGTCGCGCACGAGATCGAAGACGGCCGCGAGGGCCATCGCCGTATTCAAATCGTCCGAGAGGCCGGCATCGAAATCGTTCTCCGCCTTCTCGGCCCGTTTCTGCATCTCCGGACTCGAGCCCGCGGGAAATTGTTCCGTCTTCAACCGCGCCAGGAAGTTACGCAGCCGCTCGACCGAGTTTTCCGCCTGTTTCAAGCTATCCGCGGTGAAATTGAGCTGGCGCCGGTACGGGACCGAGAGCAGGAGGTAGCGGATGGTCGAAGGCTTTTGCCCTTTGCCGAAGAGGTCGCGCAGCGTGAAAAAATTGCCGAGCGACTTCGACATTTTCTCGCCTTCGATAATCAAGTGCTCGGCATGCAGCCACATGCGCACGAATGTATGGCCCGTGGCGCCTTCGCTTTGCGCGATCTCATTTTCGTGGTGGGGGAAGGTAAGGTCCACGCCGCCGGTGTGTATGTCGATTGTGTCGCCGAGATATTTCATGGACATCGCGGAGCACTCGATGTGCCACCCGGGACGCCCCGGCCCGATTTCCGTTTGCCAAAAGTGCTCTCCCGGCTTCGGAGCCTTCCAGAGCGCGAAATCCCGGACGTCGTCTTTTTCGTACCGGTCGGTGTCCACCCGGGCGCCGGATTTCATCCCGCCGACGTCAATCTTCGAAAGCTTGCCGTAGGCCGGAAACTTTGCAATTCGGAAATAAATCGAGCCGTCGCTCGTGTACGTCAGGCCTTTTTTCTCGAGGCGTTCGATCAGCGCCACCATATCTACGATGTGATCGGTGGCGCGAACGATTTCCTCCGGCATCTCGAGATGTAGCGAGTCCATATCCGCCAGAAAGGCCTGAATGTATTTCTCGGTGTAGTCCCGGATGCTCACTCCGGCGGCCGCGGCGTTGGCGATGATGCGGTCATCGACGTCGGTGAGGTTCATCACCTGCATCACGCGCAGGCCGCGCGAGCGGAGGAAGCGACGCAAAATGTCTTGAAAGACGAAGGTGCGGAAATTGCCGATGTGGGCGTAGTCGTAGACAGTCGGCCCACAGGTATAAATGCGAACTTCGCCCGGGTGGACCGGCTCGAGCGGCTCGAGGCGGTTGGTCATCGTGTTGTGGAGGCGTATCTCGTTCATTTCCTGGCGCATGTACAAACGCGTCATTCTATCCGACGCGTTCTCCCGCAGCAAACGCCCTCATGCCTCGCGCGGATCAGGAATAAACACACCAAGCCGCGCCGCTACGACACGTTGTCAGATTCGCACCAAGCTCGATCATAGAGCGCGAGCATTCCGGCCCCAACTGTGGTATATTGGTTTTGCGCTTAATACAGCGGTTGTGTGGTGCGGCTGCTCTGGTCAGTAGTTGACGTAGGAATACCCGCCCTCAGTTCTCTCCCGTAGGTCTTCAGCGTAATTCAAAAGAAACCTGGCCACGCAAGTAACAGTGCCCGCCCGGAAATTTAAGTGCGCGCCGCGATCGCATCCGCCAGAGAAAAAAGGTACAGAAGATAATGCAGAATTTTTCAGATTCAAAGATTTGCGCTTACACGAAGGAGCGCCTGGCGTCCGCTGGCTTTTCGACGCCCACTCCGGTGCAAGCCGCGGCCATCCCACAAGCCCTCGCGGGCCAGGATGTGCTCGCAACAGCTCAGACAGGCACGGGCAAGACGCTCGCGTTCCTGATTCCCATCATGGAACGGCTCCTCCAGCAGAAAGCGCCGGGAATTACGGCCCTGGTGCTGGTTCCCACGCGGGAGCTGGCCATGCAGGTGGTGGAAGTTTACGAGACGCTCAGAGGCAAGCAGCTTTCGCCGGCGGCCCTGGTAGTTGGGGGCCTCTCCGAAGCCAATCAGATCACGACGCTTCGCAAGGGGGCGCGCCTCGTGGTCGCCACTCCCGGACGCCTGGAGGATTTTCTCGGGCGCAGGTTGATTAGTTTGGCCGGGGTGCGCGTGCTGGTCCTCGACGAGGCCGACCGCATGCTCGACATGGGATTTATTCCCGCGATCCGCAGGATTGCGGCGGTGCTGCCGAAGGACCGCCAGACGTTGTTCTTTTCGGCCACGCTTGAAGCCTCCGTTGCGCACCTGGTGCAGGACTACATGCGCAACCCGGTCCGCCTGGCGTTCGGTTCGACGCTCAAGCCTTCGGAAAATGTCCGCGTGCAGGCATTCGAGGTGGGCTTCGATCGAAAGCAGGACGTGCTGCACCAATTGCTCGCGAAAGAGAAAGGCCGGTGCCTGGTCTTCACGCGCACCAAGCGCGGCGCGGAACGCCTGGCGAAGAGCCTGAGCCGGGAAGGATTCGTAGCCGCGATGATTCACGGGGGCCGCTCGCAATCGCAGCGGAATGCGGCATTGGCCGGATTCCAGCAGGGACGCATTCGCGTCCTGGTGGCCACGGACC
>Ga0187819_10000567_pt1 | contig 18492 bp, 13 predicted proteins | sample NC_wetland_sal_i_15_FD_132411 | JGI IMG/M metagenome (GOLD analysis project Ga0187819, IMG submission 132411) | Wetland sediment microbial communities from Neuse River Estuary, North Carolina, USA - SO4_4 | ecosystem: Environmental > Aquatic > Freshwater > Wetlands > Sediment | place: USA...
ATGGCCACTTTTTCCGGCAGGTTCTCGAACGTGGTGTGCTGCCGCTGGTGACGGTTCAGGATGTCGCGGATGGAGCAGAACACCAGGAAGTACTCCTGGATGAGGCGCAGCTCCCGGTTCACCGGCACGGAGTCGGAGGGATACAGCACTTTGGTGATCGTTTCGGCGCGGATCTTTTGCTCCACCGCGCGGATGTAGTCCCCGGCGTTGAAGATGGACATGTCGAATTCTTCCGAGCCGCGCGCGGAGAACAGGCGCAGGATGTTCACCGTGCGCCCGCCGTAGCCGGAGATGGGGATGTCGAAGGGAATGCCGGCCACCAGCTTCCAGTCCAGCCACATGGGATTGTGCCGGCCGTGGCGGTCCACCCCGTCTATCACCTCGCCGTAGAGCGGCACCAGACAACTGCGGTGGATGCGCTCCACCTGCCAGGGCATGCCCTCGCGCAGCCAGCTATCCGGCCGCTCGAGCTGGTAGCCGTTGCCGATTTCCTGGCGGAACATCCCGTACTCGTAGTGGATCCCGTAGCCGTAGCAGGGAATGCCCAGCGTGGCCAGGGAATCCAGGAAGCAGGCGGCCAGCCGTCCCAGGCCTCCGGTGCCCAGCCGCGCGTCCGGCTCCACGGCGACGATGTCGTCCAGCTCGTAACCGAATTCGCGGGTGGCCAGGCGCGCCGTCTCGTAAATCCCCAGATTGCACAGATGCGCGTGCAGGAAGCGGCCCATCAGGTATTCGATGGAGAGGTAGTAGATGCGCTTCGCGTCGTTCCGCTCGTAGCGCTCCACGGTTTCGATCATGCGGTCGAGCAGGTCGTGCTTGATGGCGTAGGCCAGCGCCAGGTAGATGTTTTCGCGGCTGGCCCCTTCGCGCTTCCTGCCCAGCGAGTAGCGCAGGTAGTAATAGATGCGGTCTTCGAAGGCGTGCACGTCCTTCCGGGAAGGGGTCTGGGCTTCAGTCGATACCGGATGCATTCAGCAGAGTCCTTCTCGTCCTCGTATCGGATTGCACGGGGATGTTTCCATTCGCAGGCTCCTATTATCGCGCCACAGCGGAGGAAAGCACAATCATGCCGATTGCTGTTGCGTCACAACTCAGCGTCGCGGTAGGGTGGGCGGACTTGCGCAGGGAAAAGATGACAGCCGAGAAGTACCAGCCCCGAGTCGTCACCAGCGCCCTGTAGGGGCGGACCCAGGTGGTCGCCCGTTACGTGACGCGCCGTTTGTAAGGGGTCGCCGTGGCGGACTCGTCACTCATCACTCGTCACTCCCCACTGCCTTCGTGCCCCCCACTCGCCACTCGACACTGACCACTTCGGGCAAGCACGGCGATGATCTGGCGAGCGGTCAGGCGCGGAAGCTTGGCCATCAGACAGAAACTTCAACAGTGGAGAGGCTCACGGAAACGTGCTCCGCAACCTCTTCGCCGTCCGCAAGACGGTCCTGGATGTGCAGCCGGATCGCGTCCTTGATGTTCTCCACAGCTTCCTCGTAGGTATCTCCCTGCGAGTAGCAGCCCTGAAGAGCGGGGCAGGAAACAAAGTACCCGTCCGAGTCGCTCTCCACGACGATGGGAAGCGTGAGTTGCTTCATGGCCTGATTATAGGGCGGCGATATACATTGTCAAAAGCGAATGTACTGCACTTGCTCCCCTGGACCTCCCAACTCCTCGCCTGCCCCTCCCCTCCGGCCGTCCCTCGCCCCCCTCCGCCGAAGGGGATCCATTTTCGCCGTTCTTTGGCCCGCCGAGTTTCGAATTTCGAGTTTCGCGCTTCGCCTTTTTGCCCCTCGTTGCCCCGCCGAGTTTCGAATTTCGAGCTTCGAGTTTCGCCTTTTTGCCCTCGTTGCCCCCTCGATTTTCCTTTTTCGTCCCGCGTCAGCGGGATCGATTTTCGCCGTCCTTTGCCCCACCGATTTTCGAGTTTCGTCCCGCGTCGGCGGGATCGATTTTTGTCGTTCTTTTCCCCACCGAGTTTCGAATTTCGAGTTTCGATTTTCGCCTTTTCCTAAGTACTTTGGGTCTTGATAACAAACTTATGTTAACTGTGATAGACGGCCAAAATTAAGCGTTTTCCTGACATTCCCAAAATGGGAATGTCGCTTGTTTTTGGCGACGGCCACCGGCGGACCTCGCCACTCACCTTACCTCGGCAAGTTGATGTAACCTGTCTCTTGATCTCCAAGAAAGTTCCTGAAGGACTTTCACGAGCGCAGCGACCATGCCCAAAGTTGCCCTCGCCCCCGTCGGGCTCTTCTACTCTTACTCCCACAAGGACGAGAGTCTTCGCGAAGAGCTCGACAAGCACCTCGCGCCATTGCGGCATGAAGGGGTCATACATTCCTGGCACGACCGCAAGATCGGGCCAGGGCGAGACCTAGATCATGAAATAGACCAGCATCTGGAGAACGACGACATAATTCTCCTCCTTGTAAGCTCCGATTTCATAGCGTCCGAGTATTGCTATGGAGTCGAGGTAGCTAGGGCGATGCAGAGACACAACGCGGGGACGGCACGAGTTATCCCCGTCATCTTACGTCCAGTAGACTGGCACAATACTCCCTTTCGAAAGCTCCTCGCATTACCCACAGACGGAAAACCCGTGACTACCTGGACGAATCAGGATGAAGCATTTCTGAATGTCGCCAGCGGAATTCGCCGGGCGGCGGATGAGTTGAGGAGCGCACAATCGGACCCCGAACCCGGATTAATCTTAAGGGTCAACCAAGCCGTCTATACAACGCAATTTAACGGCGTCTCGGTAGTGGGCGAAATCCACAATCCAACTAATCAGGAGGATCAGGTAGTTGACTGGTTTTTGCTCCTGCCAGAAATTGGCGTGACATTGCGCGGTCAGCCCGGACGCCCAAACCTACTACCTGGCGCGCCGTGGTGGCCACACACGCCTTTTGATTTGGCTGCTAGAAAAATGACGAGGGGTGCTGTCTTCTTTCCAGGAGAAGAGGCCTGGAGATCTGCATTCCCTCGAGAGCCCCTCCGCGGAAGGCTCGTCGCACACCTCTTCTTGGGGCAAAAGATTGAACAAACTGTCGAGATTTACACGATTAGCACCTTAAATGAACGGGCAAAATCAACCGCAACCATGCCATCAATTCGTCTCAGGCATGAGCAACCAGCCAACGAGAGAGACTTTGAGATTCTTTGTCTGAGGCTGCTACGAAAACATTGGAGCTGTCCCACGCTGGAGCTCTACGGCCACAGAGGGGAGCGGCAGCATGGCGTGGACATCCTCGACACAGGGGGAGCCGAATTGCTCCGCGCAGCACAATGCAAGCTCCACGACCGCACAAAAGCTCTCTCCATAGCGGAAATCAGGCAGGAAGTTAACAGGGCAAAGGGATTTAGACCAAAACTGAGTGTCTACGTGATTCTGACCACAGCCAAAGTATCCGCCGCAGCCCAAGAGGAGCTGATCCGGATTAACGAGGAACACCGAACCCAAGGGTTGTTTGAAGTAAGGCTAGTTACCTGGGACGCACTCGAGATTCTATTGGACGAGAATCCCGACGTTTTGAGCGTGACGTATGGAACCCCCAATGAGACGTCCGCAGGCCGATTCCCAGGCAGCGTGCTAAGTCTGGGATCAGTTCCCGAGCAGTCGCCCCAGCCTCCTATCGCGAATTCACTGGACGGGGAGATCGAGGAAGCAAGGGCTTATCTACTCCGTGGAGATTATCAAGTCGCGAGACTGCTACTCCAGAGACTCCGCCTCCAAAAATGGGACATTCTCTCCCCAAGACAAAAGTTCAGAGTTGCGTCAAACATTGCCGCAGCCTACCTAGCGGAAGGCAGCACGAAGGACGCGATTCCTCTGTTCCTGGAGGCAAAAAGCTACCAGCCGGATGAAGAACGTGCATGGGCCAACGAGGTACTCGCGTACATCCTCGCAGGGAATATTGACCAAGCGTTTGCCAGGGCCACAGAAGCGCGTAAAAAATTCCCACATTCAGGAGTGATACTCGGCCACTGGCTGAGAACTGCCCCGTTGGACCAATCGTTGGAACAGCTCAAAAAGGAGATTCCACCCGTCCTCGAATCGGACCCAGATGTGTGCATTACCCTGGCGCAGCGAGCGCTCAATGCCCTCGAATTCGATTCTGCCGAGAAGCTGGCGCAGCTCGCTGCTGAGCGGAGACCCGACTGGCCGCACCCGAGGATTCTCTTCGCCCAGGCGATACTGAGGAAAGAACTAGCCAAGGTCCAATGGGATAGCGACCTGGCCCCCATCTGCGACAAGGGAAGGCTTCGCCATGCAGAGATAGAGCTAACTAAAGCGATTGAACAGGCCAACCCCGAGGGTGCCTCGGATATTAAGGCCGAGGCCCTTCTGCTTCGAGCCGAAGTAAGGAAAGCCCTAGGCGACTCCGCCAACGCAGACCAAGACGTAAGAACCGTTTGGGGAATATTACCTAAAGATCCGTCAGTGCTTCGCGACCACGCCCGCCTAATGCTCGCAGATGGACATAGGGAGCGTGGGGTTTCCGAATTGCGCCAAGCCCTGGCGGCCTCTGAGCGGCGTGAAGATATTGCCTTGTTTCTTGCAGTTACTCTCCGGGCCGGCACGGACCCTGCCGAGCGCCAAGAAGCATTGCAACTCCTGACGGAAGTAGCGGAACGCAAAAACGTGCAGCCTGAAGGCTTCAGGGAGCGAGTGATTTGGACGGCCCTCGAAGCCTTAGCAGAAGAAGGTCGCACGGGGGAAGGGCTTGAGTTTCTCTCGCGCATCCCGAAGGAGTCCATTTCCAAGATGGCATCTGCGACTTTTCGGGCGAGGCTCTCGCTCTTGCAGGGGAACAGAGAAGAGTCATTTAAGCACGCTGACGAAGCGATTGCCCTAGTAGCTGATTTCTCCAAGCCCGAGGACATCAGAATTTTAGGACATCAATTGTCAGAACTGGGTCGGTACAAGGACGCGTTGCCGCTGTGGCAACGAATAGCTTCCCGAACCAGCCTAACCTCGGACACGAGACGCTTAATTGACTGCGCATCACGTCTCAAGCGGCACGACGTGATTCTGTCAGTGTGTCGTGATCTGCGGAGTTCTGGCTTCGAGGATGAAGACCTTCTTTCTCACGAAGTGAGCATCTTGCAAAGCTATGACCCAGAAGCGGCAGTCTCTATCCTGCAAGAATATTTGGCTCACCATCCCCAGGCTCGACTAATTCGACTTCAACTTTCTGCCTTGGGCCTGCAATTGGATAGGAAGGATTTGATTGCGGCAAGTATTGACATGCTCCCGCGACCGGAGGACGTCCCCCCTCCGAATTGGCCCTTGGTCGTGCGCGTCATGATCGAGGGTGGCAATGCAAACGGCGCGGTCGAGTACGCCTACGACCTACTTCGCGGGCACTTCTCTGAACCCGATGCTCATCGCGCGTATCTCGCAGCGTTCCTTCCCATGCAGAATCGACCCGACATTCCTGCGCTGCAAGAGGCTGGGCCCGGAGCGGCGGTTTGTTTTGTTGAGATGGGAGCCGGTCAGGAGCAGTGGCTCGTAATTGAGGACTCTCATAAACCGGACAAAACGCTCAACGAAATTGCCCCGGATCACAGTCTCGCAACAGAGCTGAAAGGCAAAAGGCAGGGCGATACATTTGCGCTTGCTGGCAGCGGCATTAGTAAGAGGTCCGCGACAATTAAGCAAATCATGAGTAAGTACATCTACCGTTACCAAGACTGCCTGACCTATTGGCAGGTGCGATTCCCCACTGTTCCAGGAATTGAAATGGTGCGTGTGCTTCCAAAAAGCGGATCGGATGGAGAAGACCTAGACATAAGCCCGATCCTCTCGATGGTAGATGAGCGAGAAAAAACAGAAGAGCGCTTGCTCAACGCATATGCCTCACAAGCTGTCCCATTGCACATTTTTGGCGCATCGTTCGGGCAGAACGCGTTTGAAGCAATTTGCCATCTTGCGACGAAACCCTCCGCCAAGATCAAATGCTGTTTGGGCTCGCCTCTGGAACGCAGCCAGGCCCTCGAAGCGCTGCGTGTGGCAAAGGGAATGGTGCTTGACCTCACTGCGATCGCAACAGTAGCAACCCTCGATGTTCTGAAAATCCTTGAAAACAGATTCGTACCGCTTGTTGTATCGCGAAGCACAGTCTTGGATCTAGAGCAACTGGCAAACGCAGAGGCGGAGAAACCCAAGGAAAGTGGATTCTTGGGCAAACAAGGCGGGCGATACGTCTTGTTGGAAGATTCAGACGCGGAGCAGAGAAGGCGAGTCAAGCGGTTCCGTGAACTGCTAGATGTGCTGAACAAATCGTGCCAAGTTGTTGTATGCCCTGGTCTCGCAGGCCTAGACCCAGAGAAGCGAGAGATTCTTACAAAGGCATTCGGTCAACACGGCGCAGAGAGCATTTTGCTGGCCTCGGAACCGGGGCGAGTATTGTGGACAGATGATTCTGTTCTCGCCGGCCTGGCGCAGAAGGAGTTCGGAGTTCGCCGAGTCTGGACTCAGGTATATCTTCAGGCGCTCGCAGAAGCAGGCGCGATCGACCCACAGGCATTTTTCGACGCCACAGCAAAGCTCGCAGGCTGCGGGTATTACTTCACTAGCATGAATATTGCGTCAATGTTAGCGGCACATTCCCTCGCCTCAGGAGATCCAAAGGGGTGGCCCCTCAAGCAGGTGTTGGAATCATTCGAGGATGAGGCCATATCCTCGAGGGACTCGCTGAGCCTCTTTGCGCAGTACCTTGCTCAGGTCTTTAAGGAAGGCATTGGCTCGCACCAGGAAGACATCCTCGTCCAAATCCTAGACCACCTTGGCAACCGCACATCAGGGACCGCACTGGTTAGGGCACTACGACAGATTTTGCCACCGATCATGGGCCTAAACGTGATTGGCGCAACCAGGGCAGAAACAATCATTGCATCTTGGCTGGCGTACAGGGAAAAAGGACCGGGTCTGATTTAGAGCGCGATCCCCAATTCTGGTTAGGCCGCCGCCTCAGCCTTTGGTACGGACACCGCAGATTTTGCACGTGCTCCACTTTTGCACTTTCAGCGCTTTTCTTCGCGCCCCTCCACAATCCCCCTCGAACCCTCCATCTCCCCTTCCTACCCTTTTTCGTGGAGAAAAGATTCTACCCACGGCACCCGGGACTGTCAGAACGCAGGCCCCCCCGAACGCAACGCTCTTCGCCAACCCGCCGCCCTATCGCACCCTGCATGCCCTTCCTCCTCACCCGCCACCCGCCACTCGTCACCCGCCACCGCCCTTCAAGCCTCCCACCTCTTAGGCCGAAACGATCGTCGATTTGAACCCCTGTGCGCCGGGCGCACAGGCCACTCTAGCGCGCCCGAAATTCCGACCCCGTCGGGACCAGCGCGCTTTTTGCGTCCTGAGCGAACTCCAAGGGCCGCCAGCTTGCCCACCGAAGCCCGCTGGCCTCCTGCGGGCGCAGGAGGGCCCTTTACCCACGAGGCCGAGATTTGCGCCGCTTAAAACCCTGTTGCCCCGGGGGCACAGGCCACTCTAGCGCGTGCCGAAACCCGGCCCCACCGTCAATCGACGGGGTATTGCCCGGCTTGGCGCGATTTTATTTCGTACCGCCGCCATCTTGGCGGCGTTCCTAGTTGGCAAGGGGTTAAAGAGCCACTACGGACAGGGCCACCCGCGAGGGCCATGCGAGGGAAAAGAACGGAAATCTTAGCGCTGAGCCGCCGGCGCGGGCGTGGGCGCTGTCCAGCCCTGCGGCGTCGGACTCCAGTAGCGCGTGCCGACATCGGTGAGCGTGAAGGCAATCAGGATGGCCAGCCAGAAGAATCCGGCCAGCACGACGATGCGGGTGAGCGAACTCGACCACCGCAGGTGCATGAAGAACAGCGCGACCAGCATCATCTTCACTCCGGCAATGGCCAGCGCCGCGACCGTGTTCCACGGCCCCAGGTCCACGAAGGCCACGCCGGTGGTGAGCCCGGTGAGCACCAGCAGCGCCAGGAAGATACCGACGTAGACGCGCACGGGAACCACGTGACCGGTCATCAGTAGCGCCCTCCCACGAGGTAGAGCAGCGGGAACAGAAAAATCCACACGATGTCCACGAAATGCCAGTAGAGACCGCTCACTTCGATGGGCGAGTAATGCCCGCCGTCGAATTTGCCCCGCGCCGCCATGGCGATGAGCACGGCCATGATCCCCACGCCGACAATCATGTGCAGGGCGTGCAGGCCGGTCATGAAGAAATAAAAGCAGAAGAAGAGCTGGATGGCCGGCTCGTGGGGACCGGGATGCGAAAACCCCATGCCCGGGACCAGATGCTCGTGGTAATCGTGAATCCATTCGAAATTGAACTTGACGCCGAGGAAAACCAGCCCGAGCAGGATGGTGAGGACGAGAAAGCCGATGAGCGCTTTGCGCCGGCCGAGCTGCGCCGAGCGCACGGCCAGCGCCATGGTCAGGCTGCTGCCGATGAGCACCGCCGTATTGATGGCCCCGAACTGCACCTCGAGCAGCCGGCTGCCCGCTTCGAACCCGGGAAGGTAAAGATAGCGGTAGATGGTGTAGCCGGCGAACAGGCCGCCGAAAAACATGATTTCCGTGACCAGAAACACCCACATGCCCAGCGTCCCGGCCTCGTTCTGCTGCTCGATGTCGGAAAAGTGGTGCGCCAGATAGGGCGGATGTTCCGCGGCGCGGGGGATGGCCGCTTCAGCCATGGGCCGCCTCCCTGGCCGCCTCGGGTGGTCCGTAGGAATAGGCTTCTTCGGTGACCACCGGCGTCACATCAAAGTTCTGGGTGGGCGGGGGCGAGGGCGTTTGCCATTCCAGCCCCTTGGCGCGCCAGGGGTTCGGCGGGGCGATGGGGCCGTAGCGCATGGACCAGAAGAGGTAGACGAGCGGGATCAGGTAGCCGATCCCCAGAATCGTGGCGCCCGCCGACGACATCACATTCAGCACCTGGAACTCGGCGGGATAGGTGGCGTAGCGCCGCGGCATGCCCAGATACCCCAGCATGAATTGCGGGAAAAAAGTGAGGTTGAAGCCGATGAAAATGATCGCCGCGGCCAGCCGCGCCCACAGGTCCGGATAGAGCCTCCCGGTGATTTTCGGCCACCAGAAGTGGATCCCTCCCATGTAGGCCATCACCGCGCCGCCCACCATGATGTAGTGGAAATGCGCCACGATAAAGTAGGTGCCGTTCAAATGCACGTCGGTGGCCAGCGAGGCCAGGAACAGGCCGGTGAGCCCGCCCATGGTGAACAGGCCGATGAAGCCCAGGGCGTAGAGCATGGGCGCCTCGTAGGAAATGGAGCCCTGGTGCAGCGTGGCCGTCCAGTTGAACACTTTGATGGCGTAAGGGATGCCCACCAGGAAGCTGAGCAGCGAGAAAATCAGCCCCGCGTAAATGGACTGGCCGGAGACAAACATGTGGTGGCCCCAAACCAGGAAGCTGATCACGGCGATGGCCATGCTGGAGAAGGCCACGAAGCTGTATCCAAAAATCTTCTTCCGCGAAAAGCAGGTGACCAGCTCGCTGACCACCCCCATGCCCGGCAGGATCATGATGTACACCGCGGGATGCGAGTAGAACCAGAATAGATGCTGGAAGAGCAGGGGGTCGCCGCCCAGCGCGGGATCGAAAATGCCCACGCGCAGCAGCCGCTCCAGACCCACCAGAAAGATGGTGATGGCCACCACCGGCGTGCCCAGGATCATGATCAGGCTGGTGGCGTACATGGCCCACAGGAACAGGGGCATGCGGAACCAGGTGAGCCCCGGCGCGCGCATTTTGTGGATGGTAACGATGAAGTTGAGCCCCGTGAGGATCGATGTAAAACCGGCGATGAACACTCCCAGCGCCATCGGGATCACATGCGTGTTCGAGTAGGTGCTGCTGTAGGGCGTGTAGAACGTCCAGCCCGTGTCCACGCCGCCGGCCACCAGCGAGTAGAGCGCGAGCGAAGCGCCCACGATGAAGATGTACCAGCTCAGCAGATTGATGCGGGGAAAGGCCAGGTCCCTGGCCCCGATCATCATGGGCACCAGGAAATTGCCGAGCACGGCGGGGATCGAAGGGATCAGGAAAAAGAAGATCATGATGATGCCGTGCATGGTGAAGAGCTTGTTGTAGGTGGCGGGCTGGACGAGCGCGCCCGCGGGATCGATCAGGTGCATCCGCATGATCACCGCCATGGTCCCGCCGACGAAGAACATCAGCGTGATCGTGCCGAGATACAGCAGCGCGATGCGCTTGTGGTCGGTGGTCAACAGCCAGGACTTCACGCCATAATCCGCGTTCAGGTAATGAACGCGAGTGGCGGCCGGAGCTTCTGCAACGGCGGCGCTCATTGGCCCGTGCCCTTCCTTTCCTCCTGTGCGAGCGACTTCACGTACGCGATGAGCTGCAAAATTTGCTCCTCGCTCAACTGCCCCTGGAAGCTGGGCATCACCGGCGCATAGTTGGGAATGGGCATGGAGTTCGGCTGGGTGATGGCGCGGCGCAGGAAAGCCTCGTCCACCAGGAGCGTCTCGCCGTCGCGGAGCTTCTGGGGTTTGCCGAACTGTCCCACGAGCGACGGCCCGCGGCCGCTGCCCTCGGCCACGTGGCAGGTGACGCAGCCGTACTGGTGGAACAGGCGCTCGCCGGCCTGCGTCATGGTCTCCCCGCGCGTCCCTCCGGCTAGCCAGGCCGCGTAATCGTCCGGAGTCATCACGTAGACCCAGCCGATCATCACGGCATGGCCGGTGCCGCAATACTGCGTGCAGAAGAAATGGAAGCGGCCCGTCCGGGTGGCCTGGAACCAGATGGAGGTGTAGCGGCCCGGCAGCACGTCCTTTTTCACCCGGAACGCGGGGACGTAGAAGTCGTGGATCACGTCCTGAGAGGTCATGGTGAGCTTCACCGGGACCCCCACGGGGACGTGCAGTTCGTCAATTTCGCGCACGCCCTCGGGATGCTGGAGGTGCCACATCCACTGCTTCCCGATCACGAAAATCTCCATGGAGGCGTTCGGCGCACGGGAGTTCTGGAAATACAGGCTCGAACTCCACACGAACACAACCACGCACAGCGCCGTGGGCACGAGCGTCCAGGTGAGCTCGAGCGCCATGTTGGTGATGGTTTCCGGCGGCTGCTCGTCCGCGGAGCGGCGGCGGTAGCGCACCATGAAATAGAAAATCACCGTGAAAATGATAAAGGTGAAAAAGAGCGTGATAGCGGTGAGGAAGAAGTGCAGGTCGTCCACACCCTCGGCAATGGTCGAGGCGCGGACCGGATGAAGCGGGAAACCCGGCCAGCGCGGCACCGCCTGCGCCAGCAACCCACCGATCGCATTGGGATTCAAGAGTTCCATGGAGCCCGTACGCGCGATTGCCGCAGCCTCATCCCTGCTTCCTCTCCTCGTCTTCCGGCAGCCGGTAACGCTCGCCCCGGAAAAAGACCACCATCATCGCGCCGATCAGCAGAACCGTGGCCAGGCCCGCCAGCCGCACCACCCGCGAAATCACCAGGCCATATTTCCCGGTCATGGGGTCGTAGTGATAGCAGGCCAACAGGATCTGGTCCACGGGATTGCCGATCTTTCCCCCAGACGCTTCCACCAGCGCAAAGCGCAGGTCGCGCGGCGCGTATTCGATGCCGTAAAAATAGCGCGAGACGCGGCCCGCGGGAGTCAGCACCATGATTCCGCTGGGGTGCCCGTACTGCTCGGACGCTTTGTCGTACGCGTACCGGAATCCCACCGATTCCGCGAGCCGGCGGATGGAGGATTCCTCCCCGGTGAGGAAGTGCCAGCCGGATAACCCTCCCGGCCGCCCGTAGAGCCCCGCGTACATGGTGTGCTTCGCCTCCGCGAGCATGGGCTTCTCTGCCGGATCGATGCTCACGGTCACGATGTCAAAGTCTTTTCCGAGGTCGAACGCGAGGTGCTTGGCGCTGTTCAGCACGCCATTGAGGACGAAGGTGCACAGCATGGGGCATTCGTAATAAACCAGCGTGAGGATCACAGGCCGGCTGCCGAAATATTGCCGCAGAGCAACCGTGGCGCCGTGTTCGTCTCGAAACGTCAGATCCAGCGGGACCTGGGCGTTCAGCTTCTGGTCGAGCTCGATGCGCTTGAGCACCTCGGGGCTGCCGGAGGGATTTTGCAGGATGGGCAAGGCCTGTCCCTGTCCCCGCGCGGCACGCGGAGCCAGGGCCAGGCCGCAAAGCAGGACGAGCGCGGTGGCAAAACCGCGGCCCGCTCCGCCGATTCTTGTGAGTGTCATCATCCGACGTCCTTTCCCTGCCGGCTGTGGAATCCCCGTCACGCCCCGCCTGCCTTGCCGCCGGCCGCGGCCGGGGCGGCGGGCCGTGCAGGCAGCCATCGCTCGAGTACCAAGTCCATGGCCCGCTCGATGGGGATGTGCACAATGCCTCGGCTGCGGTCCACCCAGCCGTAAGCGTCCGGCGCCTTTTCCTGCTGCTGGAGGCGATCGAGGTCTTCGACCGGATGTACCTGGAGTTGCGGGAGCGGCGGCAGGGCCCTGCCCTGCTCAAATGGAGTCGCCGGCGGACCCTGGCTCTGCACACGGCCGAAATAGTCGAAGATCCACTTCGATGCCGCCCAGGAAAAAACCAAAGTCAGGAACAGCCCCAGCGCGAAGCGCAATAGGCTTCGCGGATTGGCATCACGCTTCTCATAGGCGCTCGGGGCGCCGGAATGGTGTTTATCGTCCATGTTCCGACACCGCCTCCAGCCGGCGGTCACCCAGCGGCACCAGCGGTTTGCCGCGAAGCTGCCCGGCAAAACTCCACAGCCAGAAACCTCCGATGGCCACGACGGCGGCCACGTCTGCTGCGTGAACGGCCGGCGCCTTGGGGAAAAATGCCGGCACCACCATCCAGTAGACGTCGATCAAGGAAACCAGCAGCAGGGCCCCCGCAATCACGGCCAGGATGTGCTTGCGGCGCTTGAGCGGCCGGTTGAGCAACAGAAGGAAAGGCACCGCAAAATAAAACACAATCAGAAACACGGCCACGCCCGCCCAGGGCCCGTAGGCCCGGCTGAGGTACCAGGGAATCTCGTCTTTCAGGTTTCCAGACCAAATCAGCAGGAATTGCGAAAAGGCGAGGTACGCCCACAACATGACAAAGGTAAGCAGCAGCGTCCCCAGGTCGTGGAAGCGCCCCGGAGAAGCCACGGAGGAAAGCGGCTCCCGATCGGAAAACTTCCGCGCCATCAGGATCGAGAAGGCCAGGGCGGACAGCACCTGGACGACGATGAAGATCATTCCGAAAATAGTCGAGAACCAGCGCGGCTCGAGCGACATGACCCAGTCCATCGCCGCAAACGTGGCCGTCAGGCCGTAGAGGATCAGGCCCGGCCCGCTCAGCGCCGCCAGGCGGCGATGCATCCCCTCATCCCCCGTGCGGTCCTCCTCAAGCGACCATTTGCTCAGCAAGTAGCCCAGCAGAATCCACACGGCGAAATAAAACACCGCGCGGCCACCGAAGAAGGTGGGCATCAGGTAAATCGTCTTGAACCGCGGATGAGGTTCCGCGGCCCAGGCCGGTTGCGCCCACAGGTAAATTTGTGAAATCCCTCCCAGGATGGGCAGAAACAGCAGCGCCATCAGAAGGAAAGTACGCGAGCTCGCTTCGCACAGCCGCCGAATGACGAACCCCCAGCCTCCGCCGGTCAGATGATGCATCATCAGCAGCCCGAGCGAACCCATGGGCAACCCGATCCAGAAGACATACGCCAATAGATAGGAACGGAAGAATTGCGTGGGGTCGCGCACGGCAAAAAATGCCAGCGGCAGCGCCCCCACGATGCCCGCAAGCAATGCGGGCTTGCGCAGGCTGCCCAGGTCCAGTTCGAAAGTATCCGGCTCGCTCATTTCCCCGATCCCAAGAGTTTCTCGCGCTCCTTCGGCGGCACGTCTGCCAGCGTGGCGGACTGGCTCAACTGCAGGGCGCGGATGTACGCGATGATCCGCCAGCGGTCCTCCGGCGCGACGCGCGAGGCGTAGCTGTACATGTTGCCGAGGCCGTTGGTGATCACGTCGAAGAAGTGGCCCACCGGCGCCTGGCGCAGCCGGTCGATGTGGTACGACGGGGGCTGCGGGAAGCCGCGCGACACGATGATTCCCCGGCCCGTGCCCGAAGCGTCATGGCACGGCGTGCAATAGATCTGGAATCGCTCGCGGCCGCGCTCCAGGTCCTGCCGCGTGATGGGGAACGGAAAGGTGGTGGCCAATTGACCGTTCACCCTCCCGGTATAAAGCTGCTCGTCCAACCGCAGATGGCCGCGCGCCACCGTGCCCTCGACCACCGGCCTCTCCGACCGGCCGTCGCCAAAGAAATCCGTGGGAGCGAGCGGCAGGTATTTCGGCTGCACGTGCATGTCCAGGCGGCAGCCCGGGAGCGTCGCCACCAGGGCCGCCACCACAGCCCAGCGCGTCCACCGGGTGAAGCACGCGCGTTTGCGACACTCAGGGCTCAATTTCCGCCACCTCGCGGGCCTTCAGGCTCTTCAAGAATTCCTTGGTTTTTTCCCGATCGAATTTGGGATCGCGCGCTTTGATGCACAGGAAAAATTTGTCGCGCGAGGCCAGCGCAAAGCTGGCCACGTTGAACACGGGATGGTACGGCGTGGGCAAGCCGTTCAGGGCCAGCAAACCGAACACGCAAGTGAGGGCCGCGAACAGGATGGTCATCTCAAAGGTGATGGGAATGAAGGCCGGCCAGCTATTAAGCGGCTTCCCGCCCACGTTCAACGAAAAACTGTACACGCTTCCATAGTATTGCAGGGCGAATCCCGCGAGCCCGCCGAAAATTCCGCCGCAGAGCACCAGCATGGGCAGCCGCGTGCGTTCGAAGCCCACTGCCTCCGCCAGGCCTTCCACCGGCAGCGGCGTGAAGGCGTCCATCCGGCGGTAGCCGGCCTCGCGCGCTTTGTGGGCCGCAGCCAGCAGGTCTTCCGCCGAATCGAATTCCGCCATCAGTCCGTAGAACGCCCTTCGGGCCATTGCTCTTCCCTCAGCTCTCCAGTTCCGGGTTCGGATTGCGGACGCGCGCCAGATAAGTGGTGCGCGGCCGCGTGTTCAACTGCGTCAGCAAGCCGTAGTTGCGATCCTGGGCCTTGAGCCGCGAGACGCGGCTCGCCGGATCGTTGATGTTGCCGAAGACGAGCGCCTCGGTGGGACACGCCTGCTGGCAGGCGGTCAGGATTTCGCCGTCCCGCAGTTTCCGGTCCTGCTTCTCCGCTTCGATTTTCGCCGCCTGGATCCGCTGGACGCAGTACGTGCACTTCTCCATCACCCCGCGGCTGCGCACGGTGACGTTCGGGTTGCGCACGCCGTAGAGGCTGGGGGTGGTCCAGTCGGAAAACAGCAGGAAATTGAAACGCCGCACCTTGTACGGGCAGTTGTTGGAGCAGTAGCGCGTGCCGACGCACCGGTTGTACACCATCTCGTTCAGCCCTTCGGGGCTGTGCACCGTGGCGCCCACCGGGCACACGCCCTCGCACGGCGCGTTCTCGCAGTGCATGCAGAACACCGGCTGGTAATAGGCCTCCGGATTCTCCAGCGCGCCGCGATAATAGGTGTCGATCCGGATCCAGTGCATCTCGCGCCCGCGCAACACCTCGTCTTTCCCAACCACCGGGCTGTTGTTCTCCGCGAAGCAGGCCACCACGCACGCGCCGCATCCCACGCAACTCTGCGTGTCCACGGCCATGCCCCAGGCGTAGCCGGTGTTGGCGAAGCCCGGGTACATCGTGAGCCCATAGGTCTTTTCTTCCTCGGGATCCTTTGCGAACGCGGGATTCTTCCGGAACTCTTCGAGCGTGGCGACGCGAACCAGGTTCCGCTCGTGCGCCGCCGCGCTTTCCTCTTCCACGGCGTGCCCTTCGGTGTCCATGATGTGGTGGTGCTGCGTGGCCGCGAGAGAAAAGGTCCCGCCGGTCTTTTCCACTTGCAGTCCGCTCGCCGCCCAGAGCGCCGCGGAGGTACGCAGCGCTCCGGCATCGAATCCCTGGCCGTTGCCCACGCGGCCCGCGCGGCGCCGGCCGTAGCCCAGGTGCATCGTGACCACCCCGTCCGCCTGCCCGGGCAGGATCCACACCGGCGCGCTCACCTGCCGGCCGGCCAGCGTCAGTTTTACGATGTCGCCGTTGCCCAGCCCCAAACGTCCCGCTGTCGCCAGGCTGAACATCGCTGCGTTGTCCCACGTGAGCGTGGAGAAGGGCTTCGGCAGCTCTTGCAGCCAGCCGTTGTTGGCAAAGCGGCCGTCGAAAACTGTCGGATCGGGAAGAAACATGACTTCGAGCGTGTTTGCCGCCGCGGGTGGCGCGGATGCGGGGATGGGAAGGCTCGCAGCCACCGGGGCCGGCTTGGCGGGCAGCGCTGTGCCTGCGGCAATGCCGTCGTGCAGCGAAGTCTCCCAGTACGCCTCGAATAATTTTTCGTCTTTATCCATCCGCTGCGCCTTCCAGTAATTCCGCACCAAGTCGTGCGCCGATTGCCCCGCTATCCCCATGATCGCGGCGAGCAGTTCGTGCGGCGACTTTCCCGCGTAGATGGGCGCAATCAGCGGCTGGAGGAAGGTGACCGTGCCGTCGTAAGCGCGCGCATCGCCCCAGGATTCCAGCGAATGAGTCTTGGGGATATGCCAGTTGCACAGCTCGGCCGTTTCATCCTCGTAGAGGCCCATGTGCACGCGCACGCGGACCTTCAGCACATTCTTTGCAAACTCGAAGTCGGCCGGCGCCGAATACGCGGGATTGGCGTCCAGGATGAACAGCAGGTCCACCTTGCCTTCGCCGATGTCGGCCATCAGTGAGCGCAGCGATTCGAGCTGGTTCACCGGCTCGGCTTCCAGCGGCTCGGTGTACTCGACGGTGTGGCCCGCGTTCCCGAGTGCCGCGTTCATGGCGTGCGCCAGCGCGTGCAGCGCCGGCGTCTGATATTCGCCGGCGATCACCAGGCTCGCACCGCGATGCTCCCGTAAATCGCGCACCAGCGCCAGGAACCACTTTTCCGGCACGCCCGGAGGCAGCGCCGCGCCCGCGGCACCGACGCCCAGCGCCGCCGCCAGCGCCCGCGCGAAGCCTTCGATTTCCGACGGCCGCAGCGGCAAGCGGTGGTCCGCCATGGCCCCCGTGTTCGAAGGCGTGGACTCCACCGCGTAGAGCCGGTTCATCCTGGATTCCGGCCCGGTCAAGCGGCGACCCGATGCGAAATCCCGCGCGTGCCGCACGGCCCCCGGGCCGCTGCGCAGAAAATCCGCGTCGAGCGCCAGGATGATTTCCGCTTTGTCCACATGATGGACGGTATTCACGTAGTGACCGAACGCCAGCCGCGTGCCTTTCCGCGCCGCATCGCGGCCCGCGGGCTCCCACTGGTGCCATTTCGCTTCTGGGAACATGGCCAGCAACTCGCGAATCTGCGCCCCGAGCGCCGGCGAAATCACCGATTCCGTGAGCAGCCGCATCCCCACGCCCCGCTGGCGTTTCCGGTCTTGCATCGCGGGGCCGAGATAACCTACAAACGCGGTCCAGTTGCTCACCCGCCCTTCCCGGACGACCACCTGCGAGCGGTCCGGATCGTAGAGGGTCAGCACGCTGGCCTGCGCGAAGGCGTCGGTCGCGCCCAGACTGCCGGGATGCTGCGGATTGCCTTCAATCTTCGTCGGCCGTCCCATGTGGCTTTCCACCAGCAGGCCCAGCGCATCGCCGCTTCCCGGCGAGTGCATGGCCGTGGCGTAGAACAGCGGCTTGCCCGGAATGATCTCCTCCGGCGCCACCACGTAGGGAACGATTCTTTCCGCGGGAAGCTTGGTGCACCCGCTCAGGCCGGCCAGTGCGGCGGATGCGGCCATGTATTTCAATACGTCGCGCCGCGGAAGGCCCTCTTTCTTCTCCTTTTCGGGGTCGTGCGGGAACTCGTTGTGCAGGAAGGCGAGATACTCCGGCGTGCCGGCCAGCTCTTCCAGGCTCTGCCAGTAGCGGCGCCCGCCGTTCGATTCCAGCCGCGCCCGGATGGCGTCGAAATCCACGCGCCCGCTGCCCTTCCCGTTGTTGTCGCCGCCCGTCATTCCTTTTCCGCCATCCCCTTCTCCAGGGCCGCGGAGCCGAAGCTCCGCGCCCCCGCGTGGCCCCGCTTCAGCGGTGGCACGTCGAGCAATCCGTCAGACTCTGAATCTTGTAAGCCTTCACCAGATCGGTACCGAGCGCGAGCTGGTCGGTGTACTTTTTGCCCGCCACGTACACCGGCTTGAAGCTCGAGGGTGGCTCGTATTGCACGCTGAACACCTGGTCGCGCGGCCGCACGTATTTCTCCGGCTGGCGGTGGCACTCCGTGCACCAGCCCATCAACAACGTGTTGGCCTTCCAAGTGAGCGGCATCTCCGCGATGGGCCCGTGGCAGGTGGTGCAGCCGATGCCTTTGTGGATGTGGATACTGTGGTTGAAGTAGACAAAGTCCGGCAGGGCATTCACCCGCGTCCATACGATGGATTGGTTCGAGGCGTAGCTGGCGCGCAC
>Ga0187819_10000569_pt1 | contig 18491 bp, 11 predicted proteins | sample NC_wetland_sal_i_15_FD_132411 | JGI IMG/M metagenome (GOLD analysis project Ga0187819, IMG submission 132411) | Wetland sediment microbial communities from Neuse River Estuary, North Carolina, USA - SO4_4 | ecosystem: Environmental > Aquatic > Freshwater > Wetlands > Sediment | place: USA...
GAGCGGCCATCTGGTTCATCCATGTGGGCGACGTCTGCTCGTCAGAAGACTCAGCTATCTGGTCTGACCACGCCGGAGATGGGACCTGCTGGGCGAATGGAGCGGCCATCTGGTTCATCCATGTGGGCGGCGCCTGCTCAGCAGAAGGCTCAGCTATCTGGTCTGACCACGCCGGAGATGGGACCTGGGGAGCAGGCTGTGAAGCTGCCTGCTCCATCCATGACTGGACATAGGGTGGCTGCTGTGGTTCGGGCTCCATCGCTGGCACGTCTGTCACAGATTCGTTTTCTATCTCCGTTGCACCGAGTGATTTTAACCACTCAGGCCAGTTCGCAGCATCGCTATCTTCTGGGGCGAATGTAAGCGGGCTAAGCGGAGCAGTTTGAGATATCTCTTCATGTAGCACCTGAGCTTCTGGTTCCACCGGTGTTGGGTCGGGTGGCATTGCTACGAATGGCTCTTGCTCAATTGGAGCAGAAGGAGGCAAGGGAGACACGGGAAGCAATGCTCCACTTGACGGACCTCGTTCGCCCTGGGTGAGCATATCCAACCAGGCAGGTGGTGTAGGAACGTCAATATCTTTTGACTCTGCTCTTTTTGAATCGAATATCTGTTGGTCACTACTCGACCAGATAGTTTGTTCTGGCGGCTCTTGATAGTCCTTTTGAGGGCTCACGATGGGGTCAAGGCTGCTCCAGCCGAAGAGTGGGTCAGCAGACAGCAGTGGACTGGATGTACCATTTGTTATCTCAGAGCCTGAGGTCGTTGTCGTTGCAAGCGGACTATCAGTGACGTCGGGGAGGGTAATAGGATCTTTCCTGATGAGTGCCAGGAATGGATCATTGGGTTGACGTGCCATCATGTCGCTGAAGAGTTCATGAGCCATGACCAGCTCGGGGTCCAGTGCTTCAGCTTGCCGGATAAGCTCTCGAGCCTGAGTAGTATTATGAGTAGAGGTGACATATGCAAGCAGAAGGAGTGCTTTCAAGCAAGAAGGAATTTCATTTAAAATCTGTTTTGCCAATTGTTCTACGCGATCATTGAATCCTTCACGCCACAACGCCTCAAGCAATCCGGTGCGAGCATCAAGGCGATCAGGTGTGGCGGTCAGCACAGATTCCCACTCTTGTATAGCTTGCAAGAGCAGGTCACCACGCATATACAGGCGTGCCAGGCCAGCTCGTGAGAACATAAAATGTGGCTGCCCAACTTTTACGCTCAATTGATTAAACTCTTGCCGAATCTGGCTATTGCCTCGGCTGAGTTCGTAGGCTTGTTGATAGCAGTCCAGAGCGGTGTCGAAGTCTGACATGCGCTCACTAATTAAGGCGCGGTCGCAGTAAGCGACGACATTTTCTGGATCACTGGTCAATACCCAATCGAAGCTTTGTTGGGCGTCTTCCAGGTGACCTTGTGCCAGATATACTTCTCCAAGGAGGCGTTGGACCTCAAGTGATTCTGGATAGTGGGTGAGTATATATTGACAGTTAGCCAGAGCATCCTTGATGCGACCGGAGCTGAGAGCATCCTCTGTTTGCTGTAAATAGTCGCGAAGCATTGTTTGTGCCATATAATCTGGCCTCCTCTCCTCTTTATACGCCTTTGAGCAACTTCCCGAAGCACTCTGCCTGATGCGGATCGTATGGACCAATTATAGCCAGGCGACGCCACTCAGGGGCGAGGCAGGTTTGTGCAACACGCTGAATATCCTGTTGTGTGACGGCGTCGATATGTTCTATGACCTCATCTACATCAATAATTGTGTCGCGTAGACTTTCCTGGCTACCCAGCCAGGAGGCCACTTGATGTGTGCCTTCCAACCCCAACACCATATTGCCTCGTACATAGGATTTGATTCGATCAAGCTCATATGCTGGCACGGGCGTGTCACAGAGGTGCGTGAGTTCATCGACGATAGACCTTATAGCTGGCTCGGTTTGTAAAGGGTCTACGCCTGCACTCACTACCAGGTTACCGGTTTCGTAGTAGGTATTGTAATAGGTGCCAATATCATAGGCTAAGCCCTTCTCTTCTCGAATGGTCTGGAAAAGCCGGGAACTCATGCCATCGCCGAGCAGAGCATTAATCAGCACGAGTGGGTAGTAATCGGAAGATGTATGGGCGACACCTAGTGTCCCAAGGCAGATATTCGTCTGCTCGGTCTCTTTTCGGATAAGAGCTACGGGTGGTACGTTACGTGGCGGTAAGCTCTGTGTCCATGATCGATGCTGATGGACATCCCAATCGCCGAAGAGACTTTCAGTCAGATCAATGATCTGTGCCTGGTCGATATTTCCAGCTATACTGATGACAAGCGAGTTAGGGCGATAATATTCATCCAGGTAGTTGAGCATCTGCTCGCGCTGCAACTGTGCAACCGTCTCCTCGAAGCCTGCGTCATCGCGCCCTAGAGGAAGTCCAGGCCACATGGTTTGATCAATCAACAGGCTTACCCATTCCTGCGGGTCATCACGAGTGGAGCTGAGTTCTTCTAGAATGACCCCGCGTTCTTTTTCAATTTCGGCAGGATCAAAGAGTGGGTGTCGTATCATATCAGCCATGACTTTCATCACAGTGGGCAGCTGTTCACTGGGAACACGAGCAGTATAACTGGTTAGTTCTTTGCCTGTAGTTGCGTTGAACATTCCGCCGACGCCTTCGATTGCCTCAGAGATCAGTCGGGCTGTCGGATAGCGGAGTGTGCCCTTAAACAGCATATGCTCAATAAAGTGCGATATGCCTGCAAGAGCGTTTTCTTCGTAGCGTGAGCCAACAGTAAAAAAGAAGACAATACTGGCCGAACGCATCCCCGGCATGTAGTTAGTCAGGAGGCGCAGTCCATTGTGCAGTTTTGTACGCTCGTAATTCATCCGACTTGATTTCCTCGGTCAATAGAAAGCATGCAGAAGGAGCTTAATCTTGTCACGCAGTATTATAGACGGTTTCAATGTGTATCGCAATAAGAGGGCAGGAAAAGGGGGGAAGAGATAGCCAATTTGGATGCTGAAAAGGAATGTTGGAGCACCCATGAGAAGGCACAAGGTAGATTGACGTCGGGCAAACGGACTACATAAAAAGGGGCGAACCCGTCGATTCGCCCCTGGGTGTCAACGCAAACGTTTAGAGCAAGCCGATATCTTTGGCTATCTCGCCAATTTCTCCCAGCGGATTGCCTTGATCGTCATACTGACGGTGGTGGTATTCACCGCCGTAGCCTATATCGCCTTCGACGCGATTTTCGATGCCGTGCAGTAACATTTCGCCACCGATGACGGCTGCTGCACCACCGAGCGCACCCATCGCCATTTTGCCTCCGCTTCCCTGCAAGAAACCGCCAAAGCCGCCTTGCTGGCCTTGTGCGGGTATATTTGCCGGAGTGGGCACGACCCCTGCAAGATTAGTCTGGCAGCTGGAACAGTTTGGCGTTCCCACGGGTGCCATAGCCATACACACAGGACAGCGTAATACCATCGGCTGTTGACCAAGCATGGGATCCTGCTGATAGCCTATCTGCCCATACTGCTGCGGATATTGAGGTTGGCTATACTGTTGCGGGTACTGTTGCTGGTATTGAGGTTGGCCGTACTGCTGTGGATACTGAGGTTGGCTATACTGTTGCTGTTGGGAAAATTGAGGCTGTCCGTACTGCGGTGGCTGCTGTGGATTTACTGGTTGTGCCATCGATGGCGCTGTTACTGCTGTTAGTGGCTTGCCACAGCCAGCGCAGAAATGCACACCGGGAGTATTCTGGTGTCCGCAGTTGCTGCAGAAACTCGGAGCCGGTGCTGCCGCCGCTAGCGAGGTTGATGGCACTGATACTTGCATGTTCTGCCCGCAATTTGTGCAGAAGGCGCTCTCTACGGGAACCTCTGTTCGGCAGGCCGGACAGGGACGTGTCGACGGTTGAGCCACCATAGCTGGCGCACTCAACGCCGAGCCGCAATGCATGCAGAATGCTGCTCCTGGTTTCACTTCTCCATTACAGCGTGGACAGCTACTTGATAATGCGGGTTGACTGCTAGAAGTTGGAGAAACCGCTGGTTGCGCAGGCGTTCCGCACTCTGGACAGAACTTTTTACCGGTAACGTCAGCACCGCAGGATGTACAAGTTGGCATGTTTTTGGAATCCTCCTCGTAATCTATACAACACTACTCTCAAGCTTTCGATGCAGTGTAGCATAGTTTACTGGTTTCGTCGAGGAGGACCGGATTACCTCACACACATTCCTTGAGCGCCGCTCTAGCACTGATACTGCGCAGTTTCATTAAGGCAACCACCTCAAGTTGGCGCACGCGCTCGCGTGATATACCCAGTTCTTTGCCAACTTCGAGCAAGGTGCGGCTATGGCCATCGCCAATGCCATAGCGGAGAGTGATAACCGCCCGTTCGCGTGGGGTGAGTAATGCGAGCGCTCGGTGAAGTTCTTCGCCCAGCAGATGTTGTGAGGCGGTTTCGGCTGGAGCGGGTGCTGCGCTGTCTTCCAGGGTGTCGGCTAGTGAGTACCGTGCGTCATCGTCTACGGGTGCATCAAGAGAAACGGGCTGTTCGATGACACTGAGCAAGTCGATGACTTCGTTCACCTCTAAATTACAAGCCTCTGCTATCTGTTCTGGTAGCGGATCGAGGCCATTCTCCTGCGATAGCTGTGATGCAACGCGTCGCACTTTGCGTAAACGTGTTGCCACATGCTCTGGTAAGTGAATTAGCCTTGACTGTTCGCCTGCCGCACGGCTGACTGCTTGACGAATCCACCAAGTGGCGTACGTGCCAAAATGACAGCCTCGGTTGTAGTCGAACTTCTCAGCTGCACGCATCAACCCTAGATTGCCTTCTTGAATAAGGTCGATCAGCGGCACCCCTGTGCTGGTGTAGCGGCGTGCGATAGCGATGACCAGGCGTAAATTTGACTCGATGAGCTTGCGTCGTGCCAGCTCATCGCCAGCCGCGGCTCGTTGTGCCAGGTCGATTTCCTCGGCATGTGTCAGGAGGCCATAGCACCGAATATCGCGCAGATAGCTCTGAAAAGCATCTTCAGCGCCTGTCGCTTGCCGAGCAGAGGCTGCACGGGTGCGACGTAAGCGAATAGGGCTTCCATCCAGGTCATCAGCTTCGTTGCCTTCATCACTATCATCAGTTAGCAGCGTCTCACTCACCTCATCCAAGGGTGCATCTAGCTCAGTCAAAGAATCGGTGATACGATCTGAAGTGGTTTTGGTCAGCAGCATGTTCAAATCCACCTCAAAATTAGACGCGGAAGTAGTAGAAAGTACTGCTCTTGTAGCATCGTACGTGGTAAGCAGTACCCCATCACTGACTGGATCGAAAATTGCCATGATCCCACACTCCCTTCAGGGAACTACCGACAAAATCAGCTGTCGGACTCCGTGTGGCCTGGTGGTCATCACTTACTAAACAATATGGCACACCCAATTATCTCTTTTCTCTTCTTCCTCTTTATTTTATGAGGAATGGGCCAGGCCTAGCATCAGGTAATCACCCTAACTAGGGTCAGGTCCTGACCGTATTTTCAACGGCTGGGAATCAAGGTCATATTATATGGCCTGACAAAGAGCTTGGGTAGATGTATCTACTATATAATACGCTGCAAACTGGCAAGATGTTACATATACTTATATACGAACGGATATACTATCTGGTTGTTCTTATCTCTGCTCGGCTTGGTTTCACTCCAAGGTACGTTGTATGGATGCGAAAAGTTTCAGTTAGTTCAACATCGCGATCAACTGGCGAATCTCACTAATTTGTCGCTGAATCCGGCTAATGTCGTTGGCCTGGGGAGCAAGTGCCACGTAAGCTTTCAAGTCACGTAGGGCACGTGCATAGTGTTTGAGCTGGAGATGAATTGCACCGCGGTCTCGTCGTTCGAGGGGAGAGTGAGGAGCGAGCAGGAGGATGCGGTCACAGATAGAGAGTGCTCGCACATAATCTCCTTTGAATATGTAGATGTGTTTGAGATTGCTAAGCAGACGTACCAGCAGTTGCTTGTTGCTCACCGGTTCTAACCATTGTGGATTAAATTTGGCCTTGCCTTTTAAATTATGCTGCACACGCTCGCGGCATTCATGTTCAGTGAGCAGACGTCCACCTTCAAAAGGATCAATGCAGATGACAGCTGCTGGCAAGCGACACCTTACAACGAAATGCCACGGCAGTCCGATGCCTTCGATCTGCATACCTAATCTCCTGCCGACTTCCATATAGAGGAGGGACAGGGAAATGGGGATACCTGTGTGCCGCTCTAAGACATCATTGAGAAAACTGTTGCACGGATTGTAGTAATCGGCAGTATTACCGTGAAAGTATTCCTGCTCGAAGAATACCTGGTTCATAGCTTCAAGCACACGCTCTGGCGGAAATTGAGCAAGGATCTCTGCTTGAGTTGCGGATAACCCAAGTTTTCCTCGTACCTGTTGTGCCAGATAGTCGAGTCTGGCCATGTAGTGCGCAATATTGAGATCTGGATATTCTTCGCTGGCAATGAGCAATGCCGCTTGTGCCAGGTCAATAGTAGTGTCGTCGCCAGCAATAAGCGCCTCAAATGCTTTCCGTGCACGTTGTTGTGGTGTGTCAGGAAAGGATTCTTCTGCCATGACATGACACCGTTTTTCTGAACTACCACAAGGCGGTCTTAGATAAGTAGTTTCATTTGCGCTAGGCATAATGCCCCAGGTATTGTACTCCATGAAAAGTCGATAGTCGAGGGGTCGTGCAAATCTCTTTCATACAAAGGCATTTGTTTATCGCCTAATATGCTAGAAGCATGTTATAGTGCTGCCAGGTATACGTTGATAAAAGGGGGATGGCTTAATACATAGTATGTATTTATCTTTATCAATGTGATTTACCTGCCAAAGTAATGGATGTGCCATATGTATTGGAGGATGGATATGATAGAAGCTCCCCAAGTCAGTGAAGACTTCTCGCGAGCGCTGCGACGACTTTCACCATCGATGCGAAAAATTGCCACGCAGAAGATACGTTTCCTTGCGGATAATCCACAGCATCCTTCACTCAAAATACATCGTTTAAATCAAATCAAGGCTGGTGCAGATATTTGGGACTGCTACATCACTGATAGTATGCGATTACTGTTCGAGATCAAGAATGGTGACCTACTCCTATGGGACTTAGGACCACACTCGATTCTGGATAACGTTCATCTGCGAAGCTTTGCTGCTCATACGCGCTTTAGTCGGATGGAGGAGCTTGCGCCGGTCTTACCTAGACCATCAACAATGGAATCTGCCAAACCTATACCGCAGTTACCCATCCTCAGAAGTCCTTTCCCTCCGGCTCCTATCGAGCTGAATACAGGATCATTCAATCGCTTTGCGTTCTTTCAGAATGCCTATTTACGCATTCTTGGCGTGCCTGCATTTTTGATACAGCAATTGAAGAATGCGCCTTCAATCGAAGATGCTCTCGCACTGCCAGGACTGAGTTTGCAAACACGTCTCTGGTTAGAGGAGTTGAGTACCTCGCCCGATTTAGAGCCGGTGCTCTTTGACCCTTCGCGTTTGCTTTTTCGCACCACCCTTGATCGGCTGGAAGGGTATTGTGAAGGGAAAATCAAAAGGCTGATGCTGAATCTTAAGCAGCCTGAGCAACAACGGTATGTAGATATTGAACGAACGCCGCTCATCCTGCTTAAAGGTGTTGCTGGCTCTGGTAAGACAACTGTGGGTATCTATCGTGCTATTCGTTTAGCAGGCCAAGGGCGGCGCGTCCTTGTGCTGACTTATAATAGAACGCTTTCATCTGTCACAAAGTCGCTTATAGAAGAGCTCATTGGGCCATTGCCTACGAACTTGAAAGTGAGGACACTCCACAGTGTGATGATGGAGTATCTTCACAAGCACTCATCTGCGCCAAACGTGCCGGAAAAAGGTGACGAGGAAGTTGATAAATTACTTCGTGAAGTATTAGCTGAGGTACGGATGAAGATGATGTTGCCAGTTCTAAGGCGTGATGAAAGGTTCTTTAAAGAGGAAATTAGACGTGTTATCAAGGGACTGGGCATAAGTAAAGTAGAGGAATACAAGGAAGTAGAACGGTACGGACGTAAAACTGCTCTTGGTGGACCGCAACGTGAGGCTGTGTGGAAGGTTTATGAGGCATACCAGCGACGCTTGGCACAAGCAAAGTGCCATGATTGGTCGGATGTTTCGCTGCTGATGTTGCAAATGTTGCAAAAAATGCCGTTTGATGAGCCTTATGATGATGTTATAGTCGATGAGGCTCAGGACCTGACTCCTGTTGACCTGCGGGTGATACAGCAACTCGTGGTCCCTTCGACTAATCGCACTATTGTGTCAAGCAGTATTATGATACTTGCAGATGCTGCACAAACGTTGTATTCGCGAGGCTTTTCCTGGAAACAGGCTGGAATCCAGGCCAGAGGACATACAGCGATTCTGCGCAAAAACTATCGAAATACACGCCAGATAGCAGAGGTGGCGGCTCATCTCCTGGAGCAGAATGTGTTGATGCATGCGTCTAATGAGTATGTTGACCCTGAGTGGACACAACATCAGGGACCATACCCCTTCTTGATGAAGGCTGCAAGACCTTTTGAGCAAATGGTACTTGTGCGGGAGCGTATCTTAGATCTGGTGAGTGATCAAATATTCCGCCTCTCGGACTTTGCTGTGTTGTGTCCTACCAATCAATTATGTAAACAATGCCAGCACGAGTTAGACTCTGAAGGGCTACGTACTGTCCTGCATACTGATAGTGATTTTGATCTGCTGGAAGAACGGATCAAGATCATGACGATTCACTCTGCTAAGGGCCTGGAATTCCCAGTCGTCTTTCTGCTAGGGATTGTGGATGGAACGTTGCCACGAACAAAAGGTTTCCGAAATGTTGATGCAGAAGAGACGCAACTGCATATCGAGCAGGAACGCATGCTCTGCTATGTAGGCATGACTCGTGCTGCTGAGGCATTATACCTACTTACAGTAAAGGGTGAGGAATCGTGCTTTGTGCAGGATGTGATAGATAAGGTGAAACTATGGCAATAGCAAAGTACGCCTGCTGTCAGCCACCACACAAACTCGTGTATTGAATAGTATTTGAGCATCAGGCATATTCTTCACATCTTTATAGCCGAAAAGAAATCTTCCCTCGACCAGCCTTCACACGCTGCTCAAGGACCTGTCCACCTACATGCACGACGACCTCGTACCACTCACGCTCTGGGCGATAGTTGGTGTAGCGTTCCTCAATCTCTACTTCGATCAAGTCCCTATCCACTCGGCAAGCGATAGAGGTTTGAGCGAATGCACCATTGCGGTAAGCCAGTGTTGACCCATCATCTTCATACAATGTGTAGTGGGCAAGTCCATCTTCTGCCATGTAGCAAGTAAAGGTGAGTGGGTCGGTCGCGTGCTGTCCAGTGTACTGCATCAATGGCCCGCTAGGGAGAATGCTGTTGCCACGTACAAACAGCGGCCAGCGTTCGAGCGGGGCAGCGATGTCGCTCCAGCCCATGCCAGGATACTCATTGTCATCCCAGTAGTCGAACCAGTTTCCCGCTGGCAGATAGACGCTACGGCTGCTTGCGCCTTGCTCATAAATGGGAGCTGAAAGCAAGGAATCACCCAGCAGGAACTCGGATTGAGTATCGCAGGCGCGTTCATCCTGGGGATAGTGGTAGTAGAGCGGTCGTATGATGGGCGCTCCGGTGGTGGCTGCCTCGTGGAAGAGTGTATACAGGTAAGGCATGAGGTGGTATCGCAGCTCGATGGCCTTGCGGCAGATGCTTTCATATGGTTCACCGAAAGCCCAGGGTTCCTGATCGGGATTGTCTGTAGCGTTGTGGTTGCGGCATAATGGCAAGAGTGTGCTGAGTTGGGTGAAACGCGCCAGGAGTTCGCCATTACTGGCATGCCAAAAGCCGCCAATATCTACTCCGACGAAAGGAACGCCGCTCATACTAATATTAAGGCACATTGGTATGGCCATGAGAAGATGTTCCCACCAGCTCGTGTTATCGCCGGTCCACACGGCTGCATAACGTTGAATGCCCGCTGTGCCTGAACGGGTGAGCACAAAGGGGCGGGCGCTCGGACGCAGGCGCAGCAAAGCCTCGTACGTTGCACGTGCCATTTCCATGCCGTAGGCGTTGTGATAGAACTTGTGCAGCACAGGTGGACCATCGGGTCCCGTGGGCTGGTCTCCACCTGCGAGGTGCAGCGCATTGTTGCTCATGGTTGCACGATGAAGGAGCGACTCATCTTGCGTCTGTGGCAGGATAGGCTTCAGTGAAGGTTCGTTCATGTCGTTCCAGATGCCATCAACTCCCTGATCAAGCAAGTTCTTGTAGAGGTTACCCCACCATGCACGCACTTCACTGCGTGAAAAATCAGGGAAGACACATGCGCCGGGCCAGACTTCCCCCTGGAATAGTGTGCCATCCTGCAAGCGACAGAAGTAATCGCGTTCCATCCCCTGCTGATACACAAAATAGTTCTCATCTGTTTTGGTGCCAGGATCAATAATGGTGATCAGGTGGAAGCCTTGCGCATGCAAGTCGTCGATCATCGGCTTCGGAGCAGGGAACGTTTCTGGATTCCAGGTAAAGTTCCGGAAGTCATTCATATAGTCAATATCGAGCCAGATAGCGTCGCAGGGATGAGCGCGCTCGCGCAAGCGGGTAGCAAGTTGACGTACCTGCTGCTCTGTGGCATAGCTCCAACGACATTGATGGTAGCCCAACGCCCAGTAGGGCGGGAGTGGCATGCGTCCGGTCAGCTCTGTGTATTGTCGCAGCACGTCTGAAGGTGTTGGTCCGACGAAGAAATAGACGATCAAGCTATCGCCTTGTACGGTTATGCTTGCTTCTGCTGCATTACTTTTGCCCAGGTCCATTTCAACCAATCCCGTGTGGTCTATGAGCACACCGTATGCTCTGCCATCATCTACATGCAGGCCAAGGTAAAAGGGGATGGAAGTGTACATGGTTACCGTCTCTGCGTTGTGGCCTTTAGGCGGGTCAGCGTTCCAGACCGGAAATGCCTGGCCGCGTTTATTCATGTCGCCTGTCCGCTCACCCAATCCATAAATACGCTCCTGGCTCGCGAGTGGACGTGTCAGGCGTATTGTGCCGGAAGAGAAGGCAAAGCCCTGCAAATACGGTTCCAGTGTGGTACGTGCCTCGGCTTCATCCATTACATCAGGCCAGTCCTCATCGCCCTTCGCAACTATCCAGGAATGATAGGGGAGAGTACCTGCTCCTCCATCAGCCCGTTGGTAGCGGGGTTTGTCTCCGTCTTGCAATGCACCGCGCATGGCACGCATGCGTACGATCTCGCTTCCAAGTACGGCGCCGGCAAAAGAGTAACTCAAGCCAGCGTCGTTTCCTGCGGACCAGATATGCTCATGCCCATTTCTTCTTTGGTAGCGTCGTTGTGCGATCGTTGTGAACATCCGTAAGTGCCTTCTTTCTCAGTCACTATATCGAAGAGGATCAAGTGAAGTTTTCTTAACCGGAATCGGTGTATTCGCATGGGTTCTCCATACTATCTTAACACAATATTAACCTGATCTCACCCTCGAGGAACTATTATAGTAATGGGGAATTAAGTCATGTGGGGATTGCTCCTCCAAGAGCATAGAGTGACTCAGCCCATCATTTTGTCGTTGGGGGACGACACAGGGAGAGCGAATCTTTCGCTCTCCTTGTTCTTGGGGGAGCAAACATCGTTGAGTTTGCCAAAAAGTGATACAATTTAGATGTGCACGTTTTACACTAAATTGCAGTGCTTGTCGCGTGCAAAGGGACATATGTAGTCCCACAGAAAGAGGTAAGAAACCTCATATTTGATAACTGACAAGGAGAGAAGTTCTATGGCATTCACAGTTCCACCGCTCCCGTACGACTATAATGCGTTGGAGCCCTACATTGACACACAGACGATGCAGATTCATCACGACAAACATCATGGTGCGTACGTCACCAATCTGAATGCTGCACTGGCGAACAACCCTGAACTGGGCAATCTAGCGGTTGAAGACCTGGTGCGCCGCATCAACGAGGTACCTGAGAATATTCGCACCGCAGTGCGTAACAATGGTGGTGGCCACGTCAACCACAGCATGTTCTGGCTGATCATGAGTCCAAATGGTGGCGGAGCACCAACAGGTCAGTTGGCCAGTGCAATCCAAAGCACCTTTGGTTCGTTCGATGCGTTCAAGGCTACATTTAAGGATGCAGGCGTCAAGCGTTTCGGCTCAGGTTGGGCCTGGCTGGTTCTCGACCAGAGCGGCAAGCTTCAGGTAATCTCTACTGCTAACCAGGATAGCCCACTGATGGATGGTTTGTATCCAGTTATGGGTAATGACGTCTGGGAGCATGCCTACTATCTGAAGTACCAGAATCGCCGACCAGACTACCTGGATGCCTGGTGGAACGTGGTCAACTGGGATGAGGTTGCACGTCGCTATGCCCAGGGAGGAGGCCGGTAGCAGGGGCTCTGACAGTTTTTCAGGGCGGTGTATGGTGCGGCGGGTCATGTGGCCTGGCGAACCACAAGGGCCCACTCTACTGCACCGCCCTGTGCTTGATCTCTCCCCCAGAGAGCTCGCTACATTTCGCACAGCCCCTGCCCCACCCTCATGCCCGTCGCTCGATGCAGGTTGCCCAAAAATGTCAGGGTGGGAGAGAGCCACCTCGGGCTTGGGGCAACCGCAAGGATCGCCTAAAAAAGCCATTAGGAACTCAAACCCTGCCCGCAGTTAAAGCAGTTCTGTTTGCGCCAATTCCCGGCTCCAATCTGTCCTCTCGAACAGTCTCATAACCCCTGGCGATGGTGTATGCTTACCATAGTGAGATCAGATTTTGTTAAAACCCTTGTTGGATCAAAAAGGAGCCTATGCCACATGCAAACCATCCACACCGACACAGCCGGTAATCACTTTGAGTCAAATGGGCTGCACTTTGTGCGCGCTGCCAGCGTTGCTGAACTGGAGCAGCGGCCGTTCAAGGTCATTACTGTCGAGGATCGTCATATCTTGTTGCTGCGTGCCGACGGGCAGATTCGGGCACTTGACAGTCGTTGTCCGCATATGGGGTATCCTCTTTCGCAGGGGACGATCAAAGATGGCGTATTGCGTTGTCACTGGCACCATTGGCGCTTTGACCTGGCCTCCGGAGGCTGTTTTACCGAGGGTGGCGATGACGTCGCTGTGTTTCCGCTGGAGATTCGCGATGGCGAGGTGTGGGTCAGTCCAACCCCCCTGGAAGACTATGTGCGCAGCCGTATCGAAAAATCCCTGGGTGACCTGCTCCAGGGCATGGAGGAACGCAATACGTTCTTGATTGCCAAAGCAGTGGCTGGTCTGCGCGCCAATGGAGTTGCTGACCATGCTATCCTCAGCGCGTCAGCGATGCATGGCCTGCGTTTTCGCCAGGGTGGCTTCTCGATGGGCTTGACCATCCTCACCTGTATGGGGCTGCTCGTACCACATTTGCAGGAAGATGACAAAGCTCTGGCCGACGTGCATGCCCTCATCAACTGCGCACGTGATGCTTTTGCTGGTCCACCGCGCCGTATGCTGCGTCCGTTGCCTGCGACGCAGTTTACGAACAAAACGCAACTCAAACACTGGTTTCAGCTCTTCATCGAAGATCGCGAGGCTGCCGGAGCCGAGCGTATCCTGCGTACCGCCATTGCAGCCGGATACTCTACAGAAGATTTGATCGACCTATTGATGGCAGGTGCTACAGATCACTATTTCTTGAGTACGGGCCATGTCATCGACTTTACGAACAAGGCTTTTGAGTTGTTTGAAGTGATGACGACTGATGGAGCTTTGCCCATTGGCGAGTCTGATGCACGCGAAGTGCTGGCGACGACGCTCTCAGCGGTCGTGCGACCAATGGCGATGGGTTTCCGTCACGAGGAAGACGCCGATTGGCACGAGACGATAGAACCACAAGAAGCATTATTTGCAGCGCTCCCCGCACTATTGGCGCAGCCGCGTGACCAGCGGTGGGTGCACGATGGACGTCCGGAGGCCCTGCGCGATGTGTTGCTGGCGGGCAAACCCGATGATATTACGCAGGCGTTACGGCATGCCCTGGAGCAAGGAGCAACTGTGGATGCTCTGAGCAGCGTGCTGGCGAGGGCCGGTATCCATCGCGTGGCGCGTTTCCATGTACAGAACGAAGAGGACTGGGATGATGTCTTGCACGTCATCAGTTATGCTAATGCTATCGATACGCTGATTCGTCGCGCCGTTGGTTGTTCTCTTGAAGGAGATGTTGCGTTGATGAAGGCGGTCACATACGGGGCTATGTTCGTGTATCTGACGCACTTTCTGAATATCCCCCGTACGCTCCTGCCAGCCGAGCGTGGCAAGGCTGCTGTTCCTGCGATGCTGCATGATCGAGCAGCATTGTTGGAGCGGCTTTTGTATTGTGCAGAATTTCAGCAAGTTGAGGAGGCTGCGGCCATTGTCTATTATTACCAGCAACAGGGATATCCACTAGCTGAACTGAAGGCGACGCTAGGCAAGGCGTTGTTGCGCGAGGATGCGACCTTTCACACCTTCCAGATGCTCGATGCTGGTATGCGTCAACATGAGGTCCTGGGTGTGGACCACCCTGATGGCCGCCTGGCGTTGGTTGCGGCTACGCGCTATATGGTGGCACAACGACTGCGGCGCAATGTGCTCTTTTCGACGCAGAATGCGTTGAAGTTGCAGCGCGGTGAGGCATTGAACGAGGATGTATAGTTATTCCTGTACGGCCTGTTTTACTTTCTTCGACGAGGACGATGCTGAAGCAGCGGCGCGTCGTGTAGTCGAACGCGAAGGCGTAGGCGTATGGGGTACACGGGCAGAAGGAGGCGTGACAGGAATATCTTGTCGATGAACCGTCTTGAGCCTCTCGGCCTCATAAAGAATATCGACCCAACGGTCAACAGTGGCCTCACGTTGAGACTGTAATGCGTCAAGTTGCTGGCGTAACCCCTCTGAGGTCAACACACGCTCCGTTAGCAAGCTGTAGAGACGGCCTATCAGGTCCGTGAAGACCCCAGGCTGACTGGAAGGAGGGGCGTCAAGTCGGTCGCTTTCATATGTCTGGCGCAGCTCTAGCTTATCCAGTTCGTAGCGGAAGAGATAGGCGAGGCGGTGCTCGGTGCTCTGGGCCAATCCCCCGCAGATAACGTCAAGAATAGGTCCCATGGCTATACGCGCCTGGTGCACGATGTCTTCTGCCCTGTTTTGGCGAGCGATGAGGCTATAGAGCGCATCCACGGCAGGATCATCTTTCGTTGGTGCGTATTTCTCCTCGTTCAATAGTTCGCCCATCGTCACGTAAAGGCAGATATCGCGTGCCTTCTCACGAATAGTGCGCTTGAGCTTGTTATAGGCTCGTTGAATCTCGTCCAACTCGCCGCCAAACTCCCCGAGGGCTACGTGATGAATATCCAGCGACCTATCGACTTCTTCCTTGTGAGCAATGGGGAGGAGGAATGTGTCAGCAAGTGCTCGTGCAGGCTCGTTCAATTCTCGTTCCAGGGCAGCGCTGAAGCTTGCCCGTAGCTCTTTAATCAGATTCCAGCCGTCAATATCCGTCCAGTGACTCCCTACTTCCATGAATGGGGAACCGCTGCGTTGACTAACTTTGATAAAGTGGTCGAAGTGGCCCTGCATAATGCGAATCTTAACACGGCGCGCCGCCCGATTATGGGCCGCCTCCAATGTTTGATAGAACGAACTATTCTCGCTGCGAATTGCTATATCGAACTGCTTCAGCGCATCATTCCAGGCATCACGCATTTCATTGGTGCGCCGCTGTAACTGTTCAAAGCGGACTGCGCTGCGTCGTCCCTGGCGCAGGTTCATCTCATGTTGCAGTTCCTGCAGATCCTGGCTCTGGATGCCAAGGCTGTTCAGGTTCTCCCAGCATAGCTCCTCCAGGTATTGCAAGGCTATGGTCAGTTGTGTCTCAGCCTGGCGTAACTGTACCTCATAGCGGTTGCTCGCCAGAAAGGCCTGCAAGTCGGCGGTCAGTTCGGGAAGGCCACTGAAGTGGAGCATCGCTTCATGTTGTTTCGCAGTCACCTGGTGCAAGTCTTGTGCTGTAGCGGTCGTGGGCAGGGTTTTGTCAATATCCAGCAGGTCAGGATAGACGCTGAGCATGCGTCCTACATAGTCACGGCCTTCTTGCTGTCGATCGGTGTCGAGTTTCTGTTTCTTGATGCCAAGGGTGGCCAGAAGGGCGTCGGGGGCACGCAGAGGGTAGAAAAAGTAATTGTTGTTGGGACCGTGGTGATGGTAACTGCTATAGTTAGGTGGCAGTGCATGTAGTAAAGGACGCAGACTGCCGAGAGCTTTCTCCAGGCTGGCTATCGAGTTGATCTCGTCCCAGTGCGTGACGACAAGAAACACCATGCGTGCAGCAACCTCGGAGGAGCGTCCCTGAACGACTTTGCGCCTGACCAACTCGAAGATACGCTGTGTGCGGTCGTCGTCACCAAAGCGGTTGTTGCCGATTACCAGGATGACGGCATCGGTGGTATTCAATTCTGAGCGCAAAATTGCATCATGGCGTAACTGACCCGCTGCCCCGCCTGGCAGGTCCACCAGGACACTCCCAGGTGGAAGCAGGGAATGTGCTCCTGCATGCAGCGTGAATTCAACATAATCGATAATGCGCACGAGGCGAGGTTCCTGACTATCGCGTGCAGGCTCCTCAATATAGCGACTGCTTTCCGCTTTCCACTGTTCACGCTGAATGAACTCAACACGTGCCTGCCCATCGCGAAGATAGTGGTCTGCGAATGCTTCACCAGCCTTGCGTAATACGTTCAGTTCGGCTAACAGTGACTCGCGTGTGCGTGGGTTGGAAGCGTTTTTGCTAGCGTGTTCTGTTTGTCTCAGCAGGTCATCGAATGCCTTACGTGTGAGGAAATGCACATGCATCTCTTCAGGCTCCTGCTCGTTGCATAGGCGAACTCGCGTGCGTACCCCAGTAACTGCTCCACCGGCCAGGCGCGGAAAGATATCCTGACCAAGTAGAGCAGCTAGCAAAGTGCTTTTACCAGCGCCTACATGTCCAATCAACTTGACGGTATATTCACGAGTGAAATCGAGGGCGCGAGTAGCCTCTGCAAGGTGGTGGCGCAATTTGAGTGTCTGCTGTGACTCAATCTGCTGGAGCTGTGGATGATCAAAGAGTTCGGCGCAGGCTGAGGCACGGTGCAACTGTTTCTTCCAGGCTAGTAGTTTTTCTGCTTTGCCCGGCAAATCTGCAGGGAAGTAGCGTTCTATGTATGTTGACTGTTCTTGTAATTGACGCAGTAGATTCAGTAATTCGCCAGTTGCAGGGGGGATCGATGGGACTGCTACATCCTTTGCAGAATGATTTGACTCGTCTTCATCGTCCTCCTCATCATAATAATCTTCGTCGTCCTCGTCGTCTATATTGCCGTTCTCTACCTGGGAGGGAAAAGAAGCCGATGCTATATTTAGAGTTCCAGCACGAGCTTCGGCGACAGTGGGTTGCAGTTGTTTGCCGCAGATGTTGCAGAATTCAGCGTCGATTCGTACGACATTATCGCATTGGGGACAGATAATGACTTGCTGTGCCTGTGTGGTGAATTGCATGAAGCTCTGTATCTTCCTTCCGCTTGAGTTTTGCTGATGATAGCATATAGCATGGTTTGAAGGCAATATAGCAGTTACTATCGGGTACCAGTGAGTCACTCTTTTCAATTATAGTCCCACAGCAGGTCACGTTGGGGAAGATCTATGAGCTAATCGAAGATACAGACTATATGGTGGCCAGTAACGTATTACTAGTTTTGTGGGCAGGAATCTTTACCAGGTTCCTGTTGCCACTTCTCATTTAGGCCAGTTTGCACAAGAATACGCTTCAAATGGATCAGCCCGAGGCGCATGCGTGCTTTGACTGTGCCGAGAGGGAGCTGGAGGCCTTCCGCTATTTCAGTGTGGGTCCAGCCTTGAAAAAAGGCAAGTTCGATCACTAATCGTTGCTCAGAAGGTAGCTTCGTCATGGCTGCACGCACCTGCGCGCTCTGTACAGAGCGCCAGACCGAATCCCAGATATCAGGGAAGGCGACCCGCTCATCCAGTTCGATCTCATCTAGCGAGACCTCTTTCATTATCCCAGACCGGCGATGTACGCTGCGTAGGTAATCGATGGTGCGGTGATGAACAATGGAGACAAGCCAACTGCGGGCCGCACCTGATTGAGGAGAATACGAAGTTGCGCGTCGCCATATGGCCAGGAATGAGTCCTGCGTGAGGTCTTCAGCGACCTGCTTATTTGCCACCATATGGTACGCTAGAGAATAGAGCACGCGACTATAGCGCTGGTAGAGTTGTTCCATGGCCCATACTGCGCCTTCTGCTATGGCTTTGAGCAGAGCTTCATCAGGAAGCTCGTCAAATGCATCCATGCTCACTTCCTTCTCAATTCTTCCTACTGATTATA
>Ga0187819_10000570_pt1 | contig 18489 bp, 15 predicted proteins | sample NC_wetland_sal_i_15_FD_132411 | JGI IMG/M metagenome (GOLD analysis project Ga0187819, IMG submission 132411) | Wetland sediment microbial communities from Neuse River Estuary, North Carolina, USA - SO4_4 | ecosystem: Environmental > Aquatic > Freshwater > Wetlands > Sediment | place: USA...
TCGTCGGGCACGGCATCGGAACGAAGATGCATGACGAGCCCAATCTGCCGAACTACGGTGATCCCGGCCGCGGGGCGCGGTTGCAAGAGGGCATGGTGATTGCCATCGAGCCGATGGTGAACGCCGGCCGCCCGGAAGTGAAGATGCAGGGCGAGTGGGTCGCGGAAACGGCGGACGGCAGCCCCTCGGCGCACTTCGAGCACACGGTTGCCGTCACCGCGAACGGCCCGTGGATTCTGACCCGGCCGAAAGATATGACCGGGCCGTCGTGGTAAGCGAGTAGCACAGACACTCTTGTCTGTGCCCGGTGCAAGACGCGCCGCGATGCAAGTTGTGGACGCAAATGTAGGCGCTGGGCTTGAGCCCGGCGCTGCAGAACGGCCATGCCGTTGAATTTGTTGGGGCGCAGCATGCTGCACCCCGGCTCGGCACGATGTGAGACGCAGTAGACCGGTCTTTAGACTGGTCGGCAATTCGGGAGCTTATGGCGAGACCCATTCGCGAGGAAAAGAAGAAAGGCGACTCCGGCAATTCCAAGGAGGACGCCATTGAAGTGATGGCCACGGTCATCGAGCCGTTGCCCAACGCGATGTTCCGCGTCGAGCTGGAAAACAAGCACCAGGTCCTGGCGCACGTTTCCGGCAAGATGCGCAAGAATTTCATCCGGATTCTCGCGGGAGACAAGGTCGCCGTCGAGCTTTCGCCCTACGACCTGACCCGCGGCCGGATCGTGTATCGTTACAAGTAGTGACGCAAGGTTTGGGTTTGGTAGGGGCGCCGCATGCTACGCCCCGGTTCAGCAAGATTGCAGCACCAAAGTTTTGTAGGGGCGGGTTCAGCCCGTCCCTCCGCAGTAGCAGCAGAATTGGGGAGCACATGAAAGTACGGGCATCCGTAAAAAAGATTTGCGACAAGTGCAAGGTCATTCATCGGCGCGGCGTGGTGCGGGTGATCTGCGTCAACCCGAAGCACAAGCAGCGCCAGGGCTAAGGCTTAAGGAGAACGTATGGCACGCATTGCAGGTGTTGATCTTCCGGTGCAGAAGCGGCTGTGGGTCGGGTTGACCTCCATCTACGGCATCGGACAGGAACGCGCGAAGAAGCTCGCGGAAAAGGCCAACGTCGATCACACGAAGAAGATTCGTGACCTGACCGAGGATGAAATAAACCGTCTGCGCCAGGCCATCGAACAGGAAGGCCGCGTGGAAGGCGATCTCCGCAAAGAGATCCAGATGAACATCCGCCGGCTGATCGAAATCCAGGCGTATCGCGGGATCCGGCACCGCCGGAACCTGCCGGTGCGTGGCCAGCGGACGCACACCAATGCGCGCACCCGCAAGGGTCCGCGCCGCGGCGCCGTCGCAGCAAAGAAGAAGACCGTCGGCAAGAAGGGCTAGTTTTTTCACCGCAGCGCCGAGCCGGCGCCGCGGCGATATAGAGTGCGGCGGCTAGCCGCCGCCTTCTCCGTGGGTTTGTAGGGGCGCAGCATGCTGCGCCCCAGCGAGGCGAGATCGAAACCGCAAGAAACGGAGCAACACGTGGCAAAAGAGCAGCAAGGCGCAACGCCGGATACAGCGGCACCCGCAAAACCGGCCGCAGCGGCAAAACGCAAGAAGGAATTCAAGAAGAAGCGCGAGCGTCGCGTCGTGCCGCACGGCATCGTGCACATCGCGGCGTCGTTCAACAACACGCAGATTACCATCACCGACACCGATGGCCGCACCATGTGCTGGTCCTCGGCGGGCGCCATCGGCTTCAAGGGTTCGCGCAAGGGCACGCCCTACGCTGCGCAGCAGGCCTCGCTGGCCGCTGCCGGCATCGCGCGCGACCAGTACGGCATGAAGAGCGTCGAAGTGAAGGTGCAGGGGCCGGGCTCGGGCCGCGAGTCCGCTGTGCGCGCGCTGGCCGCCGCCGGTTTGCACATCGTGGTGATTCGCGATGTCACCCCGATTCCGCACAACGGCTGCCGTCCGCCGAAGCGCCGCAGAGTTTGAGGTAGCACAGACACTCCTGTCTGTGCCCGCGTAAGGGCCGGCAGGAATGATCCGTAATTAAGTGACAGCGCAGCCCAGAGTGGCTGTGCACGCAAGAGTTCGAGAGTTTTGGGAAGGGAGAATAGAAGTTGGCAAGACACCGAGATGCAGTCTGCCGCCTGTGCCGCCGGGAAGGGCAGAAGCTGTTTTTGAAAGGACTGCGGTGCTTCACCGAGAAGTGCGCGATTGAGAAGCGCAACTTCGTTCCGGGGCAGCACGGACAGTCGCGGCGGCCAAAGGTAGCCGGGTATGGCCTGCAGTTGCGCGAGAAGCAAAAAATGAAGCGCACCTACGGGCTGCTGGAGCGCCAATTCCGCTCGTATTTCGAGAAGGCGGTGCGCGCCAAGGGTCCCACGGGCGAAAACTTGATCATCACGCTCGAGCGGCGGCTGGACAACGTGGTGTGGCGCGCGGGTCTGGCGTCTTCCCGGTCGCAGGCGCGGCAACTCGTGCTGCACGGCCACGTGCGCGTCAGCGGGAAGAAGGTCAACATCCCGTCGTACCTGGTGAACGTCGGCGAAGAAATCGCCATCAAGGAAAAGATGCACCAGAACGCCATGGTGCTCGAAGCCCGCAACGTTGCGCAAAGCCAGAGCGCGGTGCCGTGGCTCGAGCAGGACCGCGAGCAGTTCAAAGCCAAGGTCGTGGCGCTGCCGAAGCGCGAAGACGTGCAAACGCCGCCATTCAACGAGCAGCTGATCGTCGAGTTGTACTCGAAGTAAGGGCTGCAGAATGTAGGGGCGGGCTTTAGCCCATCCCCGTAGCAAGGTCAAAGCCCCGGGACTTCTAGTCCGGGGAGGCGGGCCTTCGAGGCCCGCCGAGGAAGCGGCTTTAATTTTAAGGGGCTTTAGCCCTAGAAGCGGTTCGCGAGACCGAGCCGCAAAAGAAGGTTTTCGGCGGCCGCAGTCAGCCGCCAGAAAGAAGGAAACGATGTGGAAGGGTTTTCAAAAGCCAAAGCGTCTTGCATCCGAGCTGGAGTCACTGACCGAGAAGTACGGCCGGTTCTCCGCGCAGCCGTTTGAGCGCGGCTGGGGCACCACGGTTGGAAACGCTCTGCGGCGCGCGCTGCTGAGCTCTATTGAAGGCGCGGCCATCACTGCCGTAAAGATCGAAGGAGTGCTGCACGAATTTTCTTCGATCCCCGGCGTGGTCGAGGACGCGACCGACATCATCCTCAACCTCAAGCAAGTGCCCATCAAGCTGAACACGGACCTCCCGAAGACGATCTATCTGAACGTGGAGCATCCGGGTCCGGTGACCTCGGCGCAGATCGAGGAAGATGCCGACTTCGCGGTGCTCGACAAGGGCGTGTACATCGCCACCGTCAGCGAAGGCGGCAAGCTGCAGATCGAGATGCGCGCCAAGAACGGCCGCGGCTACGTCGCCGCCGACCGCAACTATGACGAGGACCTGCCGATCGGCTACATCCCGGTCGACTCGGTCCACTCGCCGGTGCGCAAGGTCAACTACTCGGTTGAAGCCGCGCGTCTTGGCCAAATGACCGACTACGAAAAGCTGATGATCGAGGTGTGGACCAACGGCGCCATCACGCCGCAGGACTCCATCGGCCTCGCCGCGAAGCTGGTGAAGGATCACATGAGCATCTTCATCAACTTCGAGGAACCCACGGACATGCCGGAGCTTCCGCAGGAGATCGTCAACGATCCCCGGCTGGAGCATCTGGACCGCTCGGTGGAAGAGCTCGAGCTTTCCGTGCGCTCTTACAATTGCCTGAAGAACGCCAACATCCAGACCATCCGCGAGCTCGTTCAGAAAAGCGAAAACGAAATGCTGAAGACGAAAAACTTCGGCCGCAAATCGCTCAACGAGATCAAGGATATACTGACCAAGATGGGCCTCAGCCTGGGCATGAAGTTCGACGAGCACGGCCGCATCATCTGGCCGCCGCTGCCGAGCCAGACCGCTCCGCCGCCGTCGTCGGAAGACACCGTCGGCCTGTAAAGTCTGCTGTAGCCGCCCTCTTTTACCCTGAGCGAATGCGAAGGGTCAGAGGGCGGGTTTAGATGACACACGGCCACATCGGAGTGTGTGCAGCAACGGGAGGGCATGGCTTGAGCCGTGCTGTAACCGCAGCTCGTAATCCCTTGTAGGGCCGGGCTTGCCCGGCCCGGGCGTCAGCCCCGCCACACGGTTTGCCGCGGAGCGGATGTTTTTCAGGGTGTTGGTTCTTTAGGAGGCCGGGGCTTCAGCCCCGGCGTAGAGGCCGAAACAATGGGCTTCGGCCCCTGAAGAGTCTTTCCGTGTTTTGCGCGGCCTGTAGAGTGTAGGGGCGCGCTTTAGCGCGTCCCGAGTTGAAACAAGACAGAGGAACGAACCATGCGACATCTGAAGTCAGGATCGAAACTAGGCCGCAATCCGTGGCACCGCCGCGCGACCCTGCGCAACCTGGTCACCAACCTGTTCGAGCACGGACGAATCACCACCACGCTGACGCGCGCCAAAGCCGCGCGCCCGGTCGCCGAAAAAATGATCACCCTCGGCAAGCGCGACACGTTGCAATCCCGCCGCCAGGCCGCCTCCTACATCATGACGCCGCAGGTGACCCAAAAGCTCTTCAGCGAAATCGCACCAAAGTTCGCCGACCGCGCTGGCGGCTACACCCGCATCATCGCCGCCGGCATCCGCGTCGGCGACGGCGCCAAAGTAGCCATCCTCGAACTCATCGGCTACGAGCTAAAGAAAAAAGAAAAGAAAGAAAAAACCAAGAAAGAAGAAACCGCCGAAGCCAGCACCTAGCCGCCCCGGCTACGATCTTCCCAGTTTTCGACCTCAACCTCGCCCGCTCCGGACAACCGGGGCGGGCGTTTGTTCTTGCCGGGTGCCGCACCCTCCGATTTTGAGGGTGCGGGTTTTGACTCTCCTGACCTTCTTGCCGTACCTCATTTCTCAAGACCTCGCCCTCCCACGGTTCCCATCCCTTGAACTCCGCTCCTCAATCCCCAACTCCCACCCTTTCAGCACCTTCCCGCTCCATTCGAATGATACCCAACAAATAAATTGACATCCCATGTATTTCCGTGCTATTGTTTCCCGTGTTTGCTGACACTGAGCTTCGAGTTGCGCGGATCGATCTCCCCCTCCAACGGGAGGCCTCTCCCCGTCGTCGCTTCTTACCTCGTTACTTCCTTGCTCTTACTTCATTACTTCCTTGCTTCATTACTTCATTACTCCCTAACTCCTTTAGAATCCGCACTTCCGAAGGGTGCCACCTGTAACCTCTTTAGAATCCGCACTTACAAGACATTACGAATCTGTACGACTTTAACCCCTTTAGAATACGCACTTACAAGACCGGACGACTCGCACAGAAAACAAAGGACTTTAAGTCCACCAGAATGAACACTTCCAAGATTTTTTGACCGTAACCCCCTTAGAATCCGCACTTCCAAAAAGGTGGGGAGGGGGTGGGAGTATAAGAGGAGTTAACAACAGTGAAAGTTCGCCCGTAGTAGCCGCTTCTTCTCTTTTTTTGAGCTAAGGAGCTGAGGGCGCAAGCGGCATCGCAGGCTTGCGCGTACGGAACCAGACCCACAGTACGGCGATCGCGACGAACGCGCCGGCGGAGTCGAGCAGCGAATCGTAGGGCGAAGCGGTACGGCTGGCGACGAAGGCTTGATGGATCTCGTCGAGCGCGGAATAGCCCGCGGCGATGAACAGAGCCGTGAGACCCCAGGACCAGCGCCAGCCTTTGTGGCCGCTGCGCACACCGCGATAGAGCAACAACGCGAACACGAAATACTCGACGAAGTGCGCAGTCTTGCGGATGCCGTGGTGAATCAGGTCGATTTGGTCGGCGGCCATGGATGGAAAGAGCCAACGGAGGATCGGCTCGATGATCGACCCGGTATGCTCGGCCGAAAATGTGTCCGTGGACATCATGAAGATGACCGCAGCCCAAAGCAAAGCAGGCCACCAGGCGCGCAGCCACGCTGGAATCAGCAGGCTGCCCAAGCGAGGTTGCACTTCGGGCAGGTGCGGTGCGGGACGAGGATTGCGCCAGGGTTGAAGTTCGGACACTTAGCCTTGCTCCTGGGAGGGTTCTAATCGGAGTCTTCCGACTGGTTCGCTGGGTTGAAACCCAGCGCCTACATCTCCACGCTGATCCATTGTAGCTGTGAGCCTGCGGAAATGCTCACGCGGAAAAGCGATTGTTGCTATCGCAGGGGCAGGCAATCGCCGCTCGAGTCGTTGGCCGGCCGCAGAGCGCCGAAAAGTCGCAGGGCTGCGACGCCCAGCGCTACAATAGCTACTCCATGCGGTAGTTGGGGGCTTCGCGGGTGATGATCACGTCATGGACGTGACTTTCGCGAAGGCCCGCAGAAGTGATGCGTACGAAGCGGCTGTGCGCGGCGAGTGCTTTGAGGTTTTCGGCGCCGGCATAACCCATGCCGCTCTTTAAGCCGCCGACGAGCTGGTCGGTAAGCGCTCCCAAGGAGCCTTTGTACGGCACGCGGCCCTCGACGCCTTCGGGAACGGATTTGCCGCGCTCCCGCTCGGCGTCGTCCTGAACGGTGGCGTAGCGGTCCGAGCCCGCATCCAAGGCCGCGGTAGAGCCCATGCCGCGATAGGACTTGAAGGTGCGGCCCTGGTACAGAATGGTCTCGCCGGGGGATTCCTCGGTGCCGGCGAAAAGGCTGCCGATCATAACGCACGACGCGCCGGCAGCGATGGCTTTGGTGATGTCTCCGGAAAATTTTATACCGCCATCGGCGATCACGGGGACGCCTGTGCCCTCGGCGGCGCGCGCCGCTTCCATGATGGCGGTCAGCTGCGGAACACCCGCGCCGGTGACGACGCGCGTGGTGCAAATCGAGCCCGGACCGATGCCGACTTTCAGGCCGTCAATTCCGAGAGCAATCAGGTCATTTGCGCCTTCGTAGGTGGCGACGTTTCCGGCGATGAGCTGGATGTTGGGGAGGCGGTGCTTGATGGCTTTGATGGCATCCATAACGCGCTGAGAATGACCGTGGGCGGTGTCCACAGCGAGAACGTCGGCCTTGGTCTTGGCCATTTCGACGGCACGTTCGAGGAAGTCGCCAGTGGCGCCAACGGCGGCGCCAGTGCGGAGGCGGCCCTGCTCGTCTTTCGCGGCGCGAGGATATTCGAGTTTCTTCTGGATGTCCTTTACCGTGATGAGGCCTTTGAGATTGAAGTCCTGATCGACCACGAGGAGTTTCTCGATGCGATGCTTCTGGAGGATGCGCTCAGCTTCTTCGAGCGTGGTGCCGACGGGGACGGTGACGAGATTGTCTTTGGTCATAACGGAGCTGACCAGTTGGGAATGGTTTTTCTCGAAGCGAAGATCGCGGTTGGTGAGGATACCGGTGAGGCGGGAGCCGCGAGTGACGGGAAGCCCGGAGATGCGGTACTTGGTCATGATCTCGAGGGCCTGGCGGAGGGTGATGTCGGGGGAAATGGTGACAGGATCGACGATCATGCCGCTTTCCGAGCGTTTGACGCGGTCGACTTCCTCGGCCTGGCGGTCGATGGCCATGTTGCGGTGGATGATGCCAATGCCGCCCTGGCGTGCGATGGCGATGGCCAGGCCGGACTCGGTCACGGTGTCCATGGCGGCGGAGGCCAGCGGAATGTTGAGCGCGACCTTGCGCGTGAAGCAGGTGCGCGTGTCAACGTCGGCGGGCAAGACGGAAGATTTGCCGGGGAGGAGCAGTACGTCGTCAAACGTGAGGGCTTCGGGAATGGGAGCGTCGGTCATTAAATCCTCTGATGTTCTGATGTTAAGGATTGGGCATAAAACAGCGCAGCCCAGCAGGTGCCCGCTGGGCTGTGGAGGAAATTCATCAAATCGAAAAAATGCGTCACTGTGAATTCTCCATTCTAGCGGCAGCAGCGCGTTGGGTCAAGCCGCGGCAAAGGGTAGTGAGTCAGTCTGAGCCTGGAAAAAGTGCTACGATTTATCGCTGAGTTCCCGCCACTTCTGATCCGCCAGGACCACGGAGGTTTCAATCTGGCGTTCAGGCACGGTCCAATACTTCTTGAGCAGCCGGTCCTTCTCTTGGCGGCCAACCCTTTCGAACCCGTATCTTTCGTAAAAGTGGATCGCCCAGACAGCATCCGCCCACGTGCCGATCAACACCGGACCACTCGCCAGCTCTCTCAGATGAGATAGCAAGCGCGCTCCAAACCCGCGCTTCTGGCTGCTGGTGCGAACATAGGCGTGCCGGATGAGTGTCACGTCCTGGACGACTTGAATGCCCATTACGCCTACCAGGGTCCCGGTCTCCTCGTAGCCCCAGAAAACAACACCTTCTTCGATTTCATGCTGCAGCTTCTCCCGAGACATGTACGGTTCTGTCCAGCGATCCGCAGGGATGATCCCTTTATAAGCCTGCGCGCCATCGTTAACGATGGTCCAAATCTGCTCAAAATCGCGATCGTCACAGCGGCGAATCACGAGTGCTTAGCCTCCTAGCCTGGCATCTCGAGATTGATCCCGGCCGTTGAGACAATCTTACTAGCTTGCGGAAATCCGAGCTATTGGTCCCCGCTAAGTGCGACTTCCACGAACTATGCGAGGCTTTGTCCGTTTCCGCCAACGTCGATCTCCGAGCCTGGCGTTCGCGTGTCTATTGACAATCGATATCGACAGACGATATCGTATCGCTATCTATGGCCAAGCAAGCCGAACTACTGCAAGGCACCCTGGATTTGCTCATTCTTCGCACGCTCGAGCTGCAACCTTTGCACGGAGTGGGTATTTCCGACCGCCTTGAGCAAGTCACCCGCGGTGTCTTTGTCGTGGGTCCGGGCTCGCTCTTTCCGGCTCTGCATCGTCTCGCCGCCCAGGGCTGGATCGAAGGGCAATGGACCGAATTGGAGAACAAGCGCCGGATCAAGGTTTATGGCTTAACGGCAAGCGGCCGCGCACGACTAGCTGCAGAAAAACGCAATTGGCAGAAAATCTTCACAGCGATGAACCGGGTTTTGGCGGAGGAGTCCTAACCCTATGTCCTGGATCAAAAGCTTCAAGACTCTCTATCAACTGGTGTTTGAACGACGCAGAGTCGAAAAGGAGCTTGACGCCGAGGTCGGAGGCTACTTCGAAATCCTAGTGGAGCGCTACATGGAGCAAGGGATGTCGAGGGAAGAGGCGCAGCGGACGGCACGAATCAAGTTCGATGGGCCTGAACAGGTCAAGCAGCAGGTGAGGGAAGCACGAATGGGAGCCGTGATTGAAGCGACGCTAAAAGATGTGCGCTTTGCCTTGAGAATGCTGCGAAAGAACCTAGGCTTCACGGCCGTTGCCATATTTTCTCTCGCGATAGGTCTCGGAGCGACTTCCGGCATTTACAGCATCGCCGACGCACTGCTGCTGCGTCCTCTCCCAGTTCCAAACGCCAGCGGCGTGATTGCGCTTAGTTCTGTTACAGACCAATTGCTCCCGGGTTTGAACGCCATCTCGTATCCGGATTATGTGGATCTGCGAGAACACAATCGAACGTTGAGGGGTTAGTCGGGGCGGCTTATTCTTTCCTCGGCTTCGCTCCCGACCGGAAACAGCTGCCAAAGATGAAATATGGCATGTTCGTTTCAGGCAATTTCTTCCAGGTTCTCGGTGTAGAACCGTCCATCGGCCGAGGCTTTCGCCCCGAAGAAGATCAATTGGGGGGACGCGATAATGTTGTTGTGCTGAGTCACGACTTTTGGGTCAGCGAATATGATGGCAGGCGTTCCGCGATCGGGGAAACGATGTGGCTGAACGGAATCGAGTTTACGATTATTGGCGTCACACCTGAATCTTTCACGGGAATCGATCAGTTCCTGCGACCCACTTTCTACCTGCCCTTTGCCCTTTCTCCGCGTTTGGCGGCAGCAAACAATCTCGATCAGAGGCAAGTGCGATGGTTGATCGTAAAAGGCCGGTTGAAGCCGCGTGTGAGTATCGCCCAGGCTCAAGCCGACATCGACGCGATAACAGGCGAGTTGCAGCGGACCTACCCGAAAACAGACGGAAATCTGCGAATGAAAGTAGAAAGTCAATTGCAGTATCAAACAGAGTTCGCTCCGCCTCGGACAACGTTCATCATCATGTTGGGCTTACTTGCCATTTGCGTGTTGCTGGTGGCGTGCACGAACGTGGCCGGCTTGCTCTTAAGCCGCTCCAGCGCGCGATCTCGCGAGATGGCGGTGCGGCTGGCCATCGGCGCCAGCCGCGTCTCGCTGATTCGGCAACTGCTGATTGAAAACTTTCTCATCGCGATCGGCGGCGGAGCGGCGGGCTTGGGAATTGCTTACGCGGCGGTGAGACTCTTTGCTAGTATTCCCCTACCCAGCGACCTCCCAATCAAATTCACCGCACAGCTGGATAGCCGCGCGATGCTGTTCACCGCTTGCGCTTCGATACTCAGCACATTCCTGTTCGGCCTCGCCCCCGCGCTTATGAGTACCCGGCAGGATCTAGTGTCCGCGCTGAAGGCTACGGACGCAGTAACCTCGAAGACCGGCAAGCCCTGGGGCCGCAATCTGCTGGTCGCCGGCCAAATGGCGCTTTCTTTGGTGCTTCTGCTTGTGTCCGCTGTTCTGGTGCAAGGATTCCGGGCCGACTTGATTCGCGGCCCCGGCTTCCAAATCGACCATCTTTTCGTCATGAGTGTGAATACCAGTCTGCTCCGCTATACGGATGGACAGTCACAACAGTTCTACAAGCAGCTTTTGGACAAGGCGCGCCTGGCGCCGGACGTGAAGTCGGCGGCCTTGGCATCGACGGTGCCAATAGCGATGAGCGCCAGCCAGGTAGGCGTGGTTCCGGAAGGATTTCAGTTGGAGCGAGGTCAGGAGGCCATCACCGTTTTCGACAGTGTGGTGAGCGATAGTTATTTCGACACCATAAAAATATCGATCATCCAGGGCCGAGGGTTTGTCGAATCGGATCAGGTGAATACGCCGGCCGTGGCGATCGTGAACGAACAATTCGCCCATCATTACTGGCCGGATCAGAGTCCTCTCGGAAAGAGATTTCACTTGCAGAATGCGACCGGCCTGCTGGTCGAAATCGTCGGCGTTGCAAGGAACACGAAGTATCTCTCCATCAACGAGGCCCCGCTCGATTTTGTTTATTTGCCCTTCGCTCAGAATCAGCAGCCGCAAATGACACTGATTACCGAATCGAAATCGCCAAGCGCAACTGCCCTTGCCCCGGTCCTGCGGCAGGTCGTTCAGGAGATCGATCGGGACATGCCTGTCTTCGACGCCCGCAGCATGAAAGATATCTATATCAATCGAGCGGTCAAAACGCCGACCGTGATTGCCGAAATCGTATCCGCATTGGGAGTTATGGGCCTGACGCTGGCCGTCGTCGGCCTGTATGGCCTTGCGGCCTATTCGGTCAGCCGTCGCACCCGCGAAATCGGGATTCGCATGGCACTTGGCGCGGATCCGCTGAGCGTCACGAAAATGGTTTTGAAGCAGGGACTCGTGCTAGGGCTGGCTGGAGTTGCGGTAGGGCTGCTGATCGGGGTTCTCGCATGCAGAGCGATCATCTCCAATACGTTTCTGAACTTCGGACACCTCAGCATGCTTCCCTTTGCAGCCGTTACCTTACTCCTGATCGTCACCGCGCTGGGCGCCACCTACCTTCCGGCGCGGCGTGCTTCTCACATTGATCCGTTGCAGGCGCTAAGGGAAGAGTGAAAGCGGCTTCCGCGACACAACCTGCCAAAGGCTCCTAGAGTCTATAGACGCCAGCCTCGCGGCAGGTGTTAACACGGTTCATGCGCTATGATGGACTCGCCTTACCGGGACTGCATGCCTGCACCACGGGAAAGTTCGCCATGTCCAATGTGGATTTTATTCCGCATCCGCTGCTGAAGAGCGGGCACACGATGACGATTGTCGCGGCCTATGTGCCGAGGCAGTTTACGCTGCCTAAGGCGGAGCGGCGGCTGTTCCAGGTGGATCCGTTTTCACAGCTGCTGGCGTTGTGCCACTGGCAGGAAGGGAAGCGGCGGGATCAACCGGTGATGGCCCTCGTGCATGGATTGGAGGGTTCCGCGGACTCGAGCTATGTGCGGGGAATCACGGAGAAGGCTTTCCATCGAGGTTTTCACGTGGTGCGGTTGAACCAGCGGAATTGCGGGGGAAGCGAGCGGCTGACACCGACGCTGTACAACTCCGGAATGAGCGGGGACTATCGCGCGGTGTTCGAGGAACTCACGAATGGCGACGGATTCGAGCAGATTTTCTTTGCGGGTTACTCGATGGGCGGAAACCTGGTGACCAAGATGGCGGGAGAGTTTGCCGACGAGGTGCCGCGAGCGTTGCGCGGCGTCTGCGCGGTTTGCCCGGCATTGGATCTGTCGGCATGCGCCGATGCGCTCGAACGGCGAGACAACTATTTGTACCAGCGGCACTTCACCAACGGGCTGATGGCGCGGTACGCCCGGAAGGCACAACTGTTTCCGGACCGATATCCGCGGAATGGATTCGGACGCATCCGGACGGTACGACAATTCGACGACGCGATTACCGCGCCGTGTTTTGGGTATCGAGATGCCGAGGAGTATTACGAAGCGGCGGGGGCCAAGAAGGTGGTTGCGCAGGTGCGCGTCCCCTTGCTGCTGATTACCGCGGAGGATGACCCGTTCGTGCCGTACGTTTCGTTTCTTGCGGCGGGCGTGGAGCAAAACCCGTCGATTCGATTCCTGGCGCCGGAACGCGGGGGACACTGCGCGTTTATCTCCAACACGAGTGGAGCGGAGCGATTTTGGGCCGAGCAGCGGATTGTGGAGTTTTGCGATTCGCACCGGGTTGTGTAGCACCGATCGCGCCGACGAGGCACGAAGAATCTAGCCGAAGGGTTTTTCAAGTGAGACGGCGAAGCGTTGAGTGAGCAGCTGGGCTGGGCCGTCCGCGGCAATCACCATGTCGTCCTCGCAGCGCATGCCGAACTCTCCCCGGACGTATATTCCCGGCTCGTTGGAAAAGGTCATCGACGGCTCGAGGACTGTCTTGCTGCCGCGTACGAGGTAGGGATGCTCGTGGCCGTCCAGCCCGATGCCGTGGCCCAAGCGGTGGGTGAAGAATTTGTAGTCGGGGCCGTAGCCGGCGTTGGTGATGACAGCGCGCGCGGCGTCGTCCACAGTGCCCGAAAGGTGGCCGGCATGGGCCGCATCCAGCGCGGCGTCCTGCGATTTGCGCACGATCTCAAACGCTCGCGCCACCTTCTCCAACGGCTTGCCGAACACGCTGGTGCGCGTGACGTCGGATTCGTAACCATCGACGGTGCAGCCGCCATCGATCAGGACCACGTCGCCTTCCTTGAGCTTTTGCGGTTGCAGCGTGCCATGCGGCAGTGCGGCTGAGGCTCCCAGCAGGACCAGCGCTCCCCCGTGCAGGCCCATCCTGGAGAAGCCGCCTTCGACGAGATTTGCGATATCGTCCTGCGACATCCCTTCCTTCAGCGATGCAAAGACGGCGCGAAAAACGTCGAAAGTCGCGTCGCAGGCTAGCCGCATCAGCTCCAGTTCGTGGGCCGATTTGTGCGCGCGGCAGGCGATGGCCAGCGGATCGGCCGAAACATACTCGAACCCGGGCGCCGCTTCGCGTAGGTGGTCGAAAAAGGTGAAGCCGGTCGCTTCTTCAACGCCCATGCGGCCAGAACGAATGCCCCGCGCGGCAAGTGCGGCGGCGGCAAGCTTTGTCGGGCTTTCGTCCTCCTGCCACGCAACGACTTCCATCGGTACGTGAAGCTTTTCTCGCAGCCGGCCTTCTTCAAAACTGGGGACGACGAGGATGGGATCTCCGCTGCGAGGTATCACCACGCCGAGCAGGCGTTCGCTCAAGCCCCAGCGTATGCCTGTGAAGTAGTAGAGCGAAGTGCCAGGTGCCAGGAAGAGGGCGTCGTATTTCGGCACTGGAGCGGCGAGCGCGGGCGAAGACGTCGAGCCCGCCATGAGCTGCTGAGCGTGCTGGATGCGCTGGCCGAACTCCTCGGCAGTAATCGGGCGGACGCGCGATCCGAGCGGTTTGAGGGAGGAAAAGGCGGGCGGGAGGGTGTCGGCGCAGACCTCGGCCTGGGAGCGCGGAGCGAGCACCAGCGCGCCAAGCGAAGCGGCGGCCGTACCCTGAAGAAAGCGACGGCGAGATGGATTCGAGCTGGCGGGCGGCGAGTATATTGGCATGGCGGAAGAGGTTTATCCGGCAGCCAGGCCTGCTGTCAAGTTAGAAGACCGGGTGCGTGGTCGGCGGCGAAGGCTCTGTTGAAAGTACGAATCGGTCGGGGGCTGGGCGGCGAGGCTCGGGAGTAGGAGGTTCTTAACGATGAGGTCATGTATAAGACGATTGGCCAGGAGGCAGATTCTAAATTCCATATTTTCTATGTGAGCTTATATGTGCTTATTATTGGTGACGTACAAGGATCAAGAGCAGGCTCCTTATAGCACTGTAAGATACAGATTACAAAACAGTTAGATCAAAACTTAAAGTATTGCAGAGACCGGCTTCTTTGGAATGACGATTGCAGCCTGTCGCTCATAGACAATTGATTCATTAGGTCTCGTGCGTCGAGTTGTGGGGAATAGCTCGGCGATGTGGTCTTCAGAGTGAATTGATGGAAACTTTAGGAGGGTTTGTGAGACTAGGATATAAGATATCACTGGTTTTTTTGAGTCTTGCGGCGCTATTACTGGGCTTGGTCGTTTCGAGCCAGGTTAGCGCGCAGATCATCAGCGGCGACTTGGTTGGAACCGTCTTCGACAAGACGGGCGCGGTGGTACCGGGCGCCAGGGTCGAGGCGACGAACGCGGAGACCGGGGTAAAGTACGAGACCAAGGCGAATGAAACTGGGGAGTATCGCTTCAACAATTTGCCGGTGGGCACGTACAACGTCGCGGGTTCGTCTGCGAACTTCGCTACCACAACCGTCAGCGGCTTCAAGGTGGAGTTGAACAAGACGAGCACCCTGCAGATCACCTTGGAAATCAAGGGTGCGGTCACCTCGGTGGAGGTTACAGGGGCGGCTCCGGCGCTGGACACTAGCACCGCTCAGATCACCACGACCTTTGACGAGCGACTCGCTGCCGATCTGCCGGTCTCAGCCGTCACCGGCGGCGTGCTGAACCTGTCGCTGTTGAGCGCGGGCGTCGCGACCGGCGGCGGTATCGGTGCGGGAACGGGCCCCGCAGTTGGCGGTCAGCGTCCCCGGAACAACAACTTCACGATCGAAGGCGTGGACAACAACAACAAATCGGTAACCGGACCGCTGGTCTATGTGCCGAATGACGCGGTGGCAGAGTTCTCGGTGCTGCAGAATCAGTTCGCGCCGGACTTCGGTCATTCCTCGGGCGGACAGTTTAATACGATTATCAAGAGCGGTACGAACTCCTACCACGGCACCGCATACCTCTATTCGGAGAACCGGAACTTCGATGCGATCGACCAATCGACGATCAACAGTGGCTTGACGTCCAACCCCCGCTTCGACAACAACCGCATGGGCGGTTCCTTCGGCGGGCCGATCCTGAAGAACAAACTATTCTTCTTCGGCACCCTGGAGTACAACCCGGTTGGGCAGGCTGCTGTCCTCGGGTCGCCAGTGTGCTCGCCGACTGCGGCGGGGTACAGCGCGCTGGCCTCGCTTCCAGGAATTTCGGCGACCAACCTCGCGATTTTGCAGAAGTATGTGGTGGCGGCGGCGTCTCAGGACACGACCGGAACGTGCGGTCCGACAGGCAAGGGCACGGAAACGGTCACGAGCAACACGGGAGCCAGTGTGACGATCCCGGAGGGCATCGATTCGTTCTCCGGCCCGAACTTTACGAACAACTGGGCCGCGTTGGGAAGTATCGACTATGACATTTCCAACTCGGATCAGCTCCGCGGGCGTTACATTTACAACCGAACGGTGGGAATCGATACGAACGCGAATTTACCTGCCTTCTACCTGTCTCGCCCGTTCAAGTATCATCTTGTGACGATCAACGAGTACCACACGTTTAATCCGAACACGCAAAACGAGTTCCGGTTGGGCTACAACCGCTATTTCAACAGTACGCCCTCTGGAAATTTCTCGTTTCCGGGGCTGGACAGCTTTCCCAATATCATTCTGTTTGATTTGAACGGCCTTCAGATCGGACCGGACCAGAACGCACCGCAGTTCACGATTCAGAATACCTATCAAGCGTCCGACAGCGTCACCTGGACACACGACAAGCACACTTTGAAGTTCGGTCTTGAGGGCCGCAAGTTGATCGCACCGGAAAGTTTCGTGCAGCGCGCCCGCGGGGACTACGACTATAACTCGCTCCAGCAATACCTCAACGACCTGAGCCCCGACTTTCTCGGGCAACGAAGCGTGGGAGTTTTGACCTATTACGGCGACCAATCGGCACTCTATTGGTTCGCGAACGATAACTGGCGCATTAAGCCGAACTTGAGCTTCAATTTCGGCGTGCGTTACGAATACACGACGACTCCGGTCGGTATTCGCTCGCAGTCTCTGAACAGCATCGCCACTGTGCCCGGCCTACTCGACTTCAGCTCGCCGCGTGCGCCCAAGAACGACTGGGGTCCGCGCGTCGGTTTCGCCTATTCGCCAGGCACGAGTGGCCGCACGTCCATCCGCGGAGGTTTCGGCATCGCGTATGACGTTCACTACGACAACATCGGGATTTTGTCGCTGCCGCCGGAGTTGAACGTCACGGAAAACGTCGTCCTGACGGCAAACACCCCGAATTTCCTGGCAAATGGCGGGCTGCCACCGGGTAGCGGTGCAACGAAGACCTATCCGAGCGCCGCCGTCGCCGCTGCGCATACCACGACGTACTACCCACCGAACGTGAAAGATCCAAAGTCCATGGATTGGACGCTTGGTGTGCAGCACACCTTCTGGAACGATTACACGGCCGAGGTACGCTACATCGGGACACGCGGCATTCACCTGAACGTGCAGTCGATCATCACGATTCAACCTATTGCCACGGCGAGCAATTTCATTCCCACCTACATCGGCAATGTGCCGTCGCAGGCTGCGCTGGATGCTACGCCGCTGGCGGTCGGCACGCTGTTAAACGAGGACAACCTTGTTCCGAAATTCGAAAACGCAGGATTTACCAACTTCCTGACCGCGTTCGAACCCGAAGGGTCCTCCACGTACCATGGACTAGCCGCGCAGATCACTCGGCGGATGAGCCACGGACTGCAATTCGTCGGCGCATACACCTACAGCCACTTGATCGACAACAGTACGGCGGATTTCCATAGCACGGATCTCACTCCTCGCCGGCCGCAAGACTTCGGAAACCTAGGTGCGGACCGCGCGAATTCAGCGCTCGACCATCGCCATCGCTTCACCCTGGCGCTGCTCTACGACGAGCCATTCTTTAAGAACAGCAACGCGTTCCTGAAGAACACTCTCGGGAATTGGGAGATCGCGCCGGTTTATACCTACCAGACCGGCGAGTGGATGACCGCGCAGGACGGAGTGGATGCCAATCTGAACGGCGATTCGGCTGGGGATCGGCCCATCTTCAATCCCGCCGGTGTCGGCGTTACAGGCAGCGGGGTTGCGCCTCTGTGCAGGAGTGTGATTCCCGTCGCGGATTGCACGTTGGCCAACGTCACAAATTTCGCCGCCAAGGACAAGACCACTGGCCTAAAGTACGACGTTGCGGATAACGTCGTCGGCTACAGAGCCCTGAACCCCACCGCTACGTACATCCAGGCATACTACGGAGCCTTAGCCAACGTCGGGCGGAACACCGTTCTTTCGCCACCGACCAACAATTTCGATGCGACGGCAGTCAAGCGCTTCACGATCACCGAACGGTATAAGGTGGAGTTTTCCGTGCAAGCGTTTAACTTGCTGAACCATCCGCAGTTCCTGCCTTGCTGCGCTGCCGGCCAAGGTCCCGGGGCACTGGGTGGCGCCACGGACCAGGTAACTTCACAGGGCATCACTGGTTCAGCACGCAGCGCGCTGGAACCACAGAAGGGCATTTTCAACAACTTCAGCGCAGTGTTCCCGAGCGAAGCTCGAGCGCTGCAAATGGGCCTGAAGATTTTCTTCTAAACTCATTCCACCTTATCCGCCTGCGATCTCGGGCGGGGAGTTACCAGGGGCGCTCCGGCTTGCCGAAGCGCCCCTTTTTCTTGGTGTGCCGAGCATGATCGACAGCTTGGAGGTGCAAGTCCTCTTCACAACCAGATGGAGGTGAAGTGATAGCGAAGCGCAAGGGCCGAGCCTGAAAGAAGCGTGGAGCAAAGACACGAGCCGATGAACAAGAACTGGATGCGAGGCAGGCAGTGTTCGGGCGAGCTGGCCAATGGCAGCGAAGCCCACATCCATCAAGGACACTGAATGTAAATCCAGCGGTTGCGTGTCGAAGGCGGTCGAACTTACCTCGGGAGACCTGCCATCGGTCCTGGAATCAGGACTGAGAAGCGAGAGATCGTTTCTGACCCGGTGGCAGGAGTCAGCA
>Ga0187819_10000571_pt1 | contig 18489 bp, 12 predicted proteins | sample NC_wetland_sal_i_15_FD_132411 | JGI IMG/M metagenome (GOLD analysis project Ga0187819, IMG submission 132411) | Wetland sediment microbial communities from Neuse River Estuary, North Carolina, USA - SO4_4 | ecosystem: Environmental > Aquatic > Freshwater > Wetlands > Sediment | place: USA...
ATTTATCGTGCCCCATAGGTATTAAGTTAAGGAAAAGCCCATCAGCATCCGTAGGGGCGAGGGCGGTGGGGCGGTGCGGGGAGGGCCTTGCTGACATGCCCCCGGCATGCGCGAAGCGTCTGCGCCCGACAGCCTGGGGGCGCGACAGACGTGCTGGGGGCACGTCCGAGCGTCTGCGCCCGAGCGTCCGGGGGACGCTCAGCAGTGTCAGCAGTGGCGCAAGCGCTTCGCGTATGGTCGCCCGTATAGTCATTAAGTTAAGACGATGTTACACTACAACACCTGCTACACTTGCTACATTCCCACTGCTTCCCTGCAACAGCTTCACAGGCAACATGCCATGACAGGGCTACCTCCTGCCGGTCCCCTGCGATACCGTTGGGGGCGCATCGGCACCGTGCCATCCCTTCACTTCATGCCTATGGGGGCCGATTCATCATGGGTCCCCCATACCCGGATCAATTCGTTAAACTTTTCATTTATATATGGAACTCCTCTCCCAGTTCCTGCCTTTCTTTGTTCCCACAGGCCGAATCGGGCTGATTAGTCCGCGTACTCGTATGCCCCAATATCACACGCATTCTCATTATCATCCGGTCGTTTCATGCCGCGCTGGTCGGTGGTGATGCCTTTGACATGACAAACAGCAAGCGGAATTTGGTCGAGAGCCGGACTACCTGGTCCGAGAGCATAGGTCCTGGTTGGGCCACCGTTATTTCGCAGTCCCACAGGAGTAGCAAACAATTTGCTAATGTCGTTCACTGACAAGCTCTTATCGGTGCTATGCTGCTTACTCGTAGCTGGATCAAAGGTGGCACCGGAGTTGTCCTGGAACAGATTGTAGCCAGAGGAGATCAGTGTTCCTGAGATGTCTGGGCCTGGGTGAGCGGAGTCACCAGCAACGATGCTGTCGCTTATCTTCACCTGGCTGACTTGTTTGGTAGGTTTGGGCCCTCTATTGGAGGTGAAGGTGATGTCCTGAATCGCGATGTCACAACCGACAGATGCCTTATTGCCATAGATGGTACTAAAGGTGAGGTCAGCTTGTGCTATGGAGGACGAGCCGTTTTGAGCGGCACTTTGGATGAAGATGCCGCCACCGTCCTTTGCGGAATTGCCGGAGACGGTGCTGTTGCTCAGGGTGAGCGTGCCCATCTGATTGTAGATGCCGCCGCCCTGAGTTGCCGAGTTGCCGGAGACGGTGCTGTTGCTCAGCGTGAGCGTGCCATATAGATTGGAGATGCCGCCGCCCTGAGTTGCGGAGTTGCCGGAGACGGTGCTGTTGGTCAGGGTGAGCGTGCCATCAAATTCATTGATGATGCCGCCACCGTTGAGAGTCGTCGTGTTGCCAGAGACGGTGCTGTTGCTGAGGGCGAGTGTGCCCGCGTTGACGATGCCGCCGCCATTAGTAGCCGTATTACTAGAGACCACGCTGTTGCTGAGGGCGAGCGTGCCGCCGTTGAAGATGCCGCCGCCGTTGCCCTGAGTTGCGGAATTGCCGGAGATGGTGCTGTTGCTCAGCGTGAGCGTGCCTGAATTGAAGATGCCGCCGCCTTGTTCAGTCGTAGAATTGCCCGAGACGGTGCTGTCGCTCAGCGTGAGTGTGCCTTCGTTGTAGATGAAGTTGTAGCCGGAAGTTACGCTGTCCTTGAAGGTGAGATCGGAAATAGTCACGGTGACTCCCTGTACCACGCGGACACTGTGCCCACTCTTGCCACTGCTGATCGAGAGGGTATGTGCCACCGGACCACGAATCGTCAGGTTCTTATCAATGATCAAATCACCACTCGTCAATATGATAGTTCCCGATAGGTTCGCATCAAATGTGATAGTGCTTTCTGAAGGTGAAGTATCAATAGCTCGGCGCAATGAACCTACCCCATTGTCCTTGAGATTGGTGACATGAGTCGGGTTGGGAGGTTTGGGAGGTTGGTGGGTGAGGAACCACACTGCTGTCCCCGTCGAGGCTACCAACACGAGCAGCACAACGATCACATTGGCAATAGAACGCACCCTATAGGCAGCACTGGCGCGCAGAAAGGCCACCTCATTGCCACTGGGCGTGCTGCGCGTAGCCCACGCTTGCGCCTCTTTGAGCTGGGATCCGCGATACAATCGGTCCCTGGGCTTGCCGCGCCGTTCCCACTCGGCCACATCCTTGCTGATCGCCTGCTGCAGCAGGATGTCCTGGCGAGCCTCGAGCAGCCATCCAGAGAGGCGGGGCCACTCGCGGATCAACGCCTCGTGGCTGACTTCAATGGTCGTCGTCCCGGCGACCTCGTTAGTCGTCAAGAGACGCGCCGCGATGAAGGCATCGATGGTCTCGTGCAACAGGCGGGTCTGAGTTGCGTCCGTCAAAATGAACTCCGAGAGCGCGGCACGGCGGCGGGTGGTGTCCTGCTCGGAGGTCCCTGGCTCAAGCAAGCGCAGGAACAGCGCACGAGCTAGCTTGCGATACTCCTCAGACGGTAACGCCGCATACGTCGCTTCGGCATGCCTGGTCAGTGCGCCTTTCACACCGCCCATCTCGTGATAGGCTTCGAGTGTCAATGTGTGGCCACGACGCTGCTCAAACAATTGCTCGAGGGTGAATTGCAAGAGGGGTAAGGCTCCCACCTGGCCCTGCACCTCGGAGAGCAGGCGATGAACGAGGTCACCCTCGAAGGTCACCTGTACGTCGGATAACGCGGCAGGCTGCTCGATCACGCGGCGCAGGCTGTCCGGGTCCATCGAAAGCAAGGAGAGATGTTGCATGTCGACCAGGTCGAACAGGTCGGGATACTGCATGGGACGGTCGAAGAAGTCGGCACGCAGCGTGAGCAGCACCAATAGTGGCCCGCGCGGTTCACTGCTCGCTGTCAGGAGCAGGCGGATGAAGCGTTGCCGCTCATCTTCGGATTCGGTCTGCGTGAAGAGTTCTTCAAACTGGTCTATCAGTAGCACGACCCTGGTCCCACGCTGTTTTGCCAGTTGCGTTGCTAACAGATGCAGACCACGCGCGGCGTCATCCTCCAGGTCCTCACGCAGAGTCTTGAAGCTGGTGTCGGGGAAATGTGGTTTGAGTGTGGAGGCAAGAGCCTCGAGAGGGTGCTTGCCAGGCAGTATAGGGTCAAGGTACACCCATTCTTTGCTTCCAGGCAGCGCTCCGTGCTGGAGGCGAGGCAGGAGACCAGCCATGATCACGCTCGACTTGCCTGAGCCACTTGGCCCGATGATGGTCAGGAGCCGTTTGCTTGCACTCGCTGGCTGTTCCGTCACGAACGCCTTAACGACCTCCACCAGCTTCTCGACCACAGGCTCGCGCCCAAAGAAATCCCCTGCATCCTTTTGCGTAAACGGGCGTAGCCCCTTGTACGGGTTGCGCGGCTCTCCCTGTGGGACAATGATGAGCGGCCAGGCGGCCACCAGCACATCAAGCGGGATGACAAAGGCAGCCTTGATATCGACCGGTCGGCTGGCGGCCACGACCATGCCTACGATACCCTTCGCCTGTGTATCCCAGACGGGTGTGCCACTGAAGCCGGGCACGACGCCGTGTCCCTGGGCCTTGACATCTTCGATCATCACCCAGCCGGTGGCTTGCCGCCCCAGCATGTGCCCTGTGGCCCACACGCCGTCGTCGAAGCCTACGGGGAAGCCGAAGGCGCGGAAGGGATGCTCCCACACGTCTCCGGCTGGAGCGAAATGGACCACCTCGGCTCCTGCGGGTGGCTCACTTTGCAACTCCAGGCCCGCAATGTCGCCGCTGCCATCGGAGAGCGCAGGACACCACAGGACAACTCTGGCAGTGAGAAGTGTACGTGGAGCCACGAAGGGGAAGTCCAGCGAAACCAGCCCTTGTGGTGCATCGGCTGGATGGTCAGAGAGGCCCATTGCCTGCACCACGACATGGGCACAGGTCATGACCTGCCGTTCACCCGCCAGAAAACCTGCGCCAACCACCCGTCCATCCACCGTGCGGATTCGCACGAGTGAAGCATCGAGTGACTCCTGCATGGCTGAGCACCTCCTGTGTTCCTCGGTGCGGTAGAGAGCATGTTGTTCGGTCTACGGATATGCACGAGAAGGATGTGTCTACCGTTATTGTAAATTAACGCTAAGTACCTGTCAAAATGGAGGTCCGACGTAGGGCACGTTCTCCCGCATATCGGGGGTCGAAATCATCACCACACCGGACGATGCTGGGCAGCGCGATCGTAGTATAGTAGGGGCAAGCGGGGTAGAGTGGGGTGGGGTGGGCCCTTGCGGTTGCCCTGGTGGAGTGGACCCTTGCGCAGATGGGCCTTGCCCTGGGAGCCAACCACCGATTTTGGGTGGAACGCGGTGGGCCCTTGCGCTTGCCCTGATATTCGCATTTGTACCCCACCCTCGTTACGTGTTATGATGAAGGGGTAAAAAGACAACCCTTTGCAAGTACTTAGCTAACCCAACCCATAAAAAGGAGAATTTCACATGACCAATCCATTGCTGCAACTGAAAGCACTAGGACAAAGCGTCTGGTACGATAACATCAACCGGGCACAACTCGTCTCTGGCCAGTTTAAGCGACTGCTGGAAGAGGATGGTGTGGTAGGCGTCACAGCGAACCCTACCATTTTTCAGAAATCGATCAGTCAGGGCACTGCCTACGATGAGCAACTGAACCAGCTCATCAGCCAGCGCAAGAGCACTAACGAGATCTACGAAGCGCTTGTCATCACAGACATTCGTACCGTCGCCGACATACTGCGCCCAATCTACGACAGAACAGCCGGGCAGGACGGCTATGTGAGCCTGGAAGTCTCGCCCGACCTGGCGCATAATACCGAAGGCACAATCTCAGAGGTCCGTCGTTTCTGGAAGACGGTCGATCGTCCGAACCTGTTGATCAAGATTCCTGCCACGCCGGAAGGCATTCCCGCCGTTCGCCAGGCCCTAAGCGAAGGCATCAACGTCAACATCACGCTCATTTTCGCTATAGAGGCTTACCGCGAAGTAGCCGATGCCTACCTGAGCGCCCTTGAAGAGCGCAATGCAGAAGGCCAGGACATCAGCCACATCGCGTCGGTGGCCAGCTTCTTCGTTAGCCGCGTTGACACGCTGGTCGATAAGTTGCTCGAGGACAAGATTAAGGTCAGCAGCGACCCCAATGAACAGCAGAAACTGAAGTCGCTCGAAGGCAAGGCCGCCATCGCCAACGCTCGCCTCGTCTACCAGGATTTTAAGAGCATTTTCAGCACACCACGCTTTGAGTCGCTCAAACACGCCGGGGCACGGGTGCAGCGACCGCTCTGGGCCAGCACGAGCACGAAGAATCCCGCATACCGTGACGTGTTGTATGCAGAAGAGTTGATCGGCCCCAACACGGTCGATACGATGCCACTCGAGACCATCGAGAATTTCCGCGATCACGGACGAGTTCGCTACAGCATCGAGGATAACATTCCACAAGCCAAGGCCGAACTGGCCGCGCTGGAGGATGTAGACATTCACTACCATGCCGTTACGCAGCAACTGCTGGATGAAGGAGTGCAAAAGTTCGCCGATTCCTTCCATGAACTCTTCGCTGGGATCGAGAGCAAGAAGCAATCCATCCAGGAGAAGCAGACCGCACGCTAATTCGTGGTTCTATCAACACTGAAGAGGCTGGGACCCCGACATCGTATAGTAGTGGCGAGGGAGAGGTGGAAGGCGGATGGGTGGGCCCTTGCGGTCGCCATGCTAGCCTTGCGGAACCTGTCTGGGGGGCAGGTAATGCCCTGATAGCTAATTCGCCAAAATGGTGCATAATGGCGTTGGATATGGTATGCTACAGGTATACGGTGAGGGCTTCGAGATAGTGAACGCTGGCCCATATGTCCTCTATCTCCATGCCATTGTGCACCTTAACGAGTGATAAAATGAGACCAAAAACACAAGAGGAGAGAGTACCAATGCCTCAACGTAGCACAGTCGAGATCAACCCGCTGCGCGAAGGATTGCGTATGAAACATGGTCCTGAACCATGTGTGATGGTTATCTTTGGGGCGACTGGCGACTTAACGCATCGAAAGCTACTTCCGGCTCTGTACAACCTGGCATTGGAGCACCCACTCCCGGCGGGCTTTTCCGTTGTTGGATTCGCACGGCGACCCTACAACGATGACGTCTTTCGCGAGCAGGCGCTAGAATCCGTCAATGAACACTCCCGCCAAAAGCCGGTCAATCCCCAGGTATGGGAGAGCTTCGCCTCCGGTATTTACTACCTCCAGTCCGATTTCAATGATCCAGCAGGCTATGAAAAACTCAATGCTCTGCTCAATAAGCTCGATCATGAACGGGGTACAGGAGGGAATCGCATCTTTTACCTTTCAACCCCGCCCAGTCAGTACCCCGAAATCATCCAGCATCTTGGAGCTGCGAATTTAAATAGAAACCGCAAGGGCTGGACACATATCATCATCGAAAAACCTTTCGGGCACGACCTGGCATCGGCTCGCGAACTCAACCGCCAGGTTGCCAAAGTCTTCCGAGAAGAACAGGTCTACCGCATCGATCACTACCTTGGCAAAGAAACGGTGCAGAACATCCTCGTTTTCCGCCTCGCAAACGGCATCTTTGAGCCGGTGTGGAACCGGCGCTACGTTGACCATGTACAGATTACGGTAGCGGAGAATATTGGACTCGAAGGCCGTGGTGCTTACTATGAGGAGTCGGGCGCGATCCGCGACATGGTTCAGAACCATGTTTTGCAATTGCTCACCCTTGTAGCTATGGAACCTCCCATCACCTTCGAAGCGAACGCGGTACGCGACGAAAAAGTCAAGGTGTTGCATGCCTTGCAACCCCTCATTGGGCGTGAAGTCACGAATAATACTATACGCGCACAGTACGGTCCTGGTTGGATTGGTGGACAACAAGTACCTGGGTATACCCAGGAGCCGGGAATCCCGCCGACATCAACCACAGAAACCTATGTAGCCATCAAGATGTTCATCGACAACTGGCGCTGGGCAGGCGTGCCGTTTTACCTGCGTGTCGGCAAACGCTTACCCAAACGCGTCACCGAAGTCGCTATTCAATTCAAACAAGCGCCGCTGATGCTCTTCAAACGCAGTGAGGCGCATGGACAGGTCGAACCAAACGTTCTCACGCTGCGTATTCAACCTGACGAGGGCATCTCGCTTAAGTTCGGTACAAAAGTACCTGGCAGCGAGATGCAGATTCGTGCCGTCAATATGGACTTTCTCTATGGCTCTTCATTTCGCGCACAGCCAGAGGCCTACGAACGTTTGCTACTCGACTGCATGGTAGGTGACTCGACGTTGTTTACGCGTCGTGACGAGGTAGAAGCCGCATGGACTTTCGTACAGGGCATCCTGGACGAATGGAAAAATGAACCGGCTGAGAACCTGCTGACGTATGAGTCAGGTTCGTGGGGACCACAAGCCGCAGACGAATTTATCTGGCACGATGGTCGCAGATGGCGCCGTCCATGACCATCTATCATACTCGTCAGAGTGTGGTAAAAAATAAGACCCTTGAGCCAAAGAACAATGATGTTCAGCAAGATGCACCCGTAGAGAACAAGGACGTTCACAACGATAGGAGAGAGCAATGATTGAGGGTACAGCCAATAATCCGGTGATACGCTTGCCGTGGGCAGGGAAGCTTATTCCCATCGAGAGCACTGAGAAAGAACTTGCGCTCTTGTGGAAAATATCAGCCGACAATATGCGAATGGGCTTGAACACAAATGTGCGCACAAGTGTGCTCAATCTGATTATCTGTGCGCCCGACATCGAGTCTGCCCAACACGCCAGTAGACTGCTGCGCGACGTATCAAGTATGCACCTGGCGCGTGTCACGATTGTGATTCTAAATAGCAGTGAAGGTGCTCCTGCCAATGTTTCCACATGGATTACACTACGCTGCTTCTCCGTCATTTCAGACCTTATGCGTCACTGCTTTGAGCAGACCACTGTTCTGGCAAGTGGCAGTGCTGTCCGCGCCATAGCGAACATTATCCAGCCGTTGCTCAAACCTGAGTTACCTGTCTATCTGTGGTGGCTTGGTGATCCGCCTGCCGACGATAGAGTCTTTAACAGCCTTGTCGCTCTCAGCTCACGGGTAATCGTTGACTCTACGAGCTTCTTCAATCCCGAGCAGGACATGCATACCCTGGCATTACTCCTGCAAGGCTCACCAGAATGCGCTCTGCGAGACCTGAACTGGGCTCGACTTAATCCCTGGCGACAATTGATTGCCCAGTTCTTCGATGTTGCAGAATACCGGCCCTACCTGGTAGGCGTGAATTCGATCGAAATTGCCCATGCTGTTGCCCCCCTTGCCACACCTATGCGTGACGAGCATGGCGATGTCTCACCCAATCCTGCGCGTGCACTGCTCCTGGCAGGCTGGCTCAAGGCACGCCTGGGCTGGACGATGGCAACGGATACATCGAAAAATCGCTATGATACGACGAGTGGGACCTACTACTGGCAGATGGATCGCTCAACCAATCCTCGTTTAACTCGTGTACTGGGTTCAACTCGTGCCAAACCCACCAAAGCAGCCAGCATTTACATCCGTCCCCAGGTCTACTCCGATATGCCTCCAGGTTCCATCTGTTCCTTGCGCCTGGCCAGCGAGGTTGAAGGCAAACATGCCGCATTCACGATTACTCGTGAAGATGACCCTGACCACGTCCTCACCTCCGTTGAAATCTTACACAACCCACGCCCGCAACGCACCGTGAGCCTCTCCACGCTCTACGATGAAAGCCGGTTGCTCAGCGACGAACTAGAGATTATGAAGCGCGATTTGCTGTATGAGCAAACGCTCCAAGAGGTTGCTGAGCTATTGGAATAGGCTTAACTCGGAGAAATATGTTATGAATATTGCAACGTTTGCCGATCTTGATACCCTGAGTCAGCAGGCAGCACAATATACTGTCCGCCTGGCGAATCAGTCCATTGTCACCCACGGGCGCTTCACCATAGCGCTGGCAGGTGGCTCAACCCCAAAGAAATTGTACGCTCTGCTGGCCGCTGAGCCCTACCGCAGCCAGATCGACTGGGCATCGGTAGAGGTCTTCTGGGGAGATGAGCGTTGTGTTCCTCCAGATAGTGAAGAGAGCAACTTCCGCATGGCCTATGAGGAACTGTTGAGTAAGGTACCTATCCCCGCAAGCCAGGTACACCGGATGCCTGCGGACCAGCCCGACCTTGAGGCAGCCTCCCAGGCATATACCGCCGAGATGCGGCGCACCTTTGGCACTGACGGCATACCCAGCTTCGACCTGATTCAACTCGGCTTGGGACCCGAGGGACATACCGCCTCACTCTTCCCTCACCAGGCATCCCTGCACGAGCACCAGCGCCTCATCATGCCGGTGACCACGCCCAAGCCGCCACCGCAGCGCTTGACCTTCACTCCGCCGCTGTTGAATGCAGCACAGCATGTGCTCTTCCTGGTAGCAGGCGCTGAAAAAGCGGATGCTGTGCATGCTATCCTCGAAGGCGAGTACCAGCCAGACGAATATCCGGCGCAAATCGTGCGACCTCCTAACGGCGAGGTAACATGGATGCTGGATGCGGCTGCGGCAAGCAAGCTCACAAAATAAGGAAGGTTACTAACCATGGCAGAAAGACTCACAGGTAAGGTAGCCCTGATTACCGGAGCAGGAAGTGGTATTGGGCAGGCTGCCGCTTTGCTTTTTGCCCGCGAGGGAGCAAAAGTGGCAGCAGGCGACCTCAACTCCGATGGCAATGCCGAAACTATGCGCAGAATAGAGGAACAGGGTGGGACAGCTTTTGCCGTACATCTCGATGTTACTGTAGCCCAGCAAGTAGAGGCGGCTGTGCAGGCTACGCTCGACCGCTTCGGTATGCTCAACATTCTACTCAACAACGCAGGTGTTGGCGAAAGATACACCTCGATTGTTAACCTGGAAGAGAGCGAGTGGGAGCGTGTCTTTGCCGTTAATGCCAGGGGCGTATTTCTGGGTATCAAATACAGCGCAGCCGCTATGCTGAAAGCCGGCAAGGGTGGCTCGATCATTAACATGGCCAGCGTCGCCGGGATTGTTGGCAATCCTGGTTCTGCTGCCTACTCCGCCTCCAAAGCCGCCTGCATCCAGGTGACCAGAACAGCAGCTCTCGAACTTGCCCGCGCTAACATCCGGGTGAATGCCATTGCACCCGCTTTTACCGCTACTCCGATGGTGGATGCAATGGTCTCGACACACAGCAATCCCCAGGGTGCTCTGCAAAAACTGGGCAGCATTATTCCCCTCGGACGCCTCGGCACACCTGAGGAGATTGCCAATGCCGCCCTATATCTCGCCAGCGACGAATCCTCTTTCACGACTGGCGCAGTGCTGGTTCTCGACGGTGGGCTGACCGTGCAGTAGACTTGATGAAATGCTAGATCTCATCACTCCTGCACATATGCTGAGATTATATTGCGACTACATCTGCAACCCTGCAATAAACCATTCGTAACTACAATGACTTTATTGACTTAAACATGCGAAACGGGAGGAGCTGACCATCATGTCACAGCCGCACATGGATTTTGAAGAGTCTGGTCGTGGATATCAAGCACAAGCCCCGTACCCTGGCAGTCGTGAAGGCGGGCCTGTATTCGATGATGCTTTTAGCGGGGTGTCCGGGCAGAAACTCGGGCAATACAGTTTTGGCACGTCTGCTTCGCCTGGGCAGCGCCTGGCGTTGGCAATTGTCTCACTGTGTCTGCTCGTGCCCCTGACCGGTATTGCGCTTGGTATCATGTCGAGCGTAGGACCATTTGGCGTCATTACCGGGCTTATCACCCTGGGCATCATTTGTCTCACGATTATCGTTGTCAACATCGTTTTCAACATCAGACACTAGCTGTTCTAAATTAGTGATGTTTCAAGAGTAATCCATTTGCCATCATCGTGCGTATGGCCAGCAGGAGGAGACCGATGCCGGCCAGGCTGCCTAAGACGAGCCAGGAGCGGGCGTTCCCACCCACTGCTACACCTAGAAAAGGGCCGAAGAACACCCCACACGCATAGCCCACGAACAAAAGCCCAAAGGTGGAGTTAGGTGCGTCGGGCGCACTCACGGAGGCGAGCCGTGAAAGCAGCCCTGCTGGTCCACCAAAACTGATACCTGCTGCCAGTGCCGCAAAGAGAACCGTGGCCGCGTTTACAGGGAATTGCAGTAGGATGGCAGCAAGCACATTGGTAGTCAGGATGACCAGGAAGACAGGGGTGACGCCGAAGCGGTCGGAGGCTGTCCCAGAGAAGATGCGCCCAATAGCATTGCCGGTGGCCACAGCGATGACTGCGACGGTGGCGACCCACAAGGCAAGAGGCAGGTATCCCCGCACGTAGCTGGCTATTGCAACGAAGGCATACGAACCCAGCGGACTTGCGACCGCTTCCAGCAGGAATCCAGTCCAGATCAGTTCCCGCGCAACAAGTTTGAGCAGAGGAATACTGCCTGCTCCCTCTTGAGTGCGCTGTGGTCGGGGAATAGGTGGCATGAGCACTACCATGCATACGGCTAGCGCCGCCATGCTGGCGCCAACAATGCGCAAGGCATTCAGCCAGCCAATCGTAGAGGCCAGGTAGCTGACTATTGGAACCTGGACAATAGCAGCCAGTCCGTAGCTGCCAGTGAGCGCGCCACCTATGAAGCCTACCCGCGTTGGAAGAGTATAGGTTCCCGCCGCAAGTGCGCCGGCGAGAGCGATGGAGCCTCCTAACCCGAGGGCGATGGCTGAATAGAAGATGACAAGGGTGATGCCATTAGGGATAAGGAAAGCAACTGTGAAGCCGATAACCATCAGTACGACGCCTGCCCAGCAGAGACGCCGTGGTGGATAGTGATCGGCCATGCGACCACCAATCAGTATCCCCGTGCCGTACCCAAACGGTCCAGCCGAGAAAACGGCGCTAATTAATAGCGGTGACCAGTGGTCCTGTAGCCGAACGTATGGTGCCACCGCTCCCCACACATAGACCATCCCAAAGGCAAATTGTAAGATAAGGGCGGGGATGACAACGCGCACAGCCAATAGACGCATAGAGGATGAGATACCGCCCTTGCTTGCATTAGATGAAAAACATTGAGATTAGCATATCAGCAATTGGACAGGTTATGCAACATCAATCTACTCGTGGCACACGAGCAAGAATCTCTGCGACCACCTCATAGTTAATCGTGCCAAGGCGCTGCGCCACCTGCTCTGCGCTCAACGTAGCCGTGCCCTGTCGCCCGATCAATACCACCTCGTCGCCCATACGCACCTGTGGAATGTGGGATACATCAACCATACATTGATCCATGCAGATGCTACCAAGCAGCGGCGCCTCCTGGCCATGAATCAACACCGTACCCCAATTGGCAGGGGCTCGCCGGAAGCCATCGGCATACCCAACCGGCAGTACCGCCACACGAGTAGGCCGATCCGTCGTGTAGGTACAGCCATAACTGATACACTCACCGGCAGGAATGACTTTGACCTGTGCCACCTGCGTCTTGAAGGAAAGGGCGGGCCGGAATCCTTCGGGCAGACGCACCTCTGTTGAAGGGTCCATCCCATACAGAGCAATGCCTGGCCGCACCATATCGAAATGTGCCTCTGGCAGACTAAGCGTCGCCGCGCTATTGGCAGCATGTACAAGTGGCGGGCGTAGGTGCTGTGTCTCCACGACGCGCAATACATCCTGGAAGCGCGCAAGTTGCATACGTGCATGGGTCAGGTCTTGAGCATCAGCCATCGCAAAATGTGTATAAATGCCTTCCAACTCGATACCCGGCAACGCAACGATCTCTTGTAGAAGCGTCAAAATCTCGTCGATCTGCTCTGCCCATACGCCCAGGCGACCCATGCCAGTATCGATCTTCACATGAATCTTCATAATCTGCCCCAGCGCCAGAGCTGCACGCGAGAGCGCACGGGCCGACTCCAGCGCGTACAAGGTGACAGTAAGATTCAAGCGTACCGCTTCGCGCATCTGCCAGAGTGGCACGTAGCCAAAAACCAGGATCGGTGCGCTGATACCTGCATTACGCAACGGCGCTGCCTCACTGACCGTTGCCACTCCCAGCATACTTGCCCCATTGTGCAGGACCGTGCGAGCCACCTTCAGTGCCCCATGACCGTAGGCATCCGCCTTGAGAGTGGCAAGGAGACGTACTCGCGGTCCCACCAGTGACTTGAGCCGGCGCGTGTTATTGCCGATGGCGCTCAGGTCAATCTCGACCCAGGTGGGTCTCTCAGCACGCATGACCACAATCTGCTTCCACCCCGGCGTCTGCCGCACCACTTGTTCTTGTGCCTGCTCAGGTTGCGCCATCAGGAGTTCGGTCACCTTCTCCATGCGCATCTCCTGAGAACCTTTGATCAGGATGGTATACGGGGGCCTGGTCACCCGCCCTCCCACTACATTTTTGGTTTTCTCATTAGTGGGTTCAATGATTTGCTGTACAGCTTTTGCGGCGTCTTCGTGGGTCGAGGTGACTATGATGTGTGTCTGCGGAAGCCCGGCCTGTAGCGCTGCCTCGGCGATGAGGGCGGCACGTTCGCCGCGAGCAATCAAATAGTCCGCACAGCGAGCTGCTTCATACCCCACCATGCGATGCGCTTCTTCTTCAAGGTAGCCTAGGCCGAGCATATCACCCAACACTGCAATTCGATGACCGGTGGGTAGGGCCTTGAGCGTAACCAGGCCAGCGATGACAGCCGCGGGTGCAGCATTGTGCGTATCGTCAAGCAGCATTGTAGCGTGTACTCCCGGCAGCGGGTTCAATCTCCCTGGCAATGGTTTTAACCCAGCAAGCGCCTGCTGTACCTCCTCGTCCTGCAATCCACACAGCCGTCCAACAGTATACGCCGCCAGCATGGTAGAGACGTGATGCACCCCTAAAAGGCGAGAGGCCAGTCGCACACCTGTAGGTAACTCACAGCTCACTCCATCCCATGTCACCTGCACGTTCTGTGCCAATGACGGCGCAAACGCAGCATGGACCGCTCGCAACTCCACCACGATGAATCGGGTGGCTACAAGGTGGGCAATGAGAGCATCATCCTGGTTAAAAACGGCGGTTCCCTCTTCCGGTAGATAGGTAAACAGGGTGCCAAATTCGGCGGCCAGGCTCTGCATATCACCGAAATATTGTAGTTGCGTGGGACTGATATTGGTGAGAATGCCAATCTGGGGTCTGGCAATGCGGCAGAGATCGCTGATCTCGCCTGGATGATCACAACTTAGCTCCAGGACTGCGTATTCGTGCTGTTCTTCCAGGCGTCCAAGCGAGAGCGGCAATCCCAGCAAATCGTTGTAATTCTGCCAGCTCCTAAACGTGGAAAAACTGCTGGCGAGTACAGAAGCAACGGCTTCTTTGGTGCTGGTCTTGCCACTACTACCGGTCACAGCGATCACAATGGGATGCCAGCGTTCGAGGATGGCGCGAGCGTACTGTTGCAAGGCGATGCGCGTATCCTTCACAACGACGGTTGCTACACCAGCATGCTCCAATGTTGTCTGTATATCCTCTGCAAGAGACGTCACCACTCGCGCCTCTACCAGCAAACCGGTCGCTCCCCGGCGCACTGCGTCGAGCAAGTAATCGTGCCCATCGCCATACTCACCACGCACTGCAACGAACATCTCGCCCGGAATCAGTTGACGAGTATCGTGGCTAAACGCATCAAAATGACTCTGCTTACCTGGATAGCGCAGAACCCCTTTTGTAGCAGCGAGTAAATGGTCGAGATAGATCATAACCCCTTTTCATCAAGCCAGGTTCGAAAGCAATCAGCCACAGCCTGCCAGCCATCTTCCAACATCATATCATGCCCCGTGTGGGGAAAGATACCTTTCGATTGCTCAGGCAAGAAACGCTCCAGGAAATATCTGAGAAACGCCTCGTAGTCTACACTGTTCATGTAGCCTGAAGCAAGAAGTGCGATCTACTTGCATTGGGTGCGTTTCAGATTTTAATGCTGTTGGCGAAGTGATAGATGTTAGCTCGGTAACTGATCCGGCGCAGGATAAACTGCCACACTACTAAAAGAGGCTTTTACTCCATTCGAGGTAGTACCATGCTCCACAAAAAGAGCTATCAGGCCCTTGGTATAATCACTGTCAGTGATTGTTTTTACCAGGGTATCATTGATCAACAAGACAAGCGTTGATCCTTTCATACTCACCGTTATCTTGTTCTCTTGCCCCATAGGATGAAGCGAAGGTGTGCTGGTGGCATTGACAAGGGCAGTCTGCTTCGGATTATTGCTGGAGTCTAAAAACTCCTTGAAGATAGCATAGGTAGCGTCACCATAGACCTCTATACGATAATCGTGATTAAGCTTGTTATCACCCCGCACGTAGAGGCCTACCCCGTCATTCTGGTCACCCTGGATGAACGTTAGGCTCGCGGTGATTGTGAAGTTATCGAAGGTAGCAGTCGTTGGTAAACTCTCAATTGCGATTTGGTTTTGGTTGGTATCCGCCAGGTTGAACATATGATTGCTAATGTCACGGGAGATACCACTAGTGGTCCCAGTCGCCCAACCCTGGCTGTTGTCAGCAAAATTATCGGAGAACAGTGCCTGTGGCGTCGGCAGTGTGGTTGGTATAGTTGGACTACCAACAGAGGTAGGATTGCCCGTCGTACCTGTATTTCCACTACCACTACTGCGCCTTGTTACAATGAAGATGCCAGTTCCGACTACAACGAAAATCAATACAATAATACTAATGATTAGCCCAAGATTTGGACCCTTCTTAGGTTGGGGAGCTTGCGGGAATCCTCCGCCGGGTTGTCCCAGTTGCTGCCCATATGCACCTGGTACTCCTGCGTAGGGTACGTTAGAGGGTGGTGGTGGCGCTTGAGCGTAGCTCTGGCCTTGAGACCCATAAGGGGTGCTATCGTATGGAGATGCAGGAGAGAACGACGGGCCGGCATACTCCGTTGGCGGTTGCGGTGACGGACCAGGGCCAGGATATGGAGAGGACGATGATGGCCCGGCGTACTGTGTTGGCGGTAGCGGCGCTGGACCAGGAGCCTCAGGGCTCTGATAGGATGCTGCACGTTGCGTCGGATCTACTGCGCCTGACTCGAAGTAATGAGCGCCACAATTACCACAAAATTCCTGGCCAGGAGCTAGCGGAGCGCCGCACTGCCGACACATTCGATTTGACATAAACACCTCCTGATATAATACTGTACAGGGGCCCGGCTGGTACATACACTCCAATCCTTGGGGCGTATTGCACATCAATGGTGTTTACTATACCCTGTCCCATGATACTACACAACAGCAAATCTGTCGAGTCTGTACAGATGCTCATACTTGGGATGGCTTCTGAGTCATGCAGCGGCTTCCCTTCGCCGACGACTCGCTTGACGTCGTGCTCTCCAGCCTGGCAATCCACAACTGGTATAGAGGATGCTCATACACCGCCTGGGACGCGTACCCGGATACGCGTCCCAGCCCCTGGCGCACTTTCGATCTCAAACGTCCCACCCAGGTTCGCGACTCGCTCACGCATCGAGTGCAACCCCAGGTGCCCCGGAAACGAGGCCGTCGTCTCAAACCCAACTCCATCGTCACGCACTTCTAGGATGACCCCTTCAGAGGCCTGCTCCAATCGCAGATCTATCTTGTTGGCATGAGCATGTTTGACCGTGTTGTGCAGCGCCTCTTGCGCGATGCGGTAGAGCTCCTGCTTCACCCCCAGTGACAGTTCAGGCTCACTGCACAACCCAGTTGAGACAACCATCCCATATCGCGCATGCAGTGCCGCCGCCTGTTTGGTCAGCGCTGAGACCAGTCCTTCCGTCTCCAACGACTCCGGGCGCAACTCGAAGATCAACGCCCGCATCTCGGCCAGCGCTGCCTCCGCCGGCGAGAGCACATAGTCCAGCGGCTCAGCGAGTTGGCTTGGGTCCCGATCCAGCGCCGTGCGGGCCGTGTGCGCTCCCAGCGAGATACCGTAGAGGGCCTGAGAAACCGAATCGTGCAACTCACGCGCCAGCCGACGGCGTTCCTCCTCCTGCGCCAGCAACAAGCGCTCCCGCGAACGCTGCAAGTCTGCCGAGAGACGGACCGTGTGGGCAGCAATCCCTGCCTGGCGAGCAAGATCTTCGAGTAGTCGACGGTCGGCTGCTGAGAACGACTCCCCGGGGCTGCGGGCGGCCAGCAGCAACTGTCCGATGGTCTCCTGCTGATACAGCAAGGGGATACGCAACGATGGACTCACGGACACGCCATATGTAGCGGCCAGGCGAAACTGCTCTCCTTCTTTCAGTTCAATGGCGGCATAGGGCAGTTTGAGCGCCTGTGCCACTGTCTCGACGACCGTCGGCAGAATGGCATCGGGGATCAGCGTGGCCTCTAAGCGTTCCCCCAGCCGTGAGATAATGCGGTAGGGATCGTCACGATCTCCATACGTCAGGCGGTTGATGGCTCGCTGGAGCCACTCGCGTAGGGGTTGAAAGAGGACAGCGACCACGCCGGTCGCGACCAGGGAAATGAGGAAGTTACCCCTTGCCTGGAACATTGCACCCAGCGAACCGACCACCAGTATGTAGGTCCCCACCACGCTGACCGTCAGGACGCCATAGGCCAGCGTGCGATTGATGAGATCAATGTCAAACAAGCGCGAGCGCAGGATCGCAATGCCGATCGAGAGCGGGATGAGGAGAAATACAAGGTAGAAGGCCGTGTCAGTGGGCAAAATGGCAAACGGATCTTGTTCGAGCGAGGGAAAGAAGCTATAGAAAATGCCCAGGACCAGGTCACCACAAAGCCCAATGGAGAGACCAAAGACGACCCACTTCGTCTGCTGTCGTTGGAGTGCGCTGGACACACGCCGGTAGCGGTAGACCTGTGCGACCAGCGCGCTACAAACAAAGCCGACTCATCGGGTTGTTTGTAGTGCCATCTCTTCTTATCCCGAGTTTCGTCCTCTCCAATCTGGGTGTTTTTGTAGGAGGAATCGAACTCATGCGTAGCGAAGCGGTTCTGGTCCAGAGTGCCGAGTCTGTATCGCAAACGTCACAACCCCTCCAGTAATCGCCAAATGTGAGGAAAACAACCACAAAGAACAACCTGGAGTTGCTGTAGCAACTCCAGGTGTGCTCTACGCGGGAATGAGTAACCTTAGAGTTTCGCACACTAAGAAGCAGGCGGTAAGAGAGGAAGGGCAAATCCCCAATCGAGCAGCATTTGTGCATCAGCAAAGCGCTGAGCTGCATCCGGCTCATGCAACACCGCTCCGATGAGATGATGCCCACCCCTGGTGGCTGCGAACACCAGGCAGTAGCCCGCCTCAACAGTATACCCCGTCTTGACGCCAATCGCCCCGGGATAGGTACCGAGCAAGGTATTGATAGAGTCCCAGATATAGGCATGATGAAATGCACTCGCAGGAAGGACAAAGTGTTGCAATTCCACCAGTTGCGCAAAGAACGGATTAGCCATCGCAAAGCGTGTTAAATGCGCCAGGTCAGCCGCTGACGTGTACTG
>Ga0187819_10000572_pt1 | contig 18488 bp, 15 predicted proteins | sample NC_wetland_sal_i_15_FD_132411 | JGI IMG/M metagenome (GOLD analysis project Ga0187819, IMG submission 132411) | Wetland sediment microbial communities from Neuse River Estuary, North Carolina, USA - SO4_4 | ecosystem: Environmental > Aquatic > Freshwater > Wetlands > Sediment | place: USA...
GGACGGCTCCGCTGACGTATCAGTGGCTGCAGAATACTGGGTCGGGGTTCACAAACATTTCCGGTGCGACTTCCTCCAGTTACACGACGCCCGCGACAACGAGCACGGACAATGGGACAACGTTTGAAGTGACGGTCACCAATTCGGCTGGTCCTGTGACTAGCAATTCGGCGACCCTGACTGTAATTCCTGTTACGCCGCCCGCAATCACCACGCAGCCCGCTAACCAGACTGTGGCTGTGGGGCAGACCGCAACATTTTCGGTAGTGGCAACCGGCACAATGCCGCTCAATTACCAGTGGCAGCAGAACAACATGAACATCTCAAACGCCACGTCTTCAACCTACACGACGCCGGCTACCACTAGCGGTGATAACGGGTCGACATTCGATGTGGTTGTGAGCAACTCGGCTGGTTCCATGACTAGCAATGTGGTGACCCTAACGGTAACGGCCGCGCCTTCCACGCCGAGCTATGGAAGCGGGCTGACCTCCACCGGCATCACCATGAATGGCGGGGCAGCGATTGCAGGCAGCGCGCGCCTGCGGCTGACCGATGGAGGGAGCAGCGAGGGCAGGAGCGGCTTCTTTAACACACCCGTCAACGTGCAGTCGTTTGTGAGCACTTTCACGTTCCAGCTCGCCAACGCCAACGCGGACGGATTCACGTTCGCCATCCAAAACAATAGTCCTACAGCTTTGGGAAGTCAGGGAGGGGGCTTGGGCTATGCAGGAATCCCGAACAGTGTGGCAGTCGGGTTTCAGCTCTACAGCTCAGTGTTAGGCTACAAGGAAGTAAATCTTGTGGGGCTTTGGACCAATGGGGCAAAGCCGGACGCCACCCCGGGTACTGACATGTCAGGATCGTCCATCAACCTGCACAGCGGGGACATCTTCAAGGTGATAATAAGCTATAACGGAACAACGCTGAGCATGTACATCAGGGACCTAACCAACAATTCTTTGCATTTCTTCACAAGTTTCCCGATAAACATTCCGAGCACGGTGGGCGGGAACACGGCGTACGTGGGGTTCACAGGAGGCGACGGCGGGCTCACTGCGACACAGGATATTTTGTCGTGGAGCTATAGCAATTCAACGGGAACCTCGGGGACGTTCATATGGCCTGTTGATTCGCCGGCCGTGGTTGGCTCAAAGGACTATTCGACTTATGACTCCAACGGCCAGTACCACACCGGAATCGACCTATGTCCAGGGGCGATCGGCTGCAAAACCGGCGATGCCGTTTACGCCTCAGCCGGTGGCACTGTGCAAGCGGTGTACGTCACATCCGACCCGGCGCAAACCATGTGCGACGGGAGCTCGACGGGCTCTCTCCCCCACGACGACAACAATCACCTGGGGAACACGATCATCATCGCGCTTTCCAATGGGAAATTCAGCCTGTATGGCAACCTGGATTGTGTGTGGCCTGGGATTGCTCCCGGTGTCCCGGTCAGCCAAGGAGCCCGAATCGGCAACATAGGCAATTCCCAGTACGGCGTCCGGACGAATACATGGACTCCGCATCTACATTTCGAGATTAAGGACACAGGTGTGATAAATGACCCGGCAACCGGCACCTTCTCTAGCTTCACGCCAGATATGCCGGATGGATACGGTTATCACGACCCGCTCCTTTATTTATTCCCATTCTCACAAACCGCCATGTCCCCCACAGCGGTCAAGGTGGTTGCTTCTCCGTCTCTCAGTGTACTGACTGGGCCGGACACGAGTTATTCGTCTCTGGCTTTCGTGACCACGGGGCAGGAGTTTGTGGCTTTTGCTTCGAGTGGATCGTGGTATGAGATTTACATGCCGAACTCGCAGGGACCGATCTCGGGGTGGATTCCGGCAAGTGCTGGCAGCCAGGTTCTTGCGGCACCGGATTCCTCGGCTACAAAGGTGCAGGTTGGCAACACTGGCGGTGCCGGTTTACTGCTACAACCGAGCGCGAGTTCAGCAACGAACCTGGTTGGTTGGGTTAACAACACGGGGATGACTCCGTTTGTCGTCAATTGTGCTTCTAGCGCCAAAATTTGGGACACGCAGTTCTTCGTTTCGCTCGGGACGCAGAACGGATTCACTGAAATCTACTTGCCGTCGAACTTCTATTTCAGTTCCGGCAACACGTGCGCCGAACCATCAACTTCTGGTCCGTCGGTAGGATGGGCGTCTTCGTCGTCCTTGCAGTGAAGACTTCGCGGGTGGATTCTCCGATCGTCGGATCAACGACGAAATTCTGCACCAAGAGGTGAAATACCTCAGACCTTCACTCTCCGCGAAATTGCGCGCTGTTTATAAGAGCGTAGACGATGTGAGCGTGACCCCGGCGCCATCCTAGGGGGAAATGTCTCTCCAGCCGCGCATACTGATGCAGCATTCGCATGGCCAGTGCTTCGAGTCGACCAGTCGTCGCCCGGCTGCGCTGCTCCGCCGAGCGGTTTAGCCCCGGCGGAAATGGCGGCATGTCCACGTAGCCTGTGCGGGCTGGCATTCCTGTTGGCTTCACCAAGTCCTGCAGTTCGGTCAAGCGCAAGCCCGAAAGCCCGCTGAGATTCGTGTGTGCAGGATCATCCGCATTGGGAGCGAACAAACCTAACGCAGGCGCCAACTGGACGAGACGCTCGACATACTGTTGCCGCCTTACACGATCGAGGCGTTGAAGGACTTCTGACCCCAGGCACAGGTCAAAGATTCCGCTCAATTCGACAAGCCGGGCCATATCAGCTGCAAGCACATAATGAGGCTGTAATGGAGTCAGTTCGCCCACCGCTTGTGCCGCTGCCACGCTCTTGCGAATCTTGTCTAGCGCTGGCGGGCGCTCATCGACCACAACCACTTCAGCCACGCCCATTTCCTGCGCGATTAACAGAAAGTCCAGGCTGCTGCCGTACTTCTCGGGCAAACCGGCAATGATCAGGCGCCGTACCCGGGGAAGCTTTGCCAGCCATCTGGCTAAGACCAATCGCTTGGCAAAGTACTCGTAGGCTGTACCCACGCCTTCTCCTTCTGCCAAGGCTATGGGGTAGAGAGACTTTATGGAGCGGAAGGGGAGCATGATTGTCGACCGTCCAATCTGGACCCGCAGTTCATGACGGAGCAACTAGAACCGCCGCCTTCGGCGCACCGTTGCTTCGCGAGTGGAATATAGTACCCTCACAGGCAAATCACAACCACCCATGGTCGCGATACCATTGCACGGTCTGGGAAACTCCCGCGGCCAGATCTGATTGAGGAGAGTAGCCCAGTTCCCTGCGGGCCTTCTGCCACGAAAAGCGTCGGTCCTCGCTAAAAAAAGCCACTCCCGAACGAGTGAGCGGCGGTGTCAGAGGAAACAAACGCCCAAGCGTCTCCAGAGCTGCTGCCCCTAAATACGCTGACCATCGGGGTAGACTTAGCGACGGCGCGCGTACACCAAGAGCGTTAGCAATCGTGTTTCCCAGCTCCCGAAAGGCGACCGGGCGCGGACCGGTGATATGGTAAGCCTCGCCCGACCGTCCACGGCTCAAACACAGCAGCATGCCGTCCACAGCATCCGCAATAAAGGTGGGATGACAAAAGTGCCGGCCGCCATTGATGTAAAAAAAACGGCCGCCCGCGATGGCTCGAAAAAGTCCAAGAACGTGCCGGTCACCAGGCCCATAGATGAACTCGGGCCGGGCGATGACCACTTCCAGTCCTCGCGCGGCAAAATCACGAGCCACCTCCTCAGCGGCGGCTTTGCTGCGCTCGTAGGGGTTGCTTGGGGCCAACTGCGCGTCCTCCGTCGCTGGATCACCTGCAATCGGGCCCAACACCCCGGGGCTGCTCACATGGAGCACGCGCGGTCTATTGCGCATCTCCAGAGCAGCGGTCAGAACATTACGCGTACCGTCTACGTTAACCTGTCCGTATACGCGTTCCGAAACGCCGGCTTGGCCTAAGAGGCCACTTGCGTGAATGACCCACGTAGCCTCGGGAAAAATGCCAGCCAGGCTGCTCGGCACGGTGACGTCCGCCTCGTGCCAGATGACAGCCACGTCGCTCAGCGAACTACGGTCAGACGAGGGCCGCGCTAGCGCGTGAACTTGGGCACCATTCCGCGCCAATGCGCGAACTAGGGCTCCACCTACAAAGCCGGTAGCCCCTGTGACAAAAACTCGTATGGTGTCAGCTTTCATCCGCTCTGTGAGACGAGCCCTAATCCGAGAACAACCGCAGCCGGTTTCCAAAAACAGTCCAGCGCGGTTAATGGGATATGCATTGGGAGAAAAAGCTTACTGGCCGACAACTTCGGCGCCAACTGCTCTGGCTTTTGGCACTGGCAACCACGTGGTAAGGAAGCCAGCAAGATTGCCAATGATCCCAGCCGAAACCATGGCCAGGGTCATACCAACCAGACTCTCCCGACCGAAGAGGTACATACCCAGGCTCTGCCAGACGAGCACTCCAATCAGGGCATAGACAAACGCTGGCTGCTCAAGTGAAAGAGCATAATTCAGCCAGATGTACAGTCCCGCGTACAGGCTCGCTGCCAGGCTAGCAAAGCCCAGGACAATACCCGGGTTGGCGTATGCGCCGGTGAACAAAATTCTCACCAGTGGTGCAGGAGACAGAAAATAGAGGGTTGTCATTCCCAAGCCTGGCGCCAAAGCGCCCGCCAGCGATAGCAGCAAAAGCGGCCGAGCATCGCGGCCGGCAGCTTGTCTCTGCATCACCTTGGGAAAAAGAACGATCCCGATTGCCCATGGAAGAAACAGACTCACCTTAGCCAAGGTAACCACAGGCCCATAATACCCAGCTACCACCGGGCTGAAAAAATGCTTAACGAACAGCGCATCCAAGTTTGTCAAGACGCCAAAGACTGCTAGTCCAAGGAGGGTGTAAGCCGAATAGCGCCAGCTCACTGGCCGACCGGCAACGTTGCTTTGGTCGTCCAGGTGAGGGCGCAGCCACCACAGCACCAAGCCCAAGCCAAGAAGGCAACCCAGCGGTTGTGCCAGGACGGCCCCCGCGGCGCGCCAGCCTAAGAAAATAAGCCCAGCAGCAAAAAGCAGTCGCAGAAGCGCCTGAATAACCTGCACGATTCCCAAGCCAGTAAACGCCTGGATTCCCTGAAGCACACCGAAGGTGCTCTCCCGCAGAAATAGCATGAGTACCATGAAGCTAGCCGCCCACAAGGGCAGTGAATTCGGTAACCGCAGCAAACGAGACAACAGAGGGCTGAGGAGGACCGACAGGATCGCCGCAATCAGACCCCACTGACAAGCCCAGCGCCAAACGCGTCGCAAGAATGTTCCCACTCCGCCCGAAGAATCACTCCGTACACTCAGTTCCACGGTATAAAAAGCGACAACGGTTCGGATTGCGATCGCAGGCAGAAGCAGTGCTTGTAGGATGGCAGTAACGGAGATGAATATCCCGTACTCGACGGGTTCAAGCCAGCGACCCGCTACGAGGTTAACTCCGTAGTCCAGCCCTCCTGCCACAATCATGGAGATACCTATGATTAGGCTTTGCCTCATGCCAACTGAACGCGCCATCGCGGACAGCCAACTTCTCAGACCCTCCTTGCCAGGGCTATCAGAGGTCCATCGGTTTGTCCGAAGGTCAGACATCTGCTGAGAGCTCGCTACCTGGTCCCGCTCACCGTTTATCCGCTTGCTGATACGCCATTACGGGCCGGTAAACGCAACCACAGCGACGCCCCTGGGGACAATTCGGCAACGGCAGTTGGGGGGCTTCATCAGGATGATAAACTTTGTCGATCGGCAGATTTCGGGCTGCGTCGCAGCAGTTTGGCGCCGGCTTGATGGCGACACCAATAATGGAACCCTTGGCCTTCATACCCAAACGATAGGCCGCCAAGGTCTTCGCGGCGTAGTTCTCGTCTTTCTCGAGATCGTGCTGGAATTTATCCAACCAAGCGAAGGTCATGGACCTCAACCTCAAATCTCGTGCCTCAAAACTTCAGATCGCTCTGGCGACGGCCCGTGACTCGGCCGAAGCACTTTGGCGCTCACACGCGCCAGCGTTGGAATGTCGTGCAGCATGTTGGTGTACGATGCGTTGGCTAATGGGCAGTGACATTCTTTCGCAGCGATGCTCCGGCGTACCTCTTTAATCTTGTCGCCAAACCAGATTTCTTTGAAGTCATAGTGGTGGTCGCGGAGATTGCCAAGATCGTCGGCGCGTACACAACACGGCCAAACCGTGCCATTGGCGTAGATCTGGGCGCTAACCCACCCCGCGTAACAGTCAATGACCTGGTCTTGCTCTTCCAGAATACGTTTGACCAGCTTGTAATATTCGATCCGAAGAGCTTCCGTGATTTTCGATACGCCTTTGAATTGTTTACTCTCCACGTAGACGATGAGGCGATCAATTGCCTTCGAGTAAGCGTCAGCGCTGGGCGTTATCGGCAGTCCGATGGTGTCGAGTTCCACGCGAGGTTCCGCAATTTCGGTGATGAACTGATCGGCACCCGACTGGTCAGCGTAGGCAATGAGTTCGTCCAAGTGGCCGACGCTGAAGACCGATATAACAGAATGAATGCCCACGGTCAGGTTCGGTAACTGCTTGCGTAGGCTCAGCAATTGCCCCAAGCGTTGTTCGAGTTTCTTGAAGTTGCCCGGCACACCACGAATGACGTCGTGTTTCGCGCCAACGCCGTCTAAGGACAGATTGATGATCAACTGACTTTCTGGGCACGCCTTGGCAATGCGCTCGACCCTGTCGGGGATAATGGGGAGAATCGCATTGGTGGGAATGTTGATGACGCCCGGCCGACAGTGTTCATACGCCAATTGAGCGAGTTCCACCACATGCGGATACATTAATGGCTCCCCCCCACTAATCGTGAACCAGTAGGGGGCTCGACCGAGGGAGGCCAGGACCTTATCCCATTCGTCCAAGGTGAGCTCGTTCTCGCGCTTCATCCAAATATTGCATGTGAGGCAGCGAGAATTGCATTTCGGGGAGGGGGAGAGCGTCAGGTTCAGCGGCAGCATCTGTGGCCAACCGAAACGACGGTAGAGCCTGAATAGAGGGACGCGCGACAGCACACCAGCGATTGAATTCATATGGTTACGTTGCGGAAAACCCAAATCCCTGGCCGCGGTACATCATCGGCTGGGGCGCCCCGCTTCAGCGCTGGCGTGGTACGCCTGGTCGATCGATAGTTCGGTTGATAGTTCTTTTCCGAGCTCTTTTGTTGTCTTTGCGACTTCCCAGATGTGGTGGTCGCGTTGCTTCTTGTAATCGCGCCAGCCGAGGACGCGGCCGTATGCCTCAAGGACGGCTACGCTCCACGTCCAAAGGAAAGGGCGCGGACGCCAATCCATTCGACGCAGCACGAGTCCGAGGATTTTCATGCCGCTCATCGTGCTGACACTATAGCCGAGCGCTTCGCGCTCCGACAAGTGCCCAGCGTAAATGCGGCGACGCTGCCTCAAAAAGTCTTTAACAGTCTCGGGACCCTTGTTGTAGACGATGGCTGTCGGTACATAGCGGGCCCGGTATCCTTGGCCACGAATCACGGGTTCTATGCTGGCTTCGTCGACCACCGTGTGGTATGGAATTCGTTCGAGGATCTTCCGAAACGCTATCAACTCTCCAGCCTTGAAGCTGCGGAGATTGATGTGGTGATGCAAGTCCCATAGCATATGTGCGGCGAACCCCATAAAGGTTCCTGGATCGTTGACCGGGACCGGGCGCGCCGTGGCCAGTCCGATCTCGGGGTCGGCGAAGGCCACCACCACTTGTTCAATCGCATCTGTTGTGGGCAGCAGATCTGCGCTGCAGAGCACCGCTATTTTCTCCCGCGCCTGTGACAGAAACAGATTGACGGCAGAGGCCTTGCCCTCGCGCTTTGCCTGCACTAGCAGGCGAATTCGCGCGTCGCGCGTCGCCCACTCTCGCACGATCGATTCCGTGTTGTCAGTGCACCCGCTAGCTACGACCAGGATCTCACTCAGCATTGCCTCTGATGTACGCTGCGAAACCAACGCCTTGAGTAGCCGGCCGATATTAGCTCCCTCGTTGTGAGCCATGATCCCGATTGAGCAGCGAAGAGACATCGGACAGCCCCCTTACACAAATGGCACTGCGAGAAATACTGGAGCAAACGTTGAGCCAATTCAGGAGGTCAACGTAAGCGATTGAAAACAAATAGGATGCCGTCAGACGCCAATGCACTAACTTGGGCATTCGGATCATGGCGTCAACTAACCGCTTGAAAATACAAGGCTTATTGTTCAACCCTGGGAGCGAAAGGTGCCGTGATTAAGTGGCAGGAATTTTCTCTTTTTGGAAAGAGTCGCATCCCTCGACTCTTCATGGGTCTGACGACTGTCCCATGTCGCCGGCTATCGATCGGGGTGGCGTCTCCCTGCCAGAACCGAATGGCCCGAACCGAATGAAGTGACGAGTGTCTTGACCAGACGGCTGAAATCACGGCATTTTTGAACACGCTGCCGTCGAACACGACGAGAGCCAGACTGCGATTCCCGTCTTTCGAAGGGTCCGGCAATCAGCTCCCATATCTGCTAATCTTGGGTCTCCAAAACCACGGGAAGGCTTTGATGTCAGCCGTCGAAACCGCTCTGGATTCTAAGCGCCGGTTACGCGCAGTTGCCGTGCGCGAACTCGGCGCAGTGGCAGTAGTTGGGGTCGCAATCCTCGGAGGTGTGGCGTTTCGCTGGTTTGACCTACAGCGATGGAGCCTCTGGTGGGACGAAGGCTTCACAGTCTGGGCTGCCCACCTCGCGCCGGCCCGCATCATTCCCTTCGCAAGGAGCGACAATCAGGCTCCCCTCTACTACCTGTTGCAGCACTACTGGATAGGGTTTTTCGGAGACTCGGAATTTGCTTTGCGCGCGCTTTCCACTCTTTTCGGGACTTTGGCACTGCCCGTTTTCTATTTGCTAGCGAAGAAAGTTTTGAAGGACGGGATCGCGACAGCGTTGGGCATGTGGCTGTTTGCCTTCTCCCTGAAGCAGATCTGGTATTCGCGCGAAGCCCGAGCCTACGAAATCGCGTCGTTCTTCGCATTGCTCGCCTTGTATGCGCTGGTCGTGTTTTTGGAAAGGCGATCAGTCTGGGCCTTGTCGACGCTCGTCGTGTCATCTGCGGTCACGCTCTATTTGCACAACATAATGATGTTTTACCTGTTGGGCCTCGATGTTGTTTGGCTGGTGTATCCGTCGGAAGGAACGTGGGGCCGCCGGATACGTGAAATGGTGTTGGGTAATGTGTGCATCGGACTCTTGTATCTGCCGTGGGTCGTGAGTCTGTTGGGTCAGGTTGTCACTGTTGCTGGGAACCTCTATTGGGTGCGCCGGCCAACGGTTTGGAACGTCGTCTGGACACTAAGAGATGCCGCCGGTTTCGAAATCGAATACCTCACGGTTCTTGCAAGAAGGTTTCTGCCGTTGTCCGCGTGGGTGCTCAGGTACGGGCTAAGTATCGGCCTGGTTTTGTTGTCCGGTGCATTGCTGGCCGGGAGCTTTTGGCGTGCTTCAGCGACGGAGAGACGAAAGTGTCTAGCTTTCGTGCTGTACTGTGTGCTGCCCGTATTCTTGATTTTTATATTGAGCCAGAAGATGCCGCTCTATCTTGATCGCGTTTTTACGACGTCCTCAATCGTGACGCCGATTATTTTTGCTTTTCCTCTAGCCCCAGAAAGGAACGCCAGGGGCAAGGTCCTGTACGGATTCCTCGGAGTCGCTGTGGCGATTGTAGCCATTCTTTCCGGCTTTGGATTTGTTCGCTACGGCGAGGGGCAGGTAAGAAATGACGAGGACTGGCGCGGGGTAATATACACGGTAGCAACCATTCCAGAGACAAACAGGCTCATCGTATTTGCTCCACCGGCCGGCGAGGTTCTCTTCGACTATTACGCACGAAACCTGCCTTCCGTTGATGCCGGTGTTGCTAGGACCGGTCTGCCGGGCGCCTTTTACGAGCGGTTCCCGCCCGTCAAAGCAAAAATCATCGATGAGGCGGACATCAACCATCTGAAAGGAGCCGTGGAATCACGGAAGTACACGGAAATCGATGTTGTGCTGACGCACGACGTCGATCCCGGAGGGTTGATCGCCGACTACCTGGAACGCAGGTATGCACGAGGGGAAGAGCCCGCTCCGAGCGGACCGAAGATGCGGATAAGGATCATTCCATTCCGGCTATTGCCCCGGCCAGAACCGACCGCGCAAGGCAATAGATCCGATCCTGGAGAAGGAGTGCTTCGGGAGGTCCCGCGGACGAAACACTAACGCGTCCAAGGGAGGACGACCGAGTTGCTTTGAACTTTCGCCAAGCGAATGTTGGGCGCGGCGCCAGTAGAGGGTCACCATGAGCCTCAACGATATGGTCCTGTCACATACGACGAAAGGGGTGAGGCAGGCCTGCCGAGAACTGTGGACTGAAATGCAGATTCAGCGCCGGCACTTCGCCTCCGTGAGAAAAGCGAAACGGCTGCCAAAAGCGGCTGATCTGAAGCTGAATCTCGGATGCGGTCCCTGCCTCAAGCCGGGCTGGATCAATGTCGATACGAGCGCCCCTGAAGCTGAACTGCAACTCGACCTTCGAGAGAAATTTCCGTTTCCGGATGCCTGCGCTTCGTTCGTGTACGCTGAGCATTTTTTTGAACATCTCGAGTACCCATCGCCGGCAATGACTTTCCTGAGGGAGTGCTGGCGTGTGCTGAAACCCGGCGGCATTCTGAGCCTGGGCGTGCCCGATACGGAATGGCCCGTCGTGTCGTACGCGACGGGGGATCGCACGTACTTCGACCTGGCGCGCGACCGTTTTCATCCCGCCTGGTGCAACACGCGGATGCATAATCTGAATTACCATTTTCGTCAGGTCAGAGAGCACAAATATGCGTATGACTTGGAGACGCTCAAACAGGCGTTGGAAGAGGCCGGCTTCGTGTCTATCGCGAGGCGATCGTTCAATCCAGAACTGGACTCGCGTGATCGGATGGTGGAATGGCTGCCGCGCAAAACGGCGGGTCTGTACGTCGATGCTCACAAGCCGGACTCGCTAAGTCACAGTCACTGATGGAGGCGGCTCCATAGCCACACGGTTGCTGCGGTGCCGCATCACTTTAGCACCGGCTCGAACGACCGCGCGTGCCGTACCGTCACTCGAGCCGTCGTCCACCACGATGATTTCGATCGGCGGGGATAGTCTCCGAGGACGCGGCGCGCAGATCACCAATGACGTGCGCGATGCCCGATTCCTCAGCTAACTGCTTTTGTTACGACGCGCTCTTCCCGGGCCGGATCCCTCAAGGGGCCGCAGAATTGCCAGCATATTTGTTCGCGTTGATGACCTCTCGCAAAATTCAGCACGAAACCGCGATCGGGCTTTTGTTCTCCTATTTGGCTGGTTTACTATTAGGATAGTTTGAGCCAGCGGCCATTTAAACGCTTCACGGGGACGAGAATCAGGCAAGGCCAATAGCGACAAAGGAGTGAACGTGAGCGCCCCATCGGCCGGTCTGAGTATTCCCGGCTATCAACAGAACCCACCAGCGCAGATAGAGGAACTCTTGGCAAACCCGCCGCGGCTACATCGCGCTAGGGACTTTAATCCGGCGGACGATCCAGCGGCCGAAGATAATTTGCTCGCGGACTGGGGAATACAGAAATCTTTTCTGCGTCTGATGGTGGGACTGCTAACCCCTGCCAGTCACACGCTGGAAACGGGCAGCGGCCTCTCAACGATCTGTATGGCAATCGCAGGCTGCGATCACGTTTGCATCTCGCCCATTCAGAAGGAGCACAATCGGATCCAACGGTACTGCAGCGAGCACGGCATCTCGACTGGTCGGATTCGGTTTATCCCCATGACGTCCGATGCGGTCCTACCTTCGCTTGACCTCAGAGGACGAAAGCTTGACTTCGCTCTCATCGATGGTTCGCATGCCTTTCCCGATCCGTTCATCGACTATTATTACGTGAACCGCCATCTCAAAGTTGGAGGACTCCTTGCTGTCGATGACCTGAATATTTCCAGCGTTGGACTCCTTCATAGCTTTCTCGTGACTGACAGCGCCTATGAGATAGTCAAGATCGACGAGTTTAAGACAGGCTTGTACCGAAAAGTTCGTGAGACCTCTTACCCGCGAGGTTGGCTCGACCAGAAGTTCAACTCGAAATATCCCGATTTCTCGTTTCTCGATTTTGGAATGAGAGTCCGGCAGCGCCTTCAACCCCTTGAGTGGAGGGTGCGCAATGGATTGGGGAAAGTTCCAGGGCTGCGGCATGCGTATCACTGGATCAAGAATTCGTCCAAAAGGCGCAAGCGGGTTTCTGTTTAAACAAGGCCCCGATGCAGTTGGCCATGGGAAAAAGATTGCCTATATCCCTTCGACGGACTGGGGTTTTTGGCCGCCGCCCCGCTCTGTATGTCACTGCAGCTGCATGGTTTAGTGGCCATGCAGAGGAGCGCAGTTTTGGAAGCACAGTTGCCTGCTTCAGAAATGCCTCCCCGTGACACTGGCGGGAAACGAGGGCCGGGTGTTCATCACTGTCATAATCTGCACGCGGAATCGCGCGGAAGACTTGCGCCGGGTCCTCGGGTCGCTCTTTTGCCCTGGCAATCTCGAATCGCCTGATTGGGAGATGCTGGTAGTGGAGACCTCGTCAGACCACACTCGCCAGATTTGCCAGGAATACCAACAGCGGTTCCCGAACCATTTTCGTTTTTTGACGGAACGAAAAATCGGGAAGAGCCATGCACTGAATAGCGCAATCGCCGCGGCCAAAGGTGATGTGCTCGCCTTCACGGATGATGACGTCCTCTGTCCGCCCGACTATATCCGATCGATTCGGGCGGTATTCGGTTCTTCGTCCGTAGATGCCGCGCAGGGCCGAGTCCTGCTGGACTTCGAGAAGGGCTGGCCTTCGTGGCTGGAGCGAGGACACATGGCGATGATGGCTGATTTTCAGGACTGGGGTGAGGAAGTAAGTGAGTTTCACGGCACGCTGTGCGGGACCAACATGATTGTCCGTGCGCAGGTCTTTCAAAAGGTCGGGGGGTACTCCCCGGAGTTGGGTCCGGGCGGACTTGGCATGTGGGAGGACACGGAGATTTCGTTGCGCATGAGGAGGGCCGGCTGCCGAATGATTTACGCTCCCCAGATCGTATTGCGACATCAGTGGAGGAAGGAGCGGCTGACGAAAGCGCTCCTCCGCCGTCGCTTTTTCGGGCAAGGCCGAGCCGAAGCTTTCTATGCGCCCCTGAGAGTTTCTCTTTTGCGGTTTGGACTTTATGTGGCAAAGGAGACGGTTCTCAACGAAACGGCTGCCCTGTGGCTTTTGGCTACGGGGCATCCCGACCGGGCGCTCAGGCGCCAGTGCGACGCTCGCTCCTATGCCGGTTTTTTTTGGCAGCACTGGCTGTTCCGGCGCGGAGTTCCGCGAACGCTGACGGGAAAGCTCGCATTGGGGACGGAAGCGAGTTCGATACGGCAAAGTCCGCTGGCTTTCCAGAATACCAGAGAAACGAAACGAGATATTGAGTAAGGTAGTTGGGGCCAAGGGTTGACCTGCGGATACCTCTGAAGGATTCTGGCGTCCCTGTTCAGTTCGGTGGTCCACCTGTCGTATATTCCTGCTGGAAGAAGGAAAATGACGCTAAAAAAGGGAATCCTTGAACTATTAGCGCGGCCATGTTGACGGTTTTAATCGCTACGCGTAACGGCGCACATACTCTGCCTCGGGCGCTAGCAGCGCACTCTCAACTGGTTGGACCGGCGGGGGGCTGGAAGTTAATCATTGTAGACAACGGAAGCGAGGACGGGACGAAAGAGATCATCCAGTCCTTTGCAAATCGGCTCCCGCTTACCTATTTGTTTGAGGGTTCGCCTGGAAAGAACGCCGCTCTGAATAAAGGACTAGACAGCGTGGAGGGCGACCTGATCGTTCTTACCGATGACGATACCCTCCCGCGACCCGACTGGCTCGTCCAAATGCGACGCGCCGCCGACTCCCATGCTTCTTTTGCGATGTTCGCTGGCACGGTAATACCGCACTGGGAGGTTGCGCCGGAACCCTGGATTCTGTCTTGGGTGAAAATGGGTCCGGTTTTCTCAATGACCGATCCGGCGTGGCAGGAAGGGCCGATTGATCCCGTATACGTGTTTGGCACTAATATGGCAATCCGGACGGAGATTTTTGAGGCGGGCCATCGTTTCGATGCTGGAATTGGGCCCCGGGCAGGTCAGTACGCGATGGGCTCAGAAACCGAACTTACAATGCGGCTCGGAAAAGCAGGCATAAATGCATGGCATTGCAAGGAAGCAACAGTGGAACACATCATCCGTGGATTCCAAACGAAGCGCGGCTGGATTTTGCGCCGGGGTATCCTATACGGCCGGGGCAGGTACCGGGTGTCGATTCAGCAGCAAAATGTAGACCGGAAGAAAATCCTTGGCATTCCCGGGTACTTGATTAAGGAACTGCGCAAGAAGGGCTTTGACGTGATCCGCGCGAAACTGCACGGAGATCCAGCTAAGGTCTTCGAAAAGCGGTGGATCTTCAATTATTTGCTGGGGCAGGCAATCGAAGCACATGTATTGCACAAAGAGCTGCAACAATAAATCGGTCGAGTCTTAGGTTGCAGGCCGGAGGACCCGCGGCATGCTTCTGTCCGGGAATAAGGTGAAGGGCGCACCTCGAAAAAGCATCTTAGGGAAAGCCAGGGAAGACCTGGAGGGTGCGGAGCATTCCCGGCGAGATTTTTGCAAGGCTGTGAGCGCGCTTGCGCTGGGCGCACTGCTGGAGGGTTCCTCATTCGCTGCGGTCTCAGGAGAGAAATCTCCTGGAACCTTCGACGTAGCTGCGATCGACCGGTCCAGGATTCTCACTGCCGCCGAGCGATATTTGGGAGAATCACCCCTCACCGTGACGGCCTCTACCAGCCCCCGCAGTCCCGGAGGCAAGCACGACTATTTTTCCGAAGCTGACTACTACTGGCCCGATCCGAAGAACCTACACGGGCCATACATTCAACGCGATGGGATGTCGAATCCGAATAATTTCTTGGATCATCGCCACGTTTTACTGCGCTTCGGCGTGCAAGCGCCGGCACTGGTAGCGGCGTGGCACATCACGGGGGAAACGCGGTATGCGGAGCATGCGGCGCAGCACTTGCGTGCCTGGTTCATCAACGATTCGACGCACATGAACCCGAATCTGGAATATGCACAATCGATCCGAGGCAGCACGACCGGAACAAGGTTTGGCGTCATCGATACAATCCATCTGGTGGAAGTCGTACGCGCGACCGAAGTCCTAACCGAATCAAAGGCACTCTCGAAGAATGAATTAGATCAAATCAAGAACTGGTTCGCAGATTACGTCCAGTGGATGACCACAAGCGTGTACGGCATCGAGGAGATGGACTCCTCGAATAACCACGCTACGTGCTGGGACATGCAGGTGGCGGCATTTGCCAAATTCACCGGGAACAAGAACTTAGCCGATTATGCAGGCAGGCGGTTTAAGAGCGTGCTCGTTCCAGAACAAATGAAACCGGACGGCAGTTTCCCTTTGGAAATGAGCCGAACGAAGCCCTATGCCTACTCTCTTTTCAACTTGGATGCGATGGCTACCATTTGCCAACTACTTTCGACACGAGAAGAGAATTTGTGGACCTTTCAACTCCCCGATGGTTGTGGCATAGGCAAGGCAGTCGCCTTCATGGCGCCATACATCCGCGACAAGAAGAACTGGCCGCTTGCGCCGGATATCGTGTATGCAGATGATTGGCCGATGCGGCAGTGCTCGCTGCTGTTCGCGGGACTCGCTTTGGGCCGGCGTGATTACCTGCAACTCTGGAAGACGCTGCCAGCTGACTCAGATGTTGAGGAAGTCATCCGAAACTTCTTTATAAGGCAACCTGTTTTGTGGGTGTAGTCTCGCGCGCCAACTGTCGAAGTGGCGATGCACCCTGCGCCGATGGGGGAGAACTGATCAGCGTATTTAAAGGTCCGCCAGGGTTGAGCAGAACATGGGGCAGATCGCGGCCAAAAGGGGCGCGCCAAATCAGGATGAATTGGCTGCCCTTTGCCAACAGTCGTAAAGAGGCTCGCGATGAGAAATCGTTCCGAACGACTCTTTGAACTAGCGCATAGGCATCCCTGGCCTTTTCGATCATATCTATGTCTCGCAAAGGTCTATTGCCATTCTCTTTTTACAGACACTGGGCGTTTCAGGGAATCGTCGAGTTGCTTGCCATGCCGCCGCATCACCCTCACGTCATGTTGATTATCAGTTATTCGATATCTGCGCGGATCAGGTTTAATCGCGCTTTCTTCAGAAGAAGACACCGGCCTGTTTCTCTTCGCTATCAGCGTCAGGCTGAAGCGTGTGCAGGTCTCGGCCGCCGAGTGCCCGCCCGACCAGATAGTGAAATTCCCAACGTTTCTGGAAAACCGCATCCGAATCCTGCGTGAACCTTGCTTTCGTGAGATGAAGTGCCTGCTCCAGAACCTCTCGGATGATATAACGAGGGATGCCCAGCAATAGAACTGGTTGCGGCCTCTTGTACTCGTCGTACTGCACGTATTCGTAACGATACATGGCGTGGCCAAGCGCTCTCGCCCTGCGCAACATCCATTTCTTCTTCATCTGATGTTTGCGAATAATGTGACCCACGACGGCCGATTTGCAGTGCCATGCCGTGAAACCGGCTTTCGAGATTCTCTGTAGAAAATCAGCATCCTCTCCCATTTCATAGAGTGAGCCAGCTGGTCCCAAGGAAACGTCAAAGCGGTACCCGGCTTCAATAATTTTGGACCGCACGGCCATGTTCGGACCGAAGACCCTGGAGGCCACAATCGGGCCCTCTTCCCAGGAAGGGCCGGTAATGGACATAAACTCGCAGAACGGCAGGATCCAGCTTTGTGGTTCCTGTTCCCAAAGGGGCACAATGGCCCCGCCGAAGATGGTAAAGGAAGGTTCCGAATCGGCGGCACGCCGGAGCTGCACCAGCCAGTCATGCTTAGGCACCGCATCGTCGTCAGTCATCACGACCAAGTCGCCAGCGATGCTCGACAACCCTGTATTGAGCGCTGTACTTTTCCCTAGAGCGGGTTCCTCAATGTAGGTCAAAGGCAAGCGCGCTTCGAAAGATGCAATGATCTCTTGCGTCGCGTCCGTGCTTCCGTTGTTGACGATGACTAACTTCCAGCCGCCCGCAGGACGATCGAGTTTGCAGTAAGCGTCCAGCACGCGCGGAAGGGTGCGAGCACCGTTGTGCGATGCCATCAGGACAGTAAGCATTTTTTCCGTACCCTGTGAGGCGTGAATATCTGACGAACCCCGCCCCACTACGGTTGCCGTCGCTGGTCAAGAAACTTTCATCGATGTCGGACGAGGAACATGCGCTGGGGGAATGTTCCATCGCATCGTACTGGGAAGAACATGCGACACCGAACTGTTTCCTGGCACCCGACTCAGGCTGAGACCCTATGCAGACCTCGGCCCCCGCGTGCGCGCCCGACCAGGTAGTGCAATTTCCATCGTTCCTGGAAAGCGCCATCGGAATTCAGAGTCAGTTTGGTTTTAGCAGCATGAATTGCCTGCTCCAGAATCTCTCGGACGAGGTAACGGGGCACGCCCAGCAATAGAACTGGTTGGGACCTTCGATGCTTGTCATGCTGCAGGTATTCCCATCGATACATGGCCTCGCCGTACGCCCTCGCTCTGCGCAACATCCATTTCTTATTCATCTGATGCTTGCGAATGATGTGAGCCACGACCGCCGATTTGCAGTGCCACGCCGTAAAACCAGCTTTCGAGACTCTCTGCAAAAAGTCAGCCTCATCTCCCATCTGATACCGGGATCCGGTTGGCCCCAAGGAAACGTCGAAGCGGTACCCGGCTTCTACGATTTTGGATCGGATAGCCATGTTCGGACCAAACACTCGCCCCGTCAGAATCGGTCCCTCTTCCCAGGATGGGCCGGTAATCGAAAGGACCTCGCTGAATGGCAAGATCCAGCTCTCTGGCTTTACCTCCCAAAGCGGAACGATGGCTCCGCCGAAGATGGAAAAGGAAGGTTGCGAATCGGCGGCACGCCGGAGCTGCACCAGCCAATCAGGTTTGGGCACCGCATCGTCGTCAGTCATCACGACCAAGTCACCGGTGACGCTCGACAACCCCGTGTTAAGAGCCCTGTTTTTCCCGACATTCGGTTCCGAAATGCGGATCAAGGGCAAACGGGCTTCGAACGAGGCAATAATCTCGCACGTATGATCCGTACTGCCGTTATTCACGATGACGAGCTTCCAACTTCCCGAAGGGGCATCGAGTTTACAGTAAGCCTCCAGCACCCGAGGCAGCGTTTGGGCGCCATTGTGCGTAGCCATCAAAACGGTAAGCATCAATTCAATCCGATATGAAACAAAAGATCCGAATGACCATGGTCTCGCGGTCGATAACTATTGGCCTTTTCCGTTACCTATGTGCCACCGGTGTTTCAGCACGAACA
>Ga0187819_10000573_pt1 | contig 18469 bp, 16 predicted proteins | sample NC_wetland_sal_i_15_FD_132411 | JGI IMG/M metagenome (GOLD analysis project Ga0187819, IMG submission 132411) | Wetland sediment microbial communities from Neuse River Estuary, North Carolina, USA - SO4_4 | ecosystem: Environmental > Aquatic > Freshwater > Wetlands > Sediment | place: USA...
CGCCTCTTCCAGCGGCATCCCGCCCTGCGCAATGCAGCTCAACGCCAGGTGCACCGCGATCCGCAGCCGCCGTATCCGGCGGCTTTCTTCTTCGATTTCTTCCCGCGAGGGAGTCCTGGCGCTTTCTGCTTCCATTCGAGCCCGTCTGGACTATTATAGACCCAGCAACGGGAGGGACCCCGCATGCCCGACCCTCGCAGTCATGATGCGGTCGTGATCGTTCATCGCGCCACCACGTCTACTGAGGCCATGGTGATTCGCGGGCTCCTCGAAAGTGCGGGGCTCAAAGTGCCCGATTTCTCTCCCGGCGAACCATTTCCCATGCACACACCGCCCGCGGGCATGACGGACGGCGACATTCTCGTCCTCTCCTCGCAGGCCGAAGACGCCCGCCGCATCATCGCCGATTATCTGTCTTCCGAGGAAGGCGTGGAAATTGAGTCCTCCGACGAGGAGCCGCTCCCGCCTGGCGACGCCTGACGCCGGCGAATGTAGATCATCTTCTCCACGGTCGCGCACACCACTCCGGCTCCATCGATCAGGTCCACCGAGTAGCAGCGGTCCACCGAGCGCTGCTGTTCGAGCGCAGACTGAATCTGGGCGATTTCTTCGTCCGGCAGCGTAAACCGGGCCAGCAGCTTCGAGCGGCCCGGCTTTTTGAATTCGATGCGCGCCGCTTTGTCCCACACCACGTAGCCGGGACCGAGGCGGTTGATGAGCATGAGCATGTAAATGGGATCCACGGCGCCATACATGCTCCCGCCGAAAATTGTGCCCACGTAGTTGCGCGTCCGCCAGCTCAGCGGAATTTCGAGCTGGACCTCCCGCCAGTCCGGAGAAACGTATTTCAGCCGCCCGCCCGTCCCGCGGTAGCACGCGTAGAGATAAAACATCCAGCGGCGCAGGCGGCCCGCGATTGCCTTCTTCATACGCTCCTCTGCTCGAATCGCCGGATGCAGTTCACTGCGTCGGACGGTCCTCCACGTAGGAGCGCACAGTAATGCTTCTCCCGTCCGTTAAAACCGTCGTCGCCCCATCCCGGTCCGTGCGCAGCAACCGCGTCCCGCGCCCTTTGAATTCATCCAGCACCACCTGGTTCGGATGCCCATAGGGATTTTCCGCCCCCGCGGAGATCACCGCGATCCGCGGCCCCACCGCACCGAGAAAATCGGGAGTCGTCGAAGTTTTGCTTCCGTGGTGCCCCACTTTCAAGAAATCGGCTTGCAGGGAATCGCCCCGCGCCAGCAGTTCGCGCTCCACGGGACGTTCAATATCTCCCACCAGCAGATAGCGGATGCCGCCGAACGCCAGCCGCAATACCAGCGAATCATTGTTCGTTGCTTTCTCCGCCGGCGGATCCTCCACCGGCCAGAGAAACGTTCCCGGCACACCGCCCCATGTGAACGTGTCGCCTCGTTGTTCGTGAACCATCGGCACGTGGTGCTGCCGCGCTTCGTCTTCCAGCGCGCGGAACCCCGGCGAGGTGATTTCGCGTCCCAGCCACAGCTCGCCCACCTGGAAATCGTCCAGTATCGCGTACAGGCCGTCCAGATGATCCCGATGGCCGTGGGTCAGCGCCACCACATCCAGGCGCTTCAGTCCGCGGGCCCACAGGTACGGCGCCACCACCTCCTCGCCGACGTCGAATTCCGGCCGCCCCGACTCCCGCGCGAGCGGCGCCAGCGCGCTGCCGCCTCCGTCGATCAGCATCGTACGCCCGTTCGGAAAAGCCACCAGAATCGAGTCGCCCTGGCCCACGTCAATCACCGTCGCCTCCAGCCGTCCCGGTGCCAGCCGCGGCGCAAAGGGATACGTGGCCACGCACAGCAGCATCGCCAGGATCACTGCGGCGCATCCCGCAGTGGCGAGCCGCAGCCCTGGCCCATGCGTCCCGATGTTTCGGGATTGGCCGCCGAACTGCCCACGCGGCACGCGCCACAGACATCCCCCGAGCAGCGCGAACCCCACCGCGCACGCGGCGAGCAACCAACCTGGTGGCCCCGGAATCCGGTAGGAAAGCCGCGGCAGCGCGGCAAACCATCCCACCGACCCCACCAGCGCACTTACCAGCCCGCCCAGCAGCACCGCCAGCGGCGCGGCCAGCGTCAGCGCCACGCTGCCCATCGCCAGGCACACGAATCCCACCGGCACAATCAATCCTGTCAGCGCGACCGCCGGCAGATTCGCCAGCGGCCCCGCCAGAGCCACGCGGTGGAAATACAGCGCCAGAAGCGGCAGCAGTCCCGCCTGAATCGCCACCGAGATAACCGTCAGGTCCCAGAGCGCCAATCCGAACCGCACCGGACCGGTGAGCATCGCCAGCGCATGCGGAGCCAGGCGTGGCGGGAGCCTCCACTCGAGCCGGTCTTCCGCCTCCTGCCGCAGCAGCAGCCGGAGTTGGCCAGGGCCCCGCGAGTGGAGCGGGTCGCGCGATTCATCGCTCACGTGCGCCAACGCCCTGCGATACGGCGCAGTCGTGCCCTCCGCCAGAGGAATTCCCAGCGCGCCGATGGCGGCCACCGCGCTGATGGAGAGCTGAAAACTCGGGTCAAAGAGCGCCGCTGGATTCGCACAGAGAATCATTCCGGCCGCGAGCGACACCCCGTTCAGCACCGCCAATCGACGGAAGAAAAGGCTCGCGCCGAGCACAGCCGCGGCCATCAGCGCGGCGCGCAGGATGGGTGGCCGCTCCTCCACCACCAGCACGTAGAAAGCGAGCACGGCCATCGTCGCGAGCACCGCGGCTTCTGGGGCCAGCCGCAACTTTCGCCCCAACCAGAACACAAACGCGGCCAGCGCCGCCACGTGGAGGCCCGCCACCACCAGCACGTGGTACACACCCGTCTGCTGGAATTTTTCCGAGACGGGATGCTCCAAGAATCCCCGATCGCCCAGCAGCATCGCGCGCAGCACCGCGTCCTTATCTGGAGATTTCGCAAACAGCGCGTCGAGGGTTGCGAGCAGGTGGTTGCGCAGCCGCGCGAAGCGGTCCGTCCAACGCGGAGGCGGCGAGGCCACCCGCGTCAGCAGGCTGCCGTCGCGCAGCGAGCCCAGCAGATGGATCCCCTGCCGCTCCAGGCTCGCGCGTTCGTCAAACGCGCCGGGATTCAGATAATTCCGCGGCACGTGCGCGCGGACCAGCAGCTCCACACGGTCGCCCGGCTCGACCGGCGGCGGTTCCACCCACGAGCTCGAAGGGAATTTCTCGAGAGTGGCGCGCAGGCCGCCGCTCACCCGCACGGCCCGCCCCGCGGTGTCCACCTCGTCCAGATCCAGGTCGTAGCGGATTCCAGCAGGGATTCGCGACGGCCCCTGGCGCAGCCGCCCGCGCCAGCGCAGCGCCTGGTGCGCATCCAGCCGCCCCGCGCTGATGAGTGTCGCGGCGTTATCGGCCGGAACATCGCGCCGCTGGAGTTCCCCGGCGAGCGCGCCCAGCATCATCCATGCCGCGAGGCCCGCAGCCCACGCCGCGCGCGGTGCGCCACGCCGCAGGAGCAGCAGGCCGCCGAGCAACGCGTCGATCACCAGCGCCGCGGATGCCATCGGCGCGAGCGGCGCCGCGCATTCCATCAAAATTCCGCAGGCCAGCGCGATGGCCGGCCAAAGCGCCGGCAGCCTCATGCCGCGCGCTCCTTGCGGCGCAGCCGCACCAGCGACTCGAGGTGAAAACTCTGCGGGAACATGTCGAACAGCTCGATGGCCTCCACCTCGTAAACGCCGGAAATTTCCTTCAGGTCGCGCGCCAGCGTGGCGGGATCGCAAGAGACGTAGCGAATCGCGCGCGCGCCGAGCTCCACGACACGCTCTCGCGCGATGTCGGACAGGCCCGAGCGCGGGGGGTCGAGCACGATCAGGTCCGGCGGCTCGTTCCAGCTCGGGAGAAACTCCTCCGCGTCCTGGGTCCGGGCTTCGATGCGTGCGCTCCCGCCGGGCGCAGCGCGGATGTTATCTTCCAAGTCGCGCGTGGCCGCAGGATTTCCCTCCACGGCCACTACGCGCTCGAATCCCTCCGCCAGCGGCAGCGAAAACAGGCCCACGCCCGCGTACAAATCGAGAGCCAGCCGGCCGCCCGCGCCCGACGTGGCCCTCTGCGCCAGCGCCTCGACGAGAAACCGGTTCACCTGGAAAAACGAAAGGTGCCCCACGCGGTAGCTGCGTTCCCCCACGCGATACCGCAAATATCCCGGCCCGAGCAGCTCGAAGCGATCGCGGCTGGCGTCGTGCAGCAGCAGGCTTTCGATCGCCGGGATCGCCTCCCGCAGCCGGCGCCCCAGCGCCTCCGCCGTCGTTCCTCCCAGATTCGCAAACGAAGCGCCCAGCAGCACGCGCGCGTCCTCGCCATCCGCAAAGGCCTCCAGTTCGGTGAGCGTCGCGGGAATTTCTCCTCGCCCGACGAGCCCGCGCAACCGCGCCAGCACGTCTTCCAGCGCCGGCGTGAGGATGGGACAACGCTCCACGGGGCACAGCGTCTGCGAGCCTGCTTCCAGGTAGCCGATCGCCGCGCCGCCGCCCGCCGCCTGCCGCACCTTCCATTGTGCGCGGTTGCGGTAGCCGAACGGCGGCGACGCGTGCACCTCCACGGGGCCTTCCCAGCGGAGGCCGCCGAGGCGCGAGAGCGTCTCCAGCAAGATTTCCTTTTTGTAGCGCAACTGCACATCGTAAGGCAGGTGCTGGTAATGGCATCCGCCGCAGCGCGTGAAATAGGGGCAGGGAGCGGCCACGCGTTCCGGCGAGAGTTCGACGAATTTCTCCACGCGCCCGCGCGCGAATTTCTTTTTCTGCGCATCGAGCCGCACGGCCACCGTTTCGCCGGGCAGCACGAAGGGCACAAAGACGGCCACGCCGTCCGCGTGGCCCATGCCCTCGCCGCCGTACACGAGTTTTTCGACTTTTAATTGCACGCCAGCCGCCGCACCGTCCCCGTTGGCCACATCCTACCAGACGCCGGGCGCCCGCTCGTGCATCAGGTGAGATAAAACAGGCTGAGCCGCGGCAGGCCGTACGATTCGAACAGCCGCCGCCGCAGGTATTGCTGCTCGAGTAGCGCGAGCTGTTCCGCCGTCATTTTTCGCCGGTAGGGAGCGAGCTGCCGATCCATTTCGCGCCGGATTTCCAGCACGATTTCGCCGTCCGCGGAGGCCTGGAGCGCGGCGTACAAGCTGTCTTCCAGCACCGTGAGCCGCCGCTCGAGGTCTTCCAGGTCCAGTTGCTCGGCTGTGTCGAGCCGCGCGCGGCACTCCTCCACGCGCACCACGGCGTCGGCAATGCGCCGTGCCAGATCGCTCGCTGCGGAGGTCGGGGGCCGGCGCGCACCGAGGGCGTTCGCGGCCTCGCGCATCCTCTGTGCATTCCCCTGCAAATATCCCCTCAACTCCTCCCGCGAAAACGGCTCCGCGGCGGCCCTCGCCGCCCCGGCCGTCCCGCCCGGGCGGGATTCCGGTCCGCGTCCTGCGGCCGCTTCCTGGGCCTGAATAGCCGCGTCAAGTACCGCATCCACGCAATACGCCAGGCTTTTCAAAGGCCGCCCGCTCGCCCCGCGCCGCGACCTCGCGTAACTCTCAAACGCCTGGTCAATCCCTTTCAGCACGATTTCGACGGGGATGTTGGCCTTCTGCCAGCTCTCCAGGATGGCCCAGTCGAGCGGCGAGACAAGAATCTGCGCCCCGCGCTTCCGCCAGAAGTACTCCTCGATTTCCGTGAAGTAATTGAAGTAGTTGAATGCCGGCACGCGCGTCATTCTAGCCCGCAATGTTCCGCGAGGGTAGCCACGGTCAGTGCCTTTCTGACCGTGGGCATTTCCCCGTACGGCACGCCCCCTCTTCGCTTGCACGCACCAGCCCAGCCACGTATCGTCATCCGGCCATGTATTACAGCGCCGCGGTTCGCCATCTGAAGCGCGTTGACCCGGTGATGCGCCGGATCATCGAGCGCGTGGGTCCGTGCCGCCTGAGCGAGCGGGTACACACCAATCGACTGCGGGCGCTGGTGACCGCAATTATTGCCCAGCAAATTTCCTGGGCCGCCGCGCGCACCGTGGAGGCGCGCTTCTGCGCCCTCTACGGCTGCGACAGCACGAATCGCCGAAGCAAGTATCCCCGCCCGGAGCAGATCCTGGCCACACCGGCGCGCAGGCTTCGCGCCGTAGGACTTTCCCGCCAGAAAGTACGCTACATCCGCGACATCGCCGCGCGCTCCGCGAACGGCGCGCTGCCGCTGGCGCGCCTGGGGCGCATGCGCGACGACGCGGTGATCGAATGCCTGACCGCGGTGAAGGGAATCGGCCGCTGGACCGCCGAAATGTTCCTGATTTTTTCGCTGGGCCACCCGGACGTGCTTCCCGTGGACGATCTGGGCGTGCAGCACGCCATGCGCATGGCCTACGGGCTGCGCAAATTGCCTTCCGAGAAAAAGATGATCGAGATCGGCGAGCGCTGGCGGCCGCATCGCAGCGTGGCCACCTGGTACCTCTGGCGCTCCCGCCGCGAGCAAACTAGCGCTGTGAAAAAATAGGCGTCCCGGAAAGGTGCCTGGTGACTCGTGACTGGTCCCGACCGGGTCGGGATCTCCGCCCCGAAGCGGGGCTCCGATGACTGGTGGGGAGGGAGAAGGGACCAGGAAAGGCACATACGGGGGCGGGGGGCTGTTTCGGTGCTCGTTTTGGGTGCGGCGGTGCCTATTCTGGGGGCGAGGGGCTTGGACGGGCTCGGAGGGGACGCGCTAGGAAGGCCTGTGCGCCCGGGGCAACAGGGTTTTAAGCGCACCAATTTTCGTCTTCGTGGGTAGGGGCTAGGGGTTTCCCGACGAAGTACGTCGGGACGCGCAAGGCGCGGCGCCGCCCGGGGCAACAGGGTTTTAAGCGGCGCGGTTTTCGTCTTCGTGGGTAGGGGCTAGCAGTACGGGTAAGCCGTCACTCCACAGAAGTCCCCTGGTGGGAAGTTACGGGAGGCTGCCTGGGCGAGGGCCGTAACTCCCCCTAACGCTGTTTGTCGCCAGCGAAGGGCACTTGTCCGGTAATGCGGCTAATCAGGCCCTAAACAAAAGTTCGCCTCCCCCGCCCGCACTTCGGTCTTGACAAACTGAGTCGGTTTCCGATATATCGGAGTCCGACCATGAAAGACGACCTTAAAGATTTCCTCCCGCTATCCCCTGCCACTTTCTACATCCTGCTTGCTCTGTCTGACGAAGATCGCCACGGCTACGGAATCATGCAAGAGGTTGCACGCCAGTCGGAAGGCAGGTACAAGCTGGGTCCCGGCACGTTCTACGACAATCTGGAAAAGCTAATCGATCAGGGATTCGTCAAGGAAGCGCCTCGGAAGTCCGCAAACGACGACCCTCGGCGGCGCTACTACCGAATGACGGGATTTGGCCGCAATTTGCTCTTAGCAGAGGTTTCGCGTCTGGACAGTGTCGTTCGCGAGGCAAAGGTACGTCTGCGCGGCACCAGACCAAAGGAAGCCTTGTGATGCGTTTGCTTTATGCACTGCTCATCAGCCTGCATCCGCCTTCCTTCCGCAAGCGGTTCGCACCGGAGATGTTATGGATTTTCGACGAAGCCGCGATTTCGTGGGGCGCCGGTTCACTCCTCCGCGATGCCATGCTCTCGCTTCTGCGACAGTGGCTCATTCGCTCGGAACTCTGGAAGTGGTGTGTAGCAGCCATAGTCGGCTTCATCCCGCTGATCATTGCGTTCGGGAGTTTCTTGCCGTGGGACAGACCGCGGCACCCTTAACCCGCGGGGTGCCTGAGCTGACTGTTTTCGTTTCCCGGAAAGGAGAAATTCCCTTTGAGCCGGCGAACCAGGATCGTTCTAAAGAGCCTGGCGCTTTTGATCGCGACGGTGCTCGGCGCAGGGATCACATATGAACAGCTCGGACGCAGGCGTGACCGAGCGCGGTTTCCACAAATCGGGAGGTCCGTGGACATTGGCGGCCGGACTCTCAATATCTTCTGCTCGGGAGCAGGTGCGCCTCCAGTGATCTTCGAGTCTGGCGGACCCGGCCCCGGCCTCGAATGGGAGGCGTTTCAGCCGGAAGCCGCCAAGTTCACACAGGCCTGCTGGTACGATCGCGCGGGCGAGGGTTGGAGCGATCCCGGTCCCTTCCCGCGAACCAGCAACGCAATTGCTAAGGATCTGCATGAGCTCTTGAAACGAGCAGGAGTGCCGCCGCCATACGTCTTTGCTGGGGCGTCCTTTGGCGGTCTGAATTCCCGGGTATACGGCGGGCTTTATCCCAATGAAGTCGGCGGCATGGTGCTCATCGACTCCGCGCACGAAGACGAGCCTGTGCGCGCGCCCAAGTTCTTTCTGGGCCGGACGGCGCCACGATGCCTCTGGCACCCGCTGCAACTGGCATTCGAGGCCGCGGGTTTCGTTGGCCTGCTGCGGCTTACGCAGCCGTCTCCCGCGCAAAGCAAGGATTTCTCGCAAATGACCCGCGACGAGATCATCACGGCTCTTAGGCAACGGCCGAAGTCGATTGTGGGAAACGTCTCGGCAGGAATTGTTTTGCCTGAAAGCTATGCGGAGGCAGCGTCGGTAACGAGACTGGGCGACTTTCCCCTGATTGTCTTGACGGCTGGTAAGTCACTCGACTTTGGAGATGCAGAACTCAATCGGGAGGCTGCGGCGTATCAGCAAGTGTGGATTCACGAAATACAACCGAAGCTCGTGGGGCTTTCTACGCACGGGAGGCAAATCGTTGTCCCGAATGCGAACCATGGGACGATCCCGCAAGAACTGATCATCAGCTCCATCCACGAGGTCGTAATGGAAGTCCGCGGCGAGACCGCGACTCATTAGCCAGGTAAGCCGGGCTTGTCCAAACGATCCCTTAATTGCGCGGTGGTCGGCAAGATCAGAGTGGCGAACATTCGACGGGCCGACTACAGTCCTCAGGTCCCGGTTAACGCGGTAACTGGAAAAGTGAACTCTGCCCCAAACTCCCCAGAAGTCGCGTTGAGGGAAGTTACAGGGGGGGGGCTGCCGGAGCGGTGGCCGTAAATTCCCATGGTCTCGTTGCTGGACCGGAGGCTGCACATCCGGCTAGGGCAGTGGCGAGTGGCGAGTTGGGATGGGGAAGAGAGCTGTGCAGGCCAGCGAGGGTCAGCCCTGCGGTTCGCGTCCTCTTTGGATCGCAAAAGCCGCGGGGCTCAATCGCCCCACGCTACAGCTCCATGCGCGAAAATTCTATTGTTTGGCGGGCGCGGGCGATGGGTGCGGGGGGCGGCGCTCGATTTCGGTGCGGACGGCGATGGAACGGGCGCCGTTTTTGCCGACGGCGCGGACGGCGAAGAAGTGGTTGTCGGTGGAGACGGCTTTCAAAACCGTTTGGCCGGCTGCGGGCGCGAAATCATAGACGTGCCCGCGCGACACAGTAGATCAAATGGCGTCCAGCCCTCTGTTCCAACCTCTTTGGGGGTGACACGCCAGCGACGAAGAGGTGAGCCCAATGATCGTGCTAGAATTTGCGGCCATGCCCCTCGGCCGAGCCTTTCCAGGGCCGTGCAGCGGGAGGGATCATGAAACCAATTCGATATCTTCTTCTCTTCTTTGCCGTGCCGCTTATCACCCCGGTATGCGCGGCGCAAGCGCAAGACGCCAAAGGCTGTCAGGACTCGCCACTGCTCAGCCGTTTTCCGGGGAGCGTCATCGTCTCCTGCTCGCATAAGGAGGACGATTCTTATACGTTCCGGCTAGCGAAAGGGATCGACAAGAAACTGGAGGGTGACCTGCGACAGATTGATTACGAATTTCCCAAGAGTGCCAGCGCAGCCCAGGTGCTCCGCAACCTGGTGACCGCGGTGCGGAGCGCGGGGTACAGCTTCGAGCGCGACCCCTCCGACAATAGCCGCGGCAATTTTGTGGCGCACATGGGGAAGACGTGGATCGGCATTGAGTTCAACGGCAGCGGGACCGGGCTGACCGAGATCATTCTGGTGGAAACGCAACTGCAGCAGGAAGTGGTTGCAACTGCCGCTGCGCTTTCCGCCGGCCTGAACAGCAACGGCCACATCGTGGTGAACGGCATCCACTTCGATACCGGGAAGGACGAAGTCAAGCCGGAGTCTGCGCCGGCGCTCCAGGAGATCGTCGAGCTGTTGCAGCAGGACGCCAGGCTCAAGATCTACGTGGTGGGCCACACCGATAACGCGGGTGTGCTGGCCGCGAATGTGGACCTTTCGCGCCGCCGCGCGGCCGCTGTCGTGCGGATACTCGCCACGCAGAATCACGTGGCTGCGGACCGGCTCCAGGCCTTCGGCGCCGGTCCCTATGCGCCGGTGGCTTCCAACGACTCCGAGGACGGACGTGCGCTGAATCGCCGCGTCGAATTGGTAAAGCAGTAAAGGAGCGGATTCCGGCGCACCCGGAACAGAGCGCGAGAGCAGCAGAATTTCCCCACTGCCGATCATCCGTTCGGAACCTTTGTTCGTAACTTCCCGGGAGCCGTTTGTGGACAGTTTCCGCACATGGGACGCTTCGGGAGTTGTCCGAGTTGGCCGGAATCACCAAGGCCGGTGCGACCACTTGCGCCGCAAGCTGACACACTCCTCCCCTGAGAATTGGACTTCGAGAAAATCGCAGGGCGTGAGTTATGTTCCGCCTGGCGCTGAAGAGAGGGCCGAAGAACCTTCCTTCCATCTCATTTGTTGCCACCAGACGCGGCAGAGTAGCGAGGAGCTATGCAGCCCGCTCTATGGTGTGGGCAACTGCTTCCAGTCGGTGACCACCACAGGATGCCCCTTCTGGATGACCGTGGTGTAGACGGCGTCGAGGCCTTTGTGGTTTGTGGCGCTGAAATTGAGCAGGAATTTAGGCCCCAGCCCGATGTCTTTGTTGTGCATGGCCTCCAGCGAGGAAATGAGCTTTTCCCGGCTGAGGTCCTGGCCGGCGGCACGCAGCCCGTCCACCAGCACCATGGCATCCACAAACCCCTCCAGACTAATGAACGACGGCTGGGCGTTGCTCATAAATTTTTCGAGGGCCTCACGATACAGCTTCACCGTGGGCAAATCGGTGCGGTCGTAGGGCGGCACGACCTGGGTAATGATCAGTCCATCAGACTCCTCCGGCGCGGCGCGCAGCAGGCCTTCCGTGCCGACAAACGATACAGTGAGGAACCGGGCATGCCACGCGGCGGCGTGGGCCCGCTTGAGGATTGCGGCGACGGGGGCGTAAGGCCCCACCAGCACGACGGCTTCAGGGTTGGCGGCACGGACCTGCTCGATGCCCGTCTCGACATTGAGGGTATTCCTCTCGAATGTTCCGAGTGCGACGGGTGCAGAGTGGTGGCGCGTCAGGGCGCGCTTCACGCCCTCGAGCACCGCCTTTCCGAAAGCGTCGTCCTGATAGAGGACGGCGATTTTGCGCACGCCCAACTGGTCCCACAGGCCGTCCACCTGGTCGCGTGTTTCGTCAAAATAGGATGCGCGGACGTTGAGGATGTAATGGTGGTGCGGTTCGTAGAGAATCTGCGCCCCTGTAAAGAGGCCGACGATGGGCAGGCGCGCGGCCTCCGCCAGCGGAATATATTTCGCAGCAGTGGGGGTGCCCACAAAAAAGGCTCCAGCGAACACACCGGCCTTCTGCAAGCGGTCGAAGCAGCCCGGAGCGCTTTCCGGATCATAGCCATCGTCGTAGGGAATCAGCTCGAGCCTCCGGCCGTTGACGCCGCCTTGGCTGTTGATCATGGCGAAGTAGGTGCGGGCGCCGATCTCCATCTGGAGGCCCAGAAAGGACGCCGGGCCAGCCAGCGCGGAGCAGGAGCCGATTTTGATACTCTCCCCGGAGACCCCCGGCGAATCCTTCTGCCCCCATGCGGGAGTCGACCACAACAAGACCGCAATCACGGCAACACAGCCGTAAATTCGAGGGTGCAATAGATTTGTTCGATTGAACATATTGACTCCTTGCTTCAACAAGCCGCCCTGAGTGAGCTGGCCACTCCGACAGAACAGCGCCCTGTGGAAAGGTAAGCCGGGACCCGGGACACGGAACGGAAATGGCTCCGCGTTGTGCTCAAAGCGGCAGTGGAGAAGTCAGGCAGGCAGAATCCCATTCCCCGACCAGGTTGCTGGAGAAGCGGGAATTTTCCGTCGGTACCGAGCGTAAGGGAGCCTCCTTCAACCTATGTACCGATCAGAAACACTCCGGTACTTCCGTTCCATAGCCTGAAACAGAGGTTCCGGCGACCATTGGTACGCTGGTTCATCCAGCACGACCGATCTGGGCACGCGGAAGATCCAGGGTCGGCCAATGACCCGGCATGGAGGCAGTGATGAACGCATTGATGAAGGCTAGGGTGTATCTGTGCGGTTTCAGCCTGGGTGCCGCGCTCCTGCTTGCCCCTGCCGCTTTCGCCCAGGCCGATTCGTCCCCCGACCACTTCACCGAGACCGGTGTGGAGCTGAGTTCCGGGAGCACGGCCGGGCAGGTTGCTGCGCATCCCGTCGCGGTGTCCCACATGCAGAAAAGCGCAAAGCCCGCCAAGGCGCAGGCAGCCGCCACAGCCAGCCGCTCCGCGGAGCCTGTCAACGTTGCCGCAGCGGTCGCGGACCGCAAACGGCCGGCAACTCTCCACTCGCCGAAGCGTTAAGCCGGATTTCCCAATTTCGACCTGCGGCTCGCGCGTCGCACGCTTCTCCTGCTCTGGACACAGTGAACTTGCCACCAGAGCAGGCCCTGGCAAAATCAGCGGGTCCCATCGGCTGATTGACGTGGCGACCGTGGAAGCAAAATCTGATTAAGTTCCCAGAAGTCCCGTTCTGGGAAGTAACAAGTGGCTGCCGGCGCGACTACTCCATGTCCCCAAAGCTGTGCCCCTGAGGTGAAGAAGATTGTTTGCTTTTTTGCGTGCTGAAGGCCTCTCAGGGTAGTGAGAGAATTTAGTCGCTACTTTCTATTACGGGGGCTGATAGACCGCACTCAGCCGCTTGGATCTCCTAGCCGGCGTTTCTCACCAAACAGGTAAATCCGTGTAGAGGAGCGGGGCGGCGCGTGAAAAATGCGCGTGAATGCTATTGCTTGGCGCCCGCGGGCGAGGGCGGCGGGCGGCGCACCATTTCTGTGGGGACAGCGATGGAACGGGCGCCGTTTTTGCCTACGGCGCGGACGGCGAAGAAGTGATTGTCGGTGGAGACTGCCTTCAAAACCGTTTCCCCAGCCGAGGGCGCAAAATCATAGACGTGCCAGCGCGGCTCGGTGGTCTCCCGCCAGAGAATCTCGAAGCCGGCGCGACTCGGATCGTCCTCCGCCGACCATGAAACCTTCGCGTCCGGCGTCACGGCGCCGGTGAGTTTGACGGCGGTGGGCGGCGCGGGAGCCATGGCGAGCTGGCGGAGGGCTTCCGCATTGTCGCGCGCGACGTCTCCCATAAACGTGAAGTTCAGATATTTTTCGAAGTCGCCGTACTCCACTCCGTTTTCGGTGCGCGGAGTCTGGTGCTGGTGGTTGTAATCCTCAAGCGGCTCGGTGAAGCGCACGGCAGGATACCCCGCCTTGTAAAACGGATAGTGGTCGCCGCCGCGGCCGTAGCGGTCCTGGCGGAAAATCATGCGAATCGCGGAACGCCCGTCGATCTCCTCGATGGCGCGGGCCAGTTCGCGGGAAGGCGAATCGGCATCGTCGAGGTCGCCGTTGCCGGAAAAAACGCGGACGCGATGCGGCGCGCCGGGCGCGGGATCGGCGCCGACAATGTCGTCGGTAAACATTCCGCCCACCGAGTAGCCCTGCTGCTTGACCCAATCCAGCAGATGCGTGCTGCCGAGGAGCCCTTGCTCCTCTCCCGAAACCGCGGCGAACAAAATCGTGGCGCGATTCGAGCCGCTGCCCTTGGAGGCAGCTTTACTCAGCAGGTGCGCGCACTCCACGCTGACGGCGACTCCCGACGCGTCATCGTCCGCGCCGGGCGCGTCCGTCTCCGGGTCCATCACATTCGTAGGCCTTGAATCAAAATGTCCGGAGACGATAAACAGGGTTTTCGAGAGCGCGGCGTCCGAGCCGGGAAGAATGGCGTAGACGTTTTCGAGCGGAACCGTTCCCGAAGTGCGCGCGGAGGTGGCTTCAAACTTGTCCACCACAATCTGGAGCGTTCCGCCTGAATCCTTGGCAATTTGATTGAACCGCGCCACGATGTGATCGCGCCCGCAGCCGGCCCCGCGTTTCGGGTCGGACCACGACGAGAGGGTGAGGCGAGTGCCGCAGCCGACCAGTTCGTGAATCAACGAGCGCATGGATTTTTCGTCCACGATGGAACGCAGGATGGCGCCTGCGGGTCGCGGCAAGATTTTCGGCTGGGGCTTGCCCTGGAGCGGCTCGGCGGGATCGCGCGGGGCGGTGCGCTGCGCGAGCGCCGGAGCGATGACGATCGCCGGAGCCAGCAGGAACGCGACGCGGGATGCTCGGAGGAACGCGCGGATCGTGCTCGATGCGGTAGTCATTCGGTGCCTCCCCCTCGGTTTGGCAGGCTTCAGACGGAAGCGGGATTGTAGCGCGAAATTGTGGCGGGGAAGAGGCGTGCAAGGGCCAAAATCCCATTTTGGGAAATGCGGAAAAGTGGGCAATTTTACGTCGGTAAGTAAGTTAACATAAGTTGGAGATGTAAGGTCCGGGGTATTTAATGTGTCAGTACACTACGCGCCTCCACAGCCCGGCTACTTCCTGCCGCGTTTTGTTCCTGGCCCCGAATCCTTCGGCCCTGCCGTTAGCTTTCGCTCCGCGGCGCCTTTGTCGCGGTTCATTTCCCAAATAATCCGCAAGCCCTCGAGCGTGAGGTGCTCGTCCACCGCTTCGATATGTTTCGAGCCGTTGGCAACCAGGGATGCCTGGCCGCCGGTGGCCACGACGCGCGTCTTTTCGCCCATCTGCTCCTTCATCCGCGCCACGATGCCGTCCACCAAATCCACGTAGCCATAGAACAGTCCCGCCTGCATCGAGGCCACGGTATTCGTCCCGATGATTTTCCCCGGGTCTTTGATGGCCACGCGCGGGAGGCGCGCCGCGCGGGCAAACAGCGCCTCTGCCGCGATGCCCACTCCCGGCACGATCACGCCGCCCAGATACTCGCCCTTGGCGGAGATGGCGTCGAACGTGATCGCGGTGCCGAAATCCACCACGATGCACGGCCCGCCGTATTTCGCGTGTGCCGCGACGGCGTTGACCACGCGGTCCGCGCCCACTTCCGACGGGTTGTCGTAGATCACCGGCACGCCCGTGCGCACTCCCGGCTCGACGAACAGCGCTTTCGTGCCGAAATATTTTTCCGACATCTCCGCCAGGGTAGCGTTAAGCGGCGGCACCACCGAACTGATGATGATCCCCTCCAGCGCGTTTTGCTCCAGCCCGGCATTCTCAAACAGGCTGCGCGCCAGGATGCCGTATTCATCCACGGTCTGGCTGCGCGCGGTGGTGAGCCGCCAGTGCGCAGCGAGGCGCTCGCCTTTGTACACGCCGAGCACGGTGTTCGTGTTCCCGATGTCAATGGTCAGCAGCATGGTTCACGCCTCGCGCACATCCCCGGCCAGCACCGGCTCGGTGGTGCCATTCTCCCGCCGCACGCGCAGCACGCCGGTGGGCTCGAGGCCCGCCGTGGTGGCCAGAAAAGTTTCCTTGGCCGTGGCCACGCGCACGCGCTTTCCTTCGCAGAAGCTGGACACTTCCGCGAATCGCCGCAGGATCGGCTCAGCGCCCTGCCGCAGGAATTGATTGTAGTACCCGTCGAGGCGGTGCAGGATGCGCACCACGAGTTCCGTGCGCGAATGCGTCTTGCCGGTTTCGATCCGCAGGGAGGTGGCCGCGCCCCGCAGGTCAGCGGGCAGGGTCTCGTGATTCACGTTGAGCCCCATGCCCACCACGACAAACTGCACGCGGTCCGGCTCCGCGTGCATTTCCGTGAGGATGCCGCCGGATTTTTTCCCGTTGAGCAGCACGTCGTTGGGCCAGCGCAGGTCGGGCGCGGTGTCCGTGAGTTCCGCGACGGCGTCGCGCGCGGCCAGGCCGGCCACGAGAGTGATGAGCGGCGCCTCGACCGGCGTGATTGCGGGGCGGAGCAGGACGCTCATGTAGATGCCGTTCGATTTCTCGGAATGCCACGCGCGGCCCACGCGGCCGCGGCCGGCGGTCTGCTGCTCGGCGAGCACCACGCTGCCGTTCGGCGCTCCGGAGTGGCCCAGCTCGAGGGCCACGTCGTTGGTCGAACCGATTTTGAAAAAATGGTGGATGTGCTTGCCAAACGCGGTGCCCTCCAGGCGACGGCGGAGCACCGCGGGGATGAGCACGTCTGCGGACTTCTGCAGGTGGTAGCCCCTGCGCGCGTGGCCCTTCACGTCCACGCCCAGCGCGCGCAACTGCTTCACCCAATGCCGCACCCTGTGCCGGCTCACCCCGATGTGTTTCGCCAGGCGCGTCCCGCTGACCACGATCATGGGATTCGCCGACAGCAGTTGCAGCAGCTCCAGAATTTTTCGGTCGGTTGCCTCGGGAAGCGCGCGCGCGGCGGAAGAAGTGCCCATGGCGAGAGCGAGCTTACGCGCGAGCGGCCGATTCGACAAGCAGGCTCAGGTCCGCGGCCGGCGCGGAATGGGTGAGTACTCCAACGGAGATGTAGTCCGCGCCGGCCGCGGCATACGCGCGCACGTTCTCCAGCGTCACGCCGCCGGAGAGCTCCACGACGCAGTCCGGCCGCGCCGCGCGCGCCACGCCCACCAGCCGCGCGGCCTCGGACGGCGCCGTGTTGTCGAGCAGCAGGGAATCGGCGCCTGCGGCCAGAGCCTCGCGCAATTCCGCCTCGTTGCGTACTTCGATTTGAATGGGCACCGCTTCGTCCCACGCCGCGGGGCCTGGCGGCGCAAAGGCCTCGTAGGCCGTGGTCTCCCGGTGGCCGCCAGGGGAGGGGAGAAAGGCTCGCGCCCGGCGCAGCGCCTCGCGCACGCTGCCCGCTGCGGCGATGTGGTTCTCTTTGATCAGCATCGCGTCGTAGAGGCCCATGCGGTGGTTTTCGCCGCCGCCCATGCGCACCGCGTATTTTTCAAATTGCCGGAGCAGAGGCAGCGTTTTGCGCGTGTCGCGGATGCGCGTCTTGGTGCCGCTCACGGCGCGCACGAATTCCCGCGTCAGCGTGGCGACGCCGCAGAGATGCGAGAGCAGATTGAGCGCCGTGCGCTCCGCAGTGACCAGCGCGCGCGTTCCGCATTCGATATGAGCCAGCACGCTGCCGGTCGGCGCTTCGTGGCCTTCGGAAAATCGCGGCTCGAAGCGCGCCCCCGGGTCGAGCGCCTGGAAAATCCGCTCCGCGAGCGGCAGCCCCGCCACCACCAGCGCGCGCCGCACCAGGATTTTTGCCCGCGCCCGCGCCTCCGGAGGCACGATGGCGCGCGCCGTCAGGTCGCCCGCGCCGATGTCCTCATCGAGCGCCGCCTGAATGAACATCGCGATTTGAGCAGAGTCCCAATTCATGGCGTCGGCAATCCGTGTGCGTCGCAGAAGAAAGATGGCGGGATTCCCGACCAAAGGCGTCGGGACGCAAACACCGCGAAACCGCGCCGCCACAGCATCACGCCTCGAGCTGACCCAGCCGCGCGCTCAACTTTTCGAACTCCGCCCGCCGCTCTTCGAGCGCCGATTCCATGGTGCTCACGACCGCCGCGGGCGCTTTGCTGCGAAACGCCTGGTCGCCCAGCCGCGCGGTTTTGCCTTGAATGTCCTTCTCCAGACGCTCCAATTCCTTGCGCAGCTTGGCCGCTTCCGCTATGCGGTCCACCGCCTCGTCGAACGGGATCAGCAACTCGAACTCCGCGGTGGACTGGATGGCCCCGCGCGCCGGATCCAGGTGCCGCCCGTCGTGCGCCAGCCGCACCGAGCTGAGATAGGCCAGACGCAGCAGGGCATCCGAATGTTTTTCCAGGAACGACCGCGACACGCCGGCCGCCGGCGCCAGCTCCGCCGCCACGCGGCGCCGCGGGTCCAGCTTCATTTCCGCGCGGATGTGGCGCGCCGCCGCGATGATTGCCTGGAGCAGCTCCATCTGCTGCTCCGCCTCGGCGTCGCGCCAGGCGGGATCAGCCTGGGGGAATTTTTCGAGCGAAATGGAGGCCGTCGCGCCCGCCCGGGCCCCCTGCGGCAGACGCGTCCACAATTCTTCGGTGAGAAACGGCATAAACGGATGCAGCAGGCGCAGCGCGGCTTCCAGCACGGTAAACAGGTTGCGCCACGTGGCCACCGTATCGTCGCGGTTCCCGCCCTCCAGCCGCGGCTTCATCCATTCCAGATACCAGTCGCAGATGTCGCCCCAGAAAAAGTGATAGACGGCGTGGGCCGCCTCGTGGAAACGGAATTCGGCGAGCGCCCGGTTGGTCTGCTCGATGGCCGCGGCCATGCGCGAAAAAATCCAGCGCTCGGCCAGGTCCAGACCGCCATCGGGCCGCGGCGTCCGCGCGCGCGCCGCGCGCCCCGCCACCTCTTCAAACGTGATGC
>Ga0187819_10000574_pt1 | contig 18426 bp, 14 predicted proteins | sample NC_wetland_sal_i_15_FD_132411 | JGI IMG/M metagenome (GOLD analysis project Ga0187819, IMG submission 132411) | Wetland sediment microbial communities from Neuse River Estuary, North Carolina, USA - SO4_4 | ecosystem: Environmental > Aquatic > Freshwater > Wetlands > Sediment | place: USA...
TATCGCTTCGAGCTTTTCTATTGGGATTATGCGATCGGCATTTTCCTGATCTCTCTCATTCTCGCCTTCACGATGGGCAGCACCGGGCATGACTCTTCCAGCTTCCTGGTTAACGTCGAGTCCGCTGACACTTCGAACATCGTCTCTACTCTCGTGGGAGGGGCGATTTTCAATCTGGCCAATCTCTTGCTCGTGGCGGCGATCGACATGGCGGGTCTTGCCGTCGCCTTTCCGGTTTCGATTGGAATCGCGCTGGTCGTCGGCGTGGTGTTGAGCTACGCGCTTCAACCCAAGGGCAATGCTGCTTTTCTGGCGACCGGCGTAGTGTGCGCGATAATTGCCGTGATCCTTGACGGCAAGGCCTATGGAAGTCTGGCCGGCGCGGGGCGCTCGGTCTCTCGTAAAAGCATTGTGACGTGCGTTGTGTCGGGCGTGCTGATGGGTCTGTGGGCGCCGTTTGTCACGCGATCCATGACGCATGGCAACCCGCTCGGGCCTTACAGCGTGGCTGTGTTTCTCACCCTCGGCGCTCTGCTTTCATGTTTCCTCTGGAACGTTTATTTTATGAAAAAGCCGCTGGTTGGAGAACCTGTAAACTTCGGCGGATTCTTCAGCGGACCACCCTCCGGACATCTCCTCGGCTTAGCTGGCGGAGTCGTCTGGGGCACGGGAATGGTCTTCAACTTAGTCGCGGCCAGCTTCACCGGTGTCGCTATCTCCTACGCCATCGGGCAGTCCGCGCCGATGGTCGCTGCTCTGTGGGGAGTTCTGGCCTGGAAGGAATTTTCAGGATCGGGGTCGCGCGCCAAGATTTATCTGGCGCTGATGTTCGTGTTCTATGCCTTCGCGATTTTGCTAGTCGCGCACGCCAACGGATAGGTTTGATTTATTTCAGCAGCATTCCGGCAATCGAAGCGGACATCAGATTGGCCATCGTTCCGGCCAGCATCGCACGCACGCCTAGTCGCGCGAGTTCACCTCTCTTGTTCGGCGCCAATGCGCCGATGCCGCCGATTTGAATTCCAATCGAACTCAGGTTCGCAAATCCACACAAAGCGAACGTGGCGATGGTAAACGAGCGTGGGTCGAGCACTTTCTGCGCAGCTCCAAGCATCTTGTATGCCACTAGTTCATTCGCCACCATTCGCGTGCCGAGAAAAGAGCCGATGGTGGAGCAATCCTGACGCGGGATGCCGATGAGCCACGCAATTGGAGCAAAGATCGCTCCCAGGATTTTCTCCAGGCTTTCGGGAAACCACGCGATGTGGTGATGAATGCCGCCAAAGATGCCATCGATCAGCGCAATCAGGGCAAGAAACGAGATGAGCATTGCAGCGATGTTCAGCGCAAGGTGCAGGCCATCAGTAGTGCCACGCGCGATCGCACCGATGAGGTTTTCTTTCTTTTCAGCGTCTTCCTCTTCCACGCTCATCACAACTTTTCCCGCTGTCTTCGCCTGTTCGGTTTCCGGCACGAGCATTTTCGCCATAAGCAGCGTTCCGGGAGCAGTCATGATGACCGCGCTGAGCAAATGTCCTGCGTCGATACCGTACCCGATGTAGGCCGCCATGATTCCCCCGGAAACGTGCGCCATGCCGCTGGTCATCACTGTCATCAACTCAGAGCGGGTCAGGTCCGGCAGGAAGGGACGGATCGTTAACGGGGCTTCTGTCTGTCCCATAAAGATGCTGGCAGCGACATTCAACGATTCGGCACCGCTTGCGCCCATGACTCGGGTCATGACCCAGGCGAAAAGGCGAATGATGATTTGCATGATGCCGACGTGATATAGCACAGCAAAAAAGGCAGCGATGAAGATGACCGTCGGCAGGACGCCAAAGGCGAAGTATCCCAATTGCGATCCGGGATTGGCGAGATCTCCGAAAACGAAATGCGATCCGGCAAAGGAGTAGCCCAACAGGCGCGTCACTGCCTCCTTGGCCACTTGGAACGCTTTTTGACCAGCCGGCACTCGGAGCACAAAAACCGCAAAGGCAATCTGGAGGCCGAGGCCCCAGGCTATGGTCTTGACGCGAATGGCGCGGCGGTTGGTGGAGAACAGATAGGCAAGACCCAACATGGTCAGGAGCCCGAGAATACCTGTGAATCGTCCCATCAGTTTCTGTCTCCTGATTTTCCGATGATCCTGTGCAGCAGCGACCGCTTGGCGGGCGGCGCGATGCCGATTTCGCAACTTTGTTCGATCAGCTGGCGGGCGCGCTGTGCCTTCGATTCCGCATTGTAGTAGATGGTGGCGAGCGGTTCGCCGACATCCACTCGATCCCCAACCTTCTTGTGCAGCACGATGCCCACCGCCGGGTCCACAGAATCTTCCTTACGCTCGCGGCCGCCACCGAGAATCACGCAGGCCGTGCCAATCTGCTCGCATTGCATCAACGTCAAGTACCCGGCATTCGCGCTCTTCACCTGCGTCAGGTGTTGCGCCTGCGGCAACTTTTTCGCATCATCGATCACTCGAGCGTCACCACCTTGTAACTCGACCATCTGCCTGAATTTTTCCAGTGCTTTGCCGGAAGAAATCAGTTTTGCGCTCTGCTCTTTTCCGTGTGAAACTGTCTTCGCGACTCCTCCGAGATGGAGCATCCATCCTGAGAGTTCCAGGCAGAGTTCGCGCAGGTCTTCCGGCCCCGCGCCCCGCAACACTTCTACGACCTCGACGACTTCGAGCGCGTTACCGATCATATTGCCTAACGGCTGGTCCATGTCGGTGATCAGCGCAACCACTTGCTTGCCCATGCGCTCGCCGGTTTCGACCATCAGCTCAGCAAGGAATACCGCGTCTTGCTCATTTTTCATGAATGCGCCGGAGCCGGTCTTCACATCGAGCACGAGCGCATCGATCCCTTCGGCGAGCTTTTTGCTCATGATGGATGCGCAAATGAGATAGGGACTCTCCACCGTGCCCGTCACGTCGCGCAGGGCATAGAGTTTTCGATCAGCCGGAGCGATCTCCGCGGTTTGTCCGATCATCGCGCAGCCGCAAACCGCGAGCACGCTCCGGAACTCGGCTACAGGCAGATTCACATTGAATCCCGGAATCGCTTCCAGTTTGTCGAGAGTTCCACCCGTGTGCCCCAGACCGCGTCCGCTGATCATCGGAACCGCGACGCCCGCTGCGGCGGCCAATGGAGCCAGCACAAGGGACGTCTTATCGCCCACGCCTCCGGTCGAGTGCTTATCCACCTTTCTCGCTGGCAATGAAGAAAGATTCAGCACTTCTCCGGAGTGCAGCATGGCATCGGTCAGGGCTGCCGTTTCAGGGCGTGTCATGCCGCGCAACACGACTGCCATCAGCCACGCGGACACTTGATAGTCGGGAATGTCGCCGTTGGTGTAGGCGTTTATGAACCCTTCAATCTCGTGACGCGACAGTTCGACGCCATCCCTTTTCTTGCGGATGACGTCAATTGCGCGGATCGCTGGCGGCGCGGATGACGGTTGGCTCACTGGAGGCGGAATCCTTCCGGAAGCAATTCAGTGATGTGCGCTTGCTTTGGGCCATTCGCGCCCTGAAAAAATATGGTGGCATTCGGGCCGAATTCGTAAATCACTTGCCGGCAAGCGCCACATGGAGAGCAGGCAACCCCGTGATCGTTCGTTACCGCGACGGCCTGAATCTCGATCTTTGGACCCGACTCCGCCACAGCGGAGAAAATTGCGGTCCGCTCAGCGCAATTCGTCATCCCGTACGAGGCATTCTCCACATTGCAGCCACAAAACATTTTTCCGTTCGTGAGCAGGATCGCCGCGCCAACGTGAAAATTAGAGTACGGGGCGTGGGCGTTTTTCATCACCTTGGCTGCCGCCTGCTCCAGCTTCTTTCTCACATCGGCGGATAAGATCTTCTTGCGCATAGAAACGACTACCTTGAGATTCTTGCAAGGGCTCGCTTGCGACTGCCGAAATCGTGCGCCATTGTAAACCCTCGTCAGCCGTTCTGGCTTTATTCTTGGCAATTGGAGGTCAGATCGATGGAACTCGCGTTGCCAAGACCGGCTGCCGTACAATTGCAACTCAAGGTCTGGCCCGCGCCTCGCGGGCAGTGTGAGTAGCAGGCAAGCCGCAATGACAATAGATCACGAGTCTCGCAATCTCGGGCGGGCGCCGGAAGGCCAAGTCGCAACGCGCGATTCGTATGCCGCGAGCTCGATCGCATCGCTCAATGGACGGCCGCTCCTTCGCAACTCTGGCATTCCGCTCGACCTGAATTGGCTCGAGGACGTTCGGGTGAATACGAGCGCAGTGGAGCGCCGCACCCAGTCTCAGGTAGCCCGGCGAACGGTGAAGAAGGAATGGCAAGCGGCATGGCTTCTGCGCGCGATCTCCTGCATGGACCTGACTACGCTCTCCGGGGACGACACCGACGAGCGCGTGCGCCGCTTGTGCGCCAAGGCCCGGCAGCCCATTCAGCGGGAACTCGTGGAGAAACTTGGCATCGAGGAACTTGGTATCAAAGTCGCGGCGGTGTGTGTTATCACACATTCGTTGACACTGCATTGCACGCACTGGAAGGGAGCGGCGTTCACGTGGCGGCAGTGTCGACGGGATTTCCCGCGGGTCTCTCTCCGCTGGAGGAACGGGTCGCTGAAATTCGCCGCTCGGTGGAAGCGGGCGCCCACGAGATCGACGTCGTCATCACACGCGCTCACGTTTTCGCCGCACACTGGCAGGCGCTCTACGACGAGATCGCGGCCTTCAAGCAAGCTTGCGGCGCCGCCCACATGAAAGTAATTCTCGGTACTGGCGATCTGTTGACGCTGCGGAATGTCGCGCGCGCCAGTTTCGTCGCGATGATGGCTGGTGCAGATTTCATCAAAACTTCGACCGGCAAGGAACCGACCAACGCCACCTTGCCTGTGAGTTTGGTGATGGTGCGCGCGATTCGCGAGTATGCGCAGCAGACCGGAATGGCGGTCGGCTTCAAGCCAGCTGGCGGAATCCGGACGGCCAAGCAATCGCTCGACTGGCTGGCACTGATGAAGGAAGAATTGGGCCCGTCGTGGCTGCGCGCGGAAATGTTTCGGTTTGGTGCCAGCGGTTTGTTGGGAGACATTGAGCGGCAACTGGATCATTATGCGACTGGTCGCTACTCCGCCGAGTATCGCCATCCGATTGCGTAGTGGAAGCTTTTGATAGAAGACCGAGCCGAGGGCCAATGAGCATAGCCGAAAAGTTCGTCAGCATGGAGTACGGGCCCGCGCCGGAAGATCCGAAGGAAGCGGGAGCATGGCTGGAGCGCCACGGACGTAGATTTGGACTCTTCATCGATGGCGCATGGCAAGCGCCTGCCGCGGGAGAATATTTCGAGACGCTGGATCCGTCGAGCGGCGACAAACTGGCCAGCGTCGCTCAGGGTGGTGTGCCCGACATCGATGCAGCTGTTCGTGCGGCGCGTGCGGCCTGTCCCAAGTGGCGGGCTCTCACTCCTCACGCCCGCGCGCGCTACCTGTACGCCCTCGCACGACTCGTGCAGAAGCATTCGCGCCTGCTTGCGGTTCTGGAGACCATGGACAACGGCAAGCCGATCCGCGAGAGCCGCGACATCGACATTCCGCTGGTGGCGCGCCATTTCTACTATCACGCCGGTTGGGCGCAGCTGCTCGATCAGGAATTTCCGGAGCACGAGGCTTGCGGAGTTGTCGGCCAAATCATTCCGTGGAATTTTCCGCTTCTCATGCTGGCATGGAAGATTGCGCCCGCTCTGGCAACGGGAAATACGGTGGTTCTGAAACCTGCTGAGTTCACTCCTCTTACAGCCCTCGCCTTCGCAGAACTTTGCCAGGAAGCTGGCCTGCCTGCGGGAGTGGTCAACATCGTCACCGGAGACGGCACGACTGGCGAGGCTCTGGTGAAGCATCCCGGCGTCGACAAGATCGCGTTCACCGGTTCTACCGAAGTCGGACGCGCGATTCGCGGGGCAACTGCTGCGAGTCACAAGCGGCTGTCGCTTGAGCTGGGGGGAAAGTCACCCTTTATCATCTTCGATGATGCCGATCTTGACAGTGCGGTTGAAGGGTTGGTGGACGGAATCTGGTTCAACCAGGGGCAGGTCTGCTGTGCCGGATCGCGCCTGCTGATGCAGGAGAGCATTGCTGAGAAATTGACCTCGAAGATTCGCGATCGCATGAGCAGCCTGCGCCTTGGCCCTCCGCTCGATAAGGCGATTGATATCGGCGCCATCGTGGCGCGAGTTCAATTGGATCGCATTCAGAGAATGGTTGAGCAGGGTGTTGCCGAAGGGGCGACATGCTGGCAGCCACAAGTCGCGCTGCCGTCGCGAGGCTTCTATTACCCGCCAACACTTTTGAGCAACGTGCACCCGACATCGATCGTCGCGCAGCAGGAAATCTTTGGCCCAGTTCTAGCGGCAATGACTTTCCGCACTCCGAAGGAAGCTGTAGAGCTAGCGAACAACACGGTCTACGGGCTCGCGTCGTGCGTGTGGAGCGAGAACATCAATGTCGCGCTCCACGTCGCGGCCCAAATCAAGGCTGGCGTTGTCTGGGTGAACTGCACCAACCTGTTCGACGCTGCTTGCGGATTTGGCGGGTACCGTGAGAGCGGATACGGCCGTGAAGGCGGCAAAGAAGGACTGCTGGAATACATGGAACCCAAGTGGTTCAAGCACGCGCCGAAATTACCTGCCACGACAGCCGTGGTGAGTGCGCAGGTAGTAGAGTCGCCTGAGGCGGGCACACCCGCCATCGACCGTACCGTGAAGCTCTATATCGGCGGCAAGCAGGCGCGTCCTGACTCTGGCTACAGCATGGAAGTGCGGGCGCAAGACGGACGCTTGTTAGGCGAAGCTCCGCTCGGCAATCGCAAAGATATTCGCAATGCCGTCGAGGCCGCCCGCAAGGCCGAAGGTTGGGCAAAAGCAACCGCCCACAATCGCGCTCAAGTACTGTATTACTGCGCCGAGAATCTTGGGTTGCGCCGCGACGAGATCATTCGCCGTCTCGCAGCTGTTGTCGGCGAAAAACAGGCTGCTGCGGAAGTCGATCTCGGGATTGCGCGCATCTTTTCCTACGCAGCGTGGGCCGACAAGTTCGATGGCGCGGTCCACAATCCACCGTTCCGTAACATCGCGATTGCCATGAACGAACCGATCGGAACTGTGGGCGTGATTTGTCCTTCAGATGCACCGCTGCTCGGATTTCTGTCGCTCGTCATGCCTCTGCTCGCGGTGGGAAACACTGTGATTGCGGTTCCATCGGAAAAATATCCGCTCATCGCCGGCGACCTCTACCAACTTTTCGACACCAGCGATCTGCCAGGCGGTGCGGTGAACATTGTGACGGGCTACGTCTCGCAACTACTCAAGACGCTGGCCGAACACGATGACATCGATGCCATCTGGTGCTATGGGGACGAAGCGACGGTGGCCTCCGCCAAGGCCATGTCCACGGGAAATCTGAAGCAGGTATGGACCAACGAGGGCCGTACGATCGACTGGTTCAACCCACAGCTTGCCGAGGGACGCTGGTTCCTCGAGCATGCGACCCAGGTGAAGAACATCTGGGTTCCTTACGGTGAGTAGTTCCGGGTTTGCTTTTTCTGCCCGGCCGGGACTAGCATACCGGGAGTTTTCATTTCGCCCGGCATCATTCTCTCTTGCAAGTCCAAGTTGACCAAGGAGGACCTATGGGCATCGCAGTATCTCCGCAAATTCATCCGCAAGTCGCGGAGTTTATCGACAAACCACGGAAGATGTTAATTAACGGCAAATGGGTTAATGCCGCGTCAGGAAAGACGTTTCCTACCTACAACCCTGCCACCGGCGACGTGCTCGCGCAGGTGAGTGAGGGCGATCGTGCCGACATTGACGATGCGGTAAAGGCGGCGCGCAAAGCATTCGACCACGGCCCCTGGCGGCGCATGACTGCCTCCGAGCGTGGCCGCTTGATCTGGAAACTTGCCGATCTGCTCGAACAGCACACCGAAGAATTCGGCTACCTCGAGAGCCTCGACAACGGCAAGCCGCTCGCAATTGCCAAGGCAGCAGACGTTCCGCTCGCGGTGGATTTGTTCCGCTACATGGCGGGGTGGACCACCAAGATCGAAGGCAACACGATTCCGCTTTCTGTCCCCTACACTCCCGGGGCCAAGTATTTGGCCTACACGCTTCGGGAACCGGTTGGCGTAGTCGGGCAGATTATTCCCTGGAATTTCCCGTTGCTCATGGCCGCGTGGAAACTAGGTCCAGCGCTGGCGACGGGCTGCACGGTTGTGCTGAAGCCGGCCGAGCAAACCCCGCTCTCCGCGCTGCGTCTGGGCGAACTCATCATGGAAGCAGGCTTCCCTGAGGGCGTCGTCAACATCGTTCCCGGCTATGGCGAGACGGCCGGAGCCGCGCTGGCTGCGCATCCTGACGTCGACAAAGTTGCCTTCACCGGCTCGACGGAAGTCGGCAAGTTGATCGTCCATGCAGCCGCCGGAAATCTCAAGAAAGTCTCATTGGAATTGGGCGGCAAATCACCAAATGTCGTCTTCAAAGACGCTGATCTCGAAATGGCGATTCCCGGCTCGGCCAGCGCGATCTTCTTCAACCACGGGCAGTGCTGCTGCGCAGGCTCCCGGTTGTACATCGAGAAGTCGATTTACGACCAGGTTGTCGAAGGAGTGGCCGAACAGGCGAAGAAAATCAAAGTCGGATCCGGTCTCGATCCCGACACCATGATGGGACCTCTGGTTTCGGAGGAGCAACTGAACCGGGTGTGCGGATATCTCGAATCCGGATTCTCCCAAGGAGCGAAAGCCGTGGTCGGCGGCCACAAGGCCAGCGATCGTGGATATTTCGTCGAACCTACGGTGCTCGTCAACACACAGGAAAACATGAAAGTGGTGCAGGAAGAAATCTTCGGGCCGGTTGTGGCGGCGATGCCGTTTACCGATCCCGAGGAAATCATCCCTCGCGCCAACAACAGCGAATACGGCCTCGCGGCTGCTGTCTGGACGCGCGACATCGGCAAGGCGCATCGCATGGCCGAGCAGCTTCGCGCCGGAACGGTATGGATCAACTGCTACAACATCTTCGACGCGGGCCTGCCGTTCGGAGGGTACAAGCAGTCCGGCTGGGGACGCGAAATGGGGCACGACGTGCTCAATCTCTACACGCAAACCAAGGCGGTCTGCACGCGGATCGCATAGCGGTCGCGACTTCAAAGTAAAAAGGACGGTGGCTTCAGGCCATCGTCCTTTTTTTCGTTTGCGACTTCGGGTTCTCTATTTTTCCATGAGCAGAACTTTCTCCGCGTCATCGATTTCGGTCAGCTTCACCTCGATGACCTCGTTCATCGTAGTCTGCACGTTGCGGCCTACGAAGGTTGCTTCGACCGGAATTTCGCGGTGACCGCGGTCAATCAGCACGCACAGTTGCACTCTCCGCGGTCGGCCGTGTGAAAAAAGTGCATCGAGCGCGGCGCGGGTCGTGCGCCCGGTGAAGAGAACATCATCGACTAGCACAATGTTCTTGTCTTCTATCTCAAACCCAATCTCTTTTTCCTGCACTACAGGTTTGGGCCCAAGCGTCGACAAATCGTCGCGATAGAAGGTGATGTCCAGAGTTCCCACAGGCACCTTGGCGTTCTCGATGCGGGCGATAATTTTGCCCAGCCGCTCAGCGATCGGCACGCCACGGCGACGGATTCCGACAAGACCTAGGGCCTCGACGCCGCCATTTTTTTCCACGATTTCATACGCCAGCCGCACCAGCGTACGCTCAATCTCAGATGAGGACATCAGTTGAGCCTTCTGACGAAGGCCAGTCTTGCGCGAAGGATTTTTGGCATTCATTAAGAGTTCTGCCTCAGGGGCCGCGGAGCCGGCTTCTCAATGTAGTCAACGCGCTCGCTGAGGTCAAGCGCGCAAGGATGAGGTCTCGTCACAATTCTCCGGAGTTGGGAATGCAGTAGAGCTCTGCGTGACAGATAGCCGACGCCACTGGGATCGAGGTAGTCGAGGTTGAGCGGACTATGCCTTGAATTTATCCACCGCTCCCGCAGATTCGGTGGCCACAGTCGGACCTGCGCGCAAATCAGGGCACGGGGTTTCAATGGTGTGGGCGAGCGGGGGCTTCCCGTCGCGCACCGACCGCAGGTTAACCGCATCAGGATTCTGGTTCGCGGCGTCGGTCGACACGATTCCGACACCTTGATTTCTGCCAAGCGCCTTGGCTCGATACAGGGCTGCATCGGCCAGAGCGATCGACTCTTCTGCACAAATCGCTTCATACGCACCACGGCACCACGGATACGCGGCCCAACCCACAGAGCAAGTCTTGGTCACTAAGATGCCGTGGCCAAGATCAAAAGGTTCGGACGACATGACCTCCAGAACGCGACTGCAGAAGGCTGGCGTTCCCGACGGATCGGTCGAACGGCTCATGATCAGAAATTCTTCTCCGCCCCAGCGCACGAGCACATCGGACCTGCGTACCACGGTCGTCAGCCTCTGCGCCACCATCTGCAGCAGCCGGTCTCCCGCTGGGTGCCCGTACAAATCGTTCACTTGTTTGAAGAAATCCACGTCGACCATGATGAAGACGAGATCGCGATGATCCATCTTCCGAATGTCGGTCCCGCGAGCACGCTGGTAATTTCGCAGAACCTGTCCGGCCTCAGCCGTCAGAATCTCTTCCATATACCGGCGGTTCCACACGCCGGTCAGCACATCGGTGAAAGAGATTTCCTGCAGTTCCATGTTCTTCCGTTGCAACTCGAGACTATGCCAGCGCAGCGATTGTTCCTTGTTCTCCAGCTCATCCTTCAGCCGGCACATTTCATCAAGATTGGTCCGCGAGGACCGCAGTAGGGTGAGCAGTTCCTGATCCAGCAAGTGCTGTTTCAGAAACACAAGCACGCCCATGACTAGCATTACGGCCACGGTCAGGAACAAGCGGTAAGTCCGTACTCGTTGCGGCACCTCTCCAGCGAATTGGGCCCACGCCATCATCAGCGGAGTAACGAAGACGGCCACCATGGCGAGACGCGCTTTCCAGATTCCGAAGCCGCGGGCGCCAGCTTCCGTCAAGGCGCTTTGCCCATCGGCATCGCGGGCCATGGAGCCAATGCGCACAAACCATGCCATAGAAGCGACGAGCGGCACGTCGAACAGGCTACCGGTGTAGTAGAGATGCAAATCGATGGCCTCGCTGGCCATGAGCGAAGCCACACAATAGAGCAGCGTTGCTCCGAACAGATGAAAGTAAACGCTTCGCCACGGGCCGCGGCTCCGCCGCCAGACCAGGATCAACCCAGCCGCCAATACCAGTTCCTCGCTGACATAGAGAAGGTCGAAGCTCCTGCCGTATCGCGCTTCAGACAGATCCACGTACTGCCAGGGAATGACAACGAAGAGATAGAGAAACAGCCACCAGGTGAGCAGGAGTGCGAAGTCGAGTGTTCCCGCTCGGAGAGCGCGGTCTTCCTGCTGCACATGCGGTTGAACGGCCACCGCGGCCATCATAGGAACGATGTGCAGAAATAAAATGACGTCCCCGACGAACGGATTGGGCGCTTCATGCCGCAGGTAGACTTCGATGTAGGTCCACATGACCTGCGAAACCAGCCACATCGAGAGCCCAAGCCCCATGAGAACCCAGAAAAGCCGGGACTTCGGGGCGGCCGTTCGAATGTTCGACAGAAACGCAACTGTCGCCGCGAACAGAACCGCGTTTTGTAAGATGTCGCCAAAGGCAGTGAGACCAAAACCGCGGGGCACGAACACAGAGATCAAAACATGGACGCATACGAGCGCACCGATGCCAATCGCCCACTTCCGCCCGTTTTGGAGCGCAGAACTCCCCACGCTATGCATTGTATGTTTTGGGGAAATGACCTCAGTGTTACTGAGGTAACCACGAACGCTCAGCCCGAAGTGGGTGCTTTGGTTACCGAAGGGCGGCCACAAAGCGCTGCACGAAGCGGTAAACATCCTGATATGAGTTGTATAGCGGCACGGCGGCCACACGGTAGGTGTCCGGTTCCCGCCAGTCTCCGATCACTCCTTCCGCCGCCAGCCGATCGCACAGATCGCGCCCTTGTTGTGGAAGGCGAATCGAAAGCTGCGCCCCTCTTCGCCATTCCTCAGAGGGAGTGATAATCGAAAACATCGGCGACACTTGCTCGCGGAGTAGGAATTCCATGTACGCCGTCAGGGAGACACTTTTGGCTCGCAGGCGTTCCATCCCCGCCTCGGAAAAGATTTCCATAGAAGCGCGCAATGGGGCCAGCGCCAGTATGGGAGGATTGCTCAACTGCCAGCCTTCCGCACCCAGCATCGGATGAAACTCCGGACCCATCTGGAATCGCGCTTTTTCATCATGGCCCCACCAGCCGGCGAAACGCGGCAGGTCCCACGCATGCGAATGCCGGTCGTGAACAAAGCATCCGGCGACACACCCGGGCCCGCCATTCAAGTATTTATAGCTGCACCACGCTGCGAAGTCGGGTCCCCACTCGTGGAGATGCAACGGTACATTTCCTGCGGCGTGAGCCAGATCGAAGGCGACGACGCATCCCTTCCTGTGTCCAGCGTTGGTGATTCCTGGCATGTCGAAGGTTTGCCCGGTGGCGTAGTTCACACCGCCTAGAAGGATGAGCGCAATTGAATTTCCCTCGCGCTCGATGACGGACTCGACATCTTCCTCGCGCATGCACGATTCGCCCTCACGAGGCGTCAACTCGATGAGCGATTCCTCCGGATCAAATTTGTGGAATCGAATTTGCGACTTGACTGCGTATTGATCTGATGGAAACGCTCCCCGCTCGATCAGAATTTTGTGTCGTCGGGGCGCGGGACGGTAGAATGACGCCATCATCAGATGCAGGTTCACGGTCAGAGAATTCATCACCACAACTTCCCCGGGCTCAGCCCCTACGAGCGCAGCGGTCTGCTCCGTCAACAGCCTGTGATACGTCATCCACGGATGCTTCGCGTGGAAGTGCCCTTCGACACCGAGCTGCGCCCAATCCTGCAACTCCTGCTCGATGTATGACCGCGCAGTCTTAGGCTGCAGCCCGAGCGAATGCCCGCACAGGTAAATACACTCCCCGCCGTCTTTCGTTTGCGGCAAATAGAAACGTTCGCGAAAACGAGCCAGCGGATCACGGGCATCCATCGTCGCTGCAAATTCCGCGCCGGTTTGAAAGGCAGGGACGCTCAAGACAGCTCCAGCGGTGTGAGGTCGGTTCGTATCAAGTGGTCGGCCTTGCTCCAGTCCAGGTCTTCAACCCGTACCATATGTTCGCAAAGCTCCGTCAACATCCGGTCCTGTACTTGCCCTCGTTTCAGAGCGATTGCATACGGAACGCGATGAAACGTCACCATCGCGTACTTCGGGACAAAAGACTTTGGATACTTTGCCTCCAGCGCCAGTTCTACCTTCTTGCGCAGCAGGAACCGTGGATCGGCAACGTGATCCCGCATCTCGACAAAGTTCTCAACCGCCATATCGGCGATGGCATCGGTGTTGACCTTTCGCGCCTTCTCGAATTCCTCGAAGACTCTTTCCCAGTCCGCACCGTGCCGGTCCAGCAATTCCAGGAAAACAGTGCAGTCTTCAAACCCGCAATTGATTCCCTGCCCGAAGAATGGAACAATCGCATGCGCAGCATCGCCCAGCAACAGCGCCCGTCCCTTCACGTGCCATGGTGAGCACTTGATGGTCACCATCGTGCCCGTCGGATTGGCAAAAAAGTTGTCGGCCAGATCCGGCATCAGCGGAACTGCATCCGGAAAACGCGATTGGCAAAACTCTTGCACCGTGGAGCGCGTGGTTAACTGCTCAAAGCTGTCCGCGCCTTCGAAGGGAAGAAACAGAATACAGGCAAAGGTCCCATCCACATTCGGCAGGGCAATCAGCATGTAGTTTCCCCGAGGCCAAATGTGCAGAGCATTCGTTTCCAGAACGTGCTCTCCGCCGGAACCGGCCGGAATCGTAAGCTCCCTGTATCCGTAGTCGAGATAGTCCTGCGAAAAGTTGAACCGGCTGCGCCGCAGCATCTCGCCGCGTATGGCGGATGCCGATCCATCACATCCGATCACCACATCGCAATCAACGCTTCTCTCTTGCTCAGCTTCGTCACGCAAACGCAGCGTTCCGGTTTTAAGATTGACTCCGGTGCAGCGCCGTTGAAAGTGGATCGTTACGCCTTGCGCTTCCGCGGCATTCATCAGAGCAATGCCCAATTCCGCCCGGGAAATAGAATTGATCACCTCGGACTCGTTTCTGCCGTAGGGTTGAAACGTCAACTCGGAACTCGCTGAATGCATCATCCTTCCCTTCATCGGAATGACGATCTTTTGCATCGCCTGCCACAAACCAGCTTCCGTTAAGGCATGGATCCCACGCGTAGACAGAGCAAGGTTGATGGAACGCCCTGCGCTCATGCGAACTCTCCGCATGTCAGGTCGACGCTCGTAGACCTCGACTCTAAAGCCGCGTTTCACCAGGCCCAGAGCCAGCAGCGGCCCGTTAAGTCCGGCGCCGATTAGTGTGATGGTTTCAGTCTTGCGAGTCATCGAAGAGAGAGGAAGAACTCCGACCAGAGCCCGGATCTCATATGCTACTCCGTGAGCAGCGTTCTGGCCTCCCACAATTCAGGAAAGAATTTCTTGTCGAGAGTGAGCTTCAAGTAAGAGGAGCCCGCACTTCCGCCAGTGCCCATGCGCGTTCCAATCACCCGCTCCACGAGCTGAATGTGCCGCAGTCGCCAGCTGACGACAAGTTCATCGAATTCCGTAAGCCGCTCACACACGTCGATCCAGTCGCGATTACTGTGCTCGTCGCGATACAGCGAAAGCACAGCCCGGGCGCGTGCATCGAAGCGCTCGCGCTCCGTCGCTGTCCCGTCCACATGCAACTTACCCATGGCACGCAGGGCTTCAAAAAAAACATCGTGCAGCGACGGCTCGCGCAGCCGGCGCTCCAGCTGCGCATAAGCTTCTGGTGTGGGCCGGTGGTAGCGGAGCATCTTCTCATCCTTCAAACCGCACAAGAACTCGAGTTCGCGGAACTGCTCCGATTGAAACCCGCTGGCAGGCTCAAGCTTTCCCCGGAACGCAAGAAAGTGCGTTGGCAGCATAGTCTCGAGGATCGTAAACTGCTCGACCAAAACGCGCGTGATCTCCGTACATCGCCGCAGCAGGCGTGCCGCCTCGTAGACCTCGTCGCGCGAATCCGGAATCGCCCCGGCGCCCCGCAGATTTTCCACGACCGCGTCGAGATCGTGCAGTAATTCCTTGAACCACAACTCGTAAGTCTGATGCACGATGATAAACAACAACTCGTCGTGATGCTGCGGTGACGACTGCGGATGCTGCAGTTCGAGAAGTGCCGGAACCTGCAGATACGAACTGTATGAGAGTTGGCCGCCGGGCGGCACATTCGGTGTCGCGGGCTTGGCGGCTCCTGTGTCGCCAACTTCTTTACTGCGGGTGATGCCAAGAAATTGCAGTGCGTTCTCGCCCAACAGTTGCTCCTTCGCTCGAGAAGTTAACCTGCTCGACCGGATCAAATTTCCGATGCCGTGCTCGCCCAGCGGAAACGGATAGTCCGAGCCCAGCATCACCCGTTCGGCTCCCATCGTTTCCACCAAAAACTGCAAGGCTCGTTTGTCGAAGACGGCTGAATCCACAAAGAAGCGATTGAGATAAGCGCGCGGCGCCAACTCACAAATGCCGCGCGCCACGGGATGATGCTGCCACGCGTTCTCCAGCCGCCCCAGGAGAAAGGCAAAACTTCCTCCACCGTGCGCGAAGCAAATGCGCAGATTCGGTGGCAGTTTATCGAACGCTGCGCCCAGAATCATCGCCACAATGCCTAGCTGCGTCTCGGCGGGCATTCCGACGGTCCACGGCATCATGTACTTCGGCATGCGGGTCTGTCCTAGCATGTCCCACGGATGCACGAGCACGGCCGCGCCTACATCTGCGCAGTGATGCAGAAAGGTCACGATGCCGGGATCATCCAGGTTCTTCTCTCCGACGTGATTTCCGATCTGCACGCCCAGGTGCCCCGCGCGCATGCACCGGCTCAATTCCTTGCACGACGCGTCGATATCCTGCAGAGGAACCTGGCATAACGACTTCAGTCTTCCTTCCCCCTGGGCACACAATTCGAGAGCCGCATCATTAAACATTTGTGCGCAATCGAGTGCATGTTCGACTGGTCGCTCGTAGGCAAACAACACCGGAGTGGTCGAGAGAACTTGCATCTCGACTCCATCGCGGTCCATCTCCTGTAAGCGCACTTCCGGATCCCAACATGCGCAATAGATATTTCGGAAGAATCGGTGGCCCACCCTGATTTCTGCTTTGCCGGGCTCGGTGTGCTTGATCCACGGCCAGTCCGGCGTGCCGTAGCGCTCGGCCAGGTCAGGCCAGCTGCGCGGGAAGAAATGATTGTGGATGTCGATGATTGGCATTGCTACTGTCTGCCGGGATGAATCGTGCCACAGTGTTTGCACTTGCGAAGAGCTTCGTTGCTGTAGAACTGTTCAAACAGAGGCGGAAGATCACGCACGATGCTCTTCAGCTTAACTTCCGCACGATGCACAAGTTGGTGACATTTCTGGCAATACCACTCGAAACCGTCGAGAGCGCCCTCGGGACGCGGCATCTCAACGACAACGCCAACGCTTCCCGCCTGCAACCGCTGTGGGGAATGTCTCACGTGTTTGGGCAGAAGAAAAATTTCGCCTTCTTTAATTGGGACTTCGAGGGGAGGCTTGCCGGGAGCTTCCATCAACCGAAGAAAAATGTCGCCTTTGAGTTGATAGAAGAATTCCTCCGTCGGATCGTCGTGATAATCACGCCGGTGATTCGGGCCTCCTACGACCGTAACCATCATCTCGCCGTCTTCCCACACTTGAGCGTTGCCTACTGGAGGCTTGAGCTTTTCCTTGTTCGCTTCGATCCAGTGTTGGAAGTTGAAAGCTTTCAACTCTTTGATGGACGGCATAGGTGCTCCTATTTCTCCGGCTTGTACGCGACTGCCCGAATTTCGATCAGCAGATGCGGATGCGGCAACTGGTGCACGGCAACGGTGGTGCGCGCCGGACCATCCGAGTTGAAGTATCTGCCGTACACCTCGTTGTACCCTGCAAAATCATTCATGCTCACCAGGTACGACGTAACTTCGACAACATCCTGAAGATCCGCGCCGACCGCCCGCAGAATATCGCGGACGTTTTCGATGACAGATCTTGTCTGTTCTCGAATGTCCAGATGCGCGGTTCCGAATTCGTCGACCTCCGCTCCGGCGATCGTATTGTCGGCCCGCCGCGCACTCGTGCCCGAAACGATGAGAAAATCCCCGGCGCGCTTGAGGTGCGGATATTTGCCGCGCGGCTTCGCCCTGCCCTCGATGATTTTGCCTTCGACTTTCCCCATGTCGTACTCGCGGCCCGCCGCTCGGCGTCAAAGCCTGATGCAGATATTGTTCAGCTCTGAATAAAAATTCAGCGAATGCAGGCCACCTTCGCGCCCAATCCCTGACAGTCCGGCGCCGCCGAAAGGAGTCCGCAGGTCCCGCAAAAACCAGCAGTTCACCCACGTGATGCCGACATTCATCTGCTGTGCCACGCGGTGTCCGCGTTTCAAGTTTGTCGTCCAGATCGACGCCGCTAGTCCGTACTTCGTATCGTTCGCCATGTGCACCGCTTCTTCTTCCGTATCGAATGGCGCGATGTGGCAAACGGGTCCGAAGATTTCTTCCTTCACGCAGCGTGCGGACTCTTTCAACCCAGTATAGATCGTCGGCTGCACATAGAAGCCGTTGTCGAGTGAGTTGCCAAACTCTGGAATTCCCCCTCCACTCACTGAGACGGCGCCTTCTTCCCGAGCGAGTCGATAGTACGAAAGGACTTTTTCCCGATGCTGCGCCGAGATCAGCGGGCCAAGCTCGGTTGTCTTGTCGAGAGGTGATCCGATATGCAGACTCTCCGCCTTGCACTTCAGAACTTCGACAAACCGATCGAAGATTACGCGCTCTACGTAAACGCGCTCCGCGCAAAGGCAAACTTGGCCGCTATTGAGGAAGACAGCTTCGCCAATTCCACTGACCGTTTCTTCAAAATCACAGTCTGCAAAAACAATTGCCGCATTCTTCCCACCGAGTTCGAACGATACCGGCTTCACGGAAGCAGCCACTGTCTTCATGATCGCCGCACCGGTCTGTGATTCACCGGTAAAAGTCACCGCGTTTACGTCCGGATGCTGCGTGAGAAATTCGCCCGCTGAATTCGGGCCAAATCCGTGGACGACATTGTAGACCCCATCCGGAATGCCCGCATGCTGCATCGCTTCGGCAAGCAGCGTCGCCGTCGCAGGAGTCTCCTCCGACGGTTTCACCGCCACGGTGTTGCCGCAAGCCAGGGCTGGCGCGACTTTCCATGTCAGCAA
>Ga0187819_10000576_pt1 | contig 18396 bp, 11 predicted proteins | sample NC_wetland_sal_i_15_FD_132411 | JGI IMG/M metagenome (GOLD analysis project Ga0187819, IMG submission 132411) | Wetland sediment microbial communities from Neuse River Estuary, North Carolina, USA - SO4_4 | ecosystem: Environmental > Aquatic > Freshwater > Wetlands > Sediment | place: USA...
ATTGTAGATGTCTTCCTTTGCATTAATTCCCTGCGCAAGACTCAGGGCGTGTTGAAATGACTGCGCGGCCAAGTCAAACTTGCGCTCGTCCATGTAGATGTAGCCGATGTTGGTGAGTTCGTTCTCCTGGTTCCAGACGTCCCCAAGTTGCGACGCTAGCTTTTCTGACTCCGCTGACAATTCCAAAGCCCTCTCCGAGTCCCCGAGCTTGTAGTAGGCCCAACCTATGTTGCCCTGGGTGATGAGTTCGAGTCTCCGGGCGCCCACAGCCTTCGCAGTTTCGTACGCAGCTTCCGACCTGTCGATCGCTTCATCGTAGCGGCCTTGCGCCAGCGACTCATTCCCCAAGTTGAGAAGAGCATGAGATTCGAGTAACGCGTCCCCGTGGGAGCGTGCAAAGGCGAGGGTAAGCTCAAATAGCCGCTCCGCGGACGGGAACTGATTTAGTTCGGTTGCTAGAAGTCCACGCGCTTTGAAAACATATCCACAACTCACTGCCGCGGAAATGTCGCAAAGCCTCGCTGCTTCGTTAAGCGAGTGCTCTGCTTCGGGGAAGTTGTGCGTATTAGTATCGGCTTCCCCAGTAAGCGTCAATATGGGGATGAGTAAGTCGGGCTGGTCAGAAGGTAACGGCGCTGACTTGAGGAGCTTTAGAGCATCTTCGTACAACCCTTGCTGGAGCGCCGCTCTGGCTTCGAGGGTTCGGAACTTCCATGCCCACTCCGGGCTCGAATCGCGGAATCGCTGGCATTCTCGATGGGCTTCGCCCTGGGCTTGCTTCAGATCGCCATGCAGCAGAGCCTTATTGGCGCGATCAAAGGCCTCTTGCGGGGAGTGGTGTCGACCGCCGCAGGAGAGCGCACCCACCCCGGCAGTCGATACCACAATCGCAATAACTATCCAGGACTTCCGTGTCCATTGGCACTGGCCGTCGCGCCCGTCACCGTCCCGCCGCCGATGCACCCCAGGTGCATGTTCAGCATGTGCAGGGTGAAGTAATTGCTGTCGCCCGCCTTCTGCCCAGAACCGCTCTCGGTCTTGCCGGACGAACCATCGTCGCTCGGTGCGATTCCAACTTCGACCTCGGCCAACGACACGGTCCCAAAGTCCGGAATAAAAATGATATTGCCGAACGTCTTGACTCCCGGAATCGGAATCGGCCCGATGCTTTTGACCAGTGAGCATTCCAGCTTAGGATAGCCGTTCCGCTCCCCTTTCGAGCGTCCATTGGCACGTTTCTTGAGATCGTCGATATACGCGATCTTGGCATCGTACTTCTTCTCCAGGTCGTCGGGAAGGCCCTTGGCGCCGGCGATGTCATTGAGTTGACGCTGGACGCGATCGAGGAAGCCGCGATCTTGCAGGTAGGGCTTGTCTTCTTTCGGTTTGTCGCCGCAGATTCCGAGGTCGAGTTCCACCTTGACCGGATATCCGCCCACCCGCAGGTTCTCAAAGCGCGTCCCCAGGAACGTCACCTTGGGAACGTGGCCGTTCTTCATGGCATGTTCGGTCGAAACCTGCGCCACGACGCGATCGGCGGTGATCACTTCAAAAACATTCAGGCCTTCCAGCACCGACGTCGACAACGTTACCCAGCCCGAATGATCGTTGCCCCAAAGATCCTTCTTCTCGATCTTGCTGCCGGACGCATGACTGTGGCCCGCCTTGAAGGAAATCAGGCCTTCCAGGCTGATCTCTCTGACCGACTCGCTGATGTGGCCGGCCTCCCGCGTCTTCTCCAACACAACCCGCGCCTGCTTTTCAATGGGCTGATCGATCGGATGCTTCAAGTTGCCGCTGAGCACGTGGGCTTCGGCATGATACACGTGGTACCGCTCCCCGTCAGAGCGCGGCGCCACAGGCGATTTCGGATTTGCGGACATGTTGCCAGCTCCTTCCGTTTGAGCTTACTTTTGAATTCTTAATTCAAACATTGCCCGGCCTACTTCCTTGCTTTCACCCGAAGCAGTAATGCCGCGCACTGCCAGAGTATAACTGCCCGCTGCCCGATTCGCTCCCGGCACCCGGACCGGCCACTGATCTTCTGCAGATCGATCTTGTGCCGACGCCGCGGGGATCGTGAGCGACCACTCCGCCTTTCCGGCAGGATCATACAACTCCGCCGCGTAGCGCGAATAGCTCCCATCGGGCGGGATCCTGACAAACAGAAGGAAGCCTTCTCCCGCGCGCGTCGTGACCACCGGCCCTTCCGATCCGTAGGTTCCGACATTCACCGACGCCCACGGCAACAACTGCGGCCGGTTCAGCGCCTGCTGCATTTGCGGATACGTCACCAGATTCTGATACCCGATTACCGCCAGCAACCCGGCCAGCACGGGCACGGTGAACACAGGACGCAGCATAGTCTGCAACCCAGCCCGCAGCCCAGCCAGCCATCCCCCTTTGGATGGGATCGCTGCCTCCGGCACGCTGCCGGGAATCGGCTCAGATTGTTTTGCCAACGCAACCTTGCTGTGCTCCACGAATAGGGCACACGCGCGGACGTCGCTCGCGCAATCCGGGCAGTCGAAAAAATGCCCTTCAAATTCGTCGCGTGCCTCGGCATCAAGCTCGTCGAGCAGGTATCTTTCCGTCATTTTTTGGCGAACCACCAGATCGTGGTCCATTCCATGCCCCCTCATAAAATCGCGGGCCGCAGCCCGGCGTTTCACAGCCGTCAGGCCGTCTTAAATTCCGGCGAATCGTTTCCCGTTCTTTTTAAATATATCGACTTGAACGACTGCTTGGCCCGGTACAACAACACTCGCAGATATTCCCGGTCGACCCCAAAATCGCGGCACACGTCGTCTTTGTCCCTCTCCTCCAGGAAAACCTCACGCAGCAACCGCCGGTCGCGTTCTGACAATTGCTCCAGAACTTCTAACACTTTCCTTTCCGTTTCCCGGGCGGAGAGGAGGCCGAGCAGATCGGTGGCGCAGGCGCGCACGTCCTTTTCTTCATCCTCGAGCGAATAATGGCGCGCCTGCGCACGATAGTGCTCCAGCAAAACGTTGTCGCAAATCGAGTTGACAAACGATCCCAGCCGCTCCGGGTGCAGGATCTTCCCCTCGTGCAGCGCCGCGTAAAATCGGGCAAAGGTTTCCTGACGCACATCCTCGATGGCCTCCCGCGACTGCAGCCGGGAGCGCAGTTTTATCTGGATCAGGGTGCTGAAATACTCGCCAAAATGCTCATGCGTGCGGTAGTCGCCCGCCCGCAGACGGTCGACATACGCTTCGTCAAAGGAGTGGAATTGCAAAGGCTTGCTCCGGGAACCCGGAAGTGCCTGCCAGTGTAGCATCTGGGGCGGCGAACCGGGCGCCGAATCGACACCGTTTCCCGGGACCAGCGTGAGCAACGGCCGTTTCAGACCCGTGTGCCCACGGTAGCGGCGTCCGGTCGGCGGGATGGAGCGTGCGGCATGCACTGGGAAGATCGTCTCTCCTATGACTGGCGATGACTGGGCGGGTGAAGAAGACTGCGACAAAGCGCCGGAACCGCTTCCCCGTCGGCTCCGGCACCTTACTGGATCCCAGCCAGGAGTTTCCCAGTCGGAACCCTAAACTGTGGGGCCATCGCCGCACAGCGCGATGTCATCCACTTATTGAGATAGTGCGGAAAGCACCGGAATCGTTACAAACTATTTCCAACCCTCCGCTTCGCCAACAAGAATTATGCAAACAGATGACATTCCGTTGACAACCTGCCGGACCCCGAGGCCCTAGCATTCGATGGCCAGCTGGACTGAGAAATCGCCGTTCGAGCGTTGTGCCACTCCGCAACCCGCACGCTCTCGGCTCCGGACTCGCACACTTCAAGGAGGACTCCGTATGCAGCGTCACAAGATTGCTTTCACCCTTTGCGTCGGGCTCGCAATGATATTGGCCTCGAGCGCGGCCTTGGCGCAGTATCAACTCACGAATCTGGATTCGAATCAGTTTGCCACCGCCCGGCACATCGATCCGCTGATCGTGAATGCCTGGGGATTGGCTCGCGGTGCGGGCGGACCATTCTGGATCAGCGATGCCGGCTCCGGCTGGTCGACTCTCTACAATGGCCAGGGCGCCATCCAGGGCTTGCAGGTCCTGGTTCCATCAGCCTCCGGCGCAGGCCCGGGTTCGCCGACTGGAATCGTCTTCAATGGGTCGCCCGACTTTCAGTTGGGGGGATGGCCGACCTTCTTTCTGTTTGCAACTTTAGACGGAACCATCAGTGGTTGGGCGCCAGAAACCAACGCCAATGACGCCATCATCGCCCCCTTGAAGAACTCGCCGGCCGGCGCGGTCTACACTGGCCTCGCGATTACGAACCACCCGTCGGGGAATCTTCTGTTTGCCGCCGACCTTGCCCACAGCAAAGTCGATGTGTACGACGGAAACTTCAATTTCGTCCATTCCTTTACCGACAGCACCCTTCCAGCCGGCTTCGCGCCGTTCGGTATCCAGGACATCAATGGATTGGTCTACGTAGCGTTTGCCAGCACGTCGGGCGGCAACGGCGGCTTCATCGACGTCTTTACCGAAAGCGGCACTTTGGCGCGGTCGCAGCCCCTCGTCCAGGGCGGGCCCTTGAATCAGCCTTGGGGAATCGCCGTGGCCCCGGCAAATTTCGGCAAGCTGAGCAACACCTTGCTGATCTCGAATAATACGAATGCCGGCACCATTAACGCCTTCAACCTCGTCACCGGCCAGTATGTGGGCACGATCCGGGATACCAACGGCAAGGAAATCCACATCGATCAGCTCTGGGGCATTGCATTCGGCGGAGGTACAAGCAACAACGGCCGCACCAACCAACTCTTCTTCACCGCCGGTCCGCACAACAACCTGACCGGGACCTTCGGAGTGATTGGTCTCCCATAAACGCGCCGGCAAGAAGCTGGGTGCCCCATCCTAACGTCGCGTTCTTTGCGACGTTAGGGTGGGATTTGCGCGCCCTCAACCGCATGAGATTTTCGGCACTCATCGGACGGGCGGCCCTGAGGGATGTCCCTTCCAGGTTGAAACGCATTTATGAAACCAGTTCAACCTGACAAATTGATCACTTAGGATATTGGAACCAGTATCCCCCCGCCTCATTCCCCGACATGAACCGCGTGTTGTATTCCAGCAAGTAATTCATATGCTCGGCGTCAGAAGGGAACGACTGCCCGGGATACGGATAAGCGCGCATGTCACGGAAGGGCAGCGGGTCGACCGTATCGCCGTGGTAGGCATAGAAGTCCATATCTTTTTCGTATCCGTTGGCCACGAAGAAATAGTCGCGGACCCAGCCGCGCGGCAACGCCGGCAGCATCGCCGGATCGAAATCGAGCGCCACTTCATCGCCCGATCCAAAGACGACAAACTTATCGTCGCTGGCCGCAAGCAGAGGCCGAACATCGCCATAGCGCGTGTAAGCGCCGGCAGGCCGCGTGTAAGGACCGGTGGCGCTGGCCTTTTCGTAAACGTATTTCACGTTGCCCGGCGGCTGCCCTTCGATCTTCAGCGGGAATCCATGGAAACTCAGCTCCGCGCGCGCCAGCGGAACCGGCGTCACGCGCGCGCTCTGAGTCTGACCGCGGCTCTGCTCTTGGCCCGTCCGGCTGATCAGGATGTTGTCCCAATAGATCTGCAAATTCGTGGTGATGCGAATGCGCCGCGTGCCCAGCGGAAGTTTGCCGGTGAGATCGGCGGTCATGGTGCGAGCGCCGCCCGCCGGGAATCCCATGTCATCGACGACGCGAACCCATTTATCTTTTGCGCCGTTTCCGGTCGAGCTCGCAGTCGCAACCAACGCTTCGACATACGGCGCAAACGGCCGCAGGCCGGCCTGATCGGCGGCGTACATGCTCGTCGCCGAGTAATACTCGATCTCGCCATGCATCAGCAACCACAGCGGCCCGCCGCGGTAGGCCTCGCCAAGATCAAGCTCCAGTCTGTGTGGCTCAGTGAATCCCATGAACGAAAGCACTTTGAAATCGCCGAAATAACGATGCGCCAGCAAATCGGGAAGCACGTCGTGGCCGTGCTCGTCCCAGGCACCGGCAGGCGGACGCGCCTCACTATTCTTGCTGATCACAACCTTGAAAGGAGGGTAAGGCGGATTGCTGGCGAAATATTCGTTGGGATAAACGTCAACATTGGCGGGATGGTCGACGGCAAGCAATTTGACCTGATCAAGGTAGACAGATTCCTCGAGCGGCTCCATGAAGCGAAAACTCAGCATTGGGTGCCCCACCCTTCCCTGGTTTTGGGAAGAGTGGGATTCATCTTTCTCACGGAGCGAGGAGCGGTCAAGCTTAATCGCTTCGGTAGGACGAGCGATGTTACGTTCGACGTTGCCCTCGCCCGCCGCGGGCTTTCCTGCGGAGATCCAATGTCCAACCACGCCCGCGCCAAGCATATCGCCAACGAGCCGATACTCGTGACCGTCCCAGGCGAATAAAGTGGGACAGGAACTCCCGCGACGGTCCATCTCGGTGAAGTTCTGCACCTTATTGGCGGCGACTTCGATTTCATCCTGCAGCACGCCGGTAGGCCACAACATGCGGACGACGTCGGCCTCTTTCGCCTGTCCAAGCCCGATGGTCAGGTAAGGCGAGTTCTGTCCAAGGTAGCCGGACGATCCATACACCTCAAACTTCTGCCGCAAGCCGGCAGAGAAGACTTCGACTTTGGTGCCGATGGCGCTCTTGTTATCGTTCAGTCCCTTAAGCGCAAGCCGCAGCGAATTGTTCTTGTTGCCGCCTTCGTTGCGGAGCAGCACGGCCGGACCGTGGTTTTGCGTGATCAGCAGATCGACAGCGCCGTCGTTGTCGTAATCTCCAGCAATGATGGCACGCGGCTCTTTGAGTTGAATCTTGTCGAGTCCAACGTCGGAGGTGACGTCTTTCCACCCATCGGGACCGAGGTTGCGGAAGAGGCGGACTTCGCCCTTGCCTTCTCGCGTTTCGCCGACGGCAGCGAGATCGACCCAGCCGTCGTTGTCGTAATCGATGGCAACGACGCCGTAGGCACGGACCCAGTTTGTTTCTGGCAGTTTCACTTGATCGAGCGTCTTGCCGTGATTATTTCGCCAGAGCGTAAGAGCGGGCGAGCCATTGTGTGTAAACGCCAGGTCCATCCAGCCGTCATGGTCGAAGTCCAGAGCTACAACGCCAACAGTTGGCTGCGACCGAAACAGAGCGTGCAAGACGAATCGACCTTCTCGCGGATTCGTGTAGATTATGGGCCAGACAGGCGCGCCTACGCCGCCCGGAGATCCCGCTACGACGATGTCGACCGCTCGGTCATTGTTATAGTCTGTGCCGATAGCACCATAAGCGGCGCCAGTTGCTAAGCCCGTCTCACGCGTAACTTTCGTGAATGTCCCATCTCCATTGTTACGCCACATTTCATTAGCCGAAAAGTTTCCGTCCGAACCACATAGAACCATCGAACACGTCGTGTAGAGATCCAAGTCGCCATCGTGGTCGTAATCAATGAAGGTTAAGGAACTTGCCCCTCTAGCGGCCGGGGGCCCCACGATCTCGCTGATATCCGTACGCGAAAGTCCCGCAGTCTCGGTCACATCCTTAAACGAACCGTTCTTTTCATTGTGGAAAAGTCTCGCGTGTCCCTTGACCGTGACTGCGATGTCAGTAAATCCGTCATTATCGTAATCTCCCGCCGTGCACCCTCCACCCCGCACTGTGGGATCCAACCCCGCCTCCTTCGTCACATCGTCGAACTTACCGTTTCCCAGATTGTGATATAAGGACATGCCTCCTTGCGTCCCGTTATCGGGAAGGAAGATGTCGATCTTGCCGTCATTGTCATAGTCGAGGAAGCAGGCACCGGCCTCTGCAGCGTTCGCCGGATCATTGCCATATCTCGAGATCAGCCCCGCTTCCTTCGTTACGTCCACAAACTTCACGGGAATCTGCGCAGGGACTTTCTGCACTGCCAGCGGCGAGTCTTCCGCGCGCGAATACTTTCCCTGTTCGCCATACGCCAGGCTGATGGGAACTCCCAGCTTGTTCTGCGTGATGTACTGGAATTTCTTCATCGCCTCGTGGGCGGGGTCGGCTTGGCCGGACTGCTGGTAGGCCCGCGCCAATCCGAACTCGGAGGAGGCGTGGTGCGGATCAAGCTTTAACGCGTGTTCAAAGGCGGCGATCGCGTCGGGAAACTGCTTGAGTTGCGCGCAGGTCGATCCCAGGAAGTACCAGGTGTCGGCGTCGTTCGGATCGATTTCAGTGACGCGACGGAACGCATCGACGGCCAACCCCGCGGTCGACGAATTCTTGTAATAAAGGCCGAGGCTGTACCAGGCGTGCGCGTCTTTGGGATTGCTTTTGACAGCCTTCTCGAGCACTCCCTTCGCTTCGTCACCGCGCTGCAGGTTGAGCAGCGCCACTCCGCGATTCACCGCCGCCACCTCGAGCGCCGGGTCGGCGATCGCGGCCGCTTCAAACGACTTCAACGCTTTTTCAAAAAGCTGCTGGTTCATGTAAGCGACGCCGATGTTGTTGAGGCGTGCCGCTTCCTGGGGACTCGGAGCGGGGGTGGCCGTGGCTAGCAGTGCAACGAGAACAAGGCAGACGAGGGTGACTCTGAGCGTCTTGGTCATGGGAAGTCAGAACGATTCTATCCGAGTGGCAGGCGGGTGTCCGATAGCTCACGGTCCGCCTAATGACAACAACCGCGTGGATGCCAGCTCTTACAAATTGTCATCCTGAGCGAAGCGAAGGACCTGCTTTTCGCCGCCAACAGCAGGTCCTTCGCTGCACTCAGGATGACCAAACTGTTCAGGCCGATTCGAACGCGTAGCTATTTCTTCCCGTACGGTCGCGAAGCGATCTGCCCTCTGCCTTCCTGGACGGTAATGGTCTGCCCAGTCGTAATGTTTGCGAGCTTGTCCACTTGTCCGCTGGGCCAGTCGATCTCAACCGTGTCGGCCTTGATCTTCGACCCCATGCCGAAAGTGAGCACCAGTTCGCTCTGCGAAAGATAGCTGGAGCCGCTCTTCATGGTGAGCCACTGCCTGTCCGCTCCCGCGCTCACGCGGACGACAGCGCCGATGCCATCGCGGTTGGATTTTGTGCCAACAAGTTTTATGCGCAAGCTGTGATTGCTGCCGCCCTGGTTGAGGTAGAGATGCGCCGGGCCGCCGTTGGTCATAAGCAGCACATCTAACGCGCCGTCATTATTGATGTCGGCAAAGGCCGCGCCCCGCGCGACTTTTGGAGCGGCAAACGCGCTTCCGGCTTTCATCGTCACGTCCTCAAACTTGCCGTTCCCAAGATTACGGAACAAGTGCGGCGGCTCGGCGTAGCTGACGCGCTTCTGCACCGTTTCGATCTGGTCTTCGATGTGGCCGTCGGCGACGAAAATGTCCTGCCAGCCGTCGTTGTCGTAGTCGAAGAAGAAGCAGCCGAAGCCCAGCGTCAGCAGCGTCGAGCGGCCGACTTCCGAGCGCGGAGCCTCATCCACGAACAGCCCGTTGCCTTCGTTGTGGTAGAGGGAGAGCATCTGGTTGGCAAAATTGGTAATCACCAGGCTGGCGCTGCCCGAGCGGTCGTAATCCACGGCGTCGACGCCCATGCCGGCGCGGGCAATGCCGTCCTCGCTGAAGGCAATGCCGGCGGAAACGGCGCGCTCCTCAAAAGTGCCGTTCTTTCTGTTCAGGTAAAGCTTGTTGGGCTGCGTGTCATTCGCAATCAGAATGTCGGGCCATCCATCGTTGTTGTAGTCGAGAATAGCGACGCCGAGACCTTTTGAGGTTGGATCGTAAAGTCCGGCCTTCTGGGTAGCGTCTTCAAACTTGCCGTTGCCCAGGTTGTGCCATAGGCGAGCCGACGTTCCCTTATACGATTCGGGCGTGCAGTAAGATTTGTGCGAGCCATCGAGCGTGCAGTAGAGGTCGGTTTGCGCAGACCACTGCACATAGTTGGCCACGACGAGATCGAGCTTGCCGTCGCGATCGTAATCGACCCAGGCGGCGCCGGTCGAGAACTCATTCGGACCCCAGAGTCCCGCGGATTTGGTCACGTCGGTGAAAGTGCCGTTGCCGTTGTTGTGGAAAAGATGGCTCTGGCCGACAGCAGTAATAAAAATGTCGTCGAAGCCATCGCTGTCGTAATCGCCGACCGCGATGCCCATCCCAAATAGCGAAATGCCAAGGCCCGATCTGCGCGTCACATCGGTGAAGGTGCCGTCGTGATTATTGTGGTAAAGCTTCAGCGTGGTCGCTCCGCCCTTGGGATGGCCGGGCCAGTCCTGGCCGTTGACCAGCAGAATGTCGGGAAATCCGTCGTTGTCGTAATCGATGAAAGCACACCCGGGACCCATCGTTTCCGGAAGCCACTTCTTTCCGAAGGCTCCGTTGTTGTGGGTGAAGTGGATGCCAGCCTGGGAAGTGATGTCGCGAAAGGTGATGCGCTCCTGCGCGCGGCCTGTCGTAACCAGCGAAAGGAATAATAACCACGGAGACACGGAGGCACGGAGGAAAGCGCGGGGAAGACGCTTCACCTTTGGGCCCCGGGAGTTGTGGTGGCGCGGGCAACTGCCGGGCTTTGCCCGACTGGACGGCCGAGGGCGGCCGTCCCTACGTGATTCGCGTTGATAGTCAGCGGGACCGACGTGTGCTCGTGGATATTCTGCCGCTCATTGTTGTCTTCGGGATTGAGCTGCCGATAAGGGCCGGTGATAGCCTGCGAAGCTTCGTCGGCTTTGAAGCGCAGGTAGCGGGCCTGATGCTCTTTGGACATCTTTTCGTCGCCAAGGCCGTTGTAGCAGAGCATGAGGTTGTAGTGCGCCTGCAAATCCTCGGGGTCGACGGCGAGCACCTGCTGCAGGACCTTCACGGCGTCCGCATACTTTCTCTCCAGAAATAAGACGCGGCCCAGATTATTCAGCGCCACGCGGTCGCGGGGATATTGCGCCAGCACGATTTCAAAGTGAGCGGCGGACTGGTCGTAGTCTCCCGTGGACTTGAGCAGCGATCCATAGAAGAAATTGGTTCGCGCCAGCTTCGGGTTGAGCGCCAGCGCTTTGTCAAGAACGGCGCGGGCGCGGGCGACATCGCCTTCTTGCAGAGCGGCGCGTCCGATATTGACCCAGCCGTCGGGATTCTGCGGATCGACCTCGGTAACTTTTTCGAACGCAGCCTGCGCCGCTTTCAGATCGCCTTGCAGCAACAGGCCGATGCCGTAATCGTTCCAGCGCTGCCAGTCTTCTTTTGCGAGCTGAGTTTTGGGCTGCGGCGCCGGGGCGCTGGCCGCCAAAACATCAAGAGTCACCTGGTTTTCTGCAACCGCCACAATGGGCAGATCGGGAATTCTCTCCGCCTTCGCCGAGACTCCGCGGAGCGATGCCGTGAACGCCATTTTGCTGTCGTCATAGTCGGGTGTAACCCTGGCTGGCACGTCTCCGGGCTTCGACGGACTGTCGTCGCGTTCATTTTCATGCTCCCCAGCAAACGCAAACTGCGTGTTGAACCACGAGAACTTGCGATAGCAGAGCCGCGCCGTCAAAGTAATCTTGCCGCCCGTTTTCTCGGGAATCTTCATGCGGAAGTGCACCGTGTCGGCGGCGCCGGGCGGGATCAGGCGCACGTACACCACGGCGCGCGTGGCCCACGCGTTGCGCTTGTTGATCGGATTGCCGTGCGCGTCCACCTGGAGCGATCGATAAAAGTGCGCGCCCTTTTCGACGGGGCCTTTGCCGTTGTCCTCGACCATGCCGCTCCAGAAAATTGTCTGGCCCTTCTTGTCGACGCCTTTCAGTTCGAGCCAGGTATCGTAAGCGTCGACCGTCCCTCCGGGAAAGAAATGTCCGACGCGCTTGGTACGAACGACCACGTCGACGCGAACCGTGTCGCCGCGACGGACAGCCGGCCGCACGCGATCGAGGGGAGCAGTAACTGGAGCAGCCTCCGCGACGACTCCGGGAGTGATTTTGGCTTCCGCTTCTTCTCCCACCGCGAACGTGGTTGCGAGTTCGTGCTGCGTGACGGCTCCGGTCTTTAACGGGGCGCCGGCCGGAGTAAGCGCAAAAATATCCACTGTAAGCGCGCCGCTCGTCAGGAAATCCTCGGTGGCCTTCAACTGCGCGGCGTCCTCGTTGGCCGTCGGCAACGCGGTGTTCGCGGCGGGGAAACGATGGGAGTGCACCTTCCCGGCAATGTTGCCCATATCGTTCGACGGCTCAAGCGGCATGTGGCAATCGGCGCACTGCTGTGGTTTCGGCGGATAGTAGAACGAGCGCGCACCCTCGCCGGAAACGCCGCTGGCCTGCCAGTTGTCATACTCGTTGAACCCGCGAATCCAGCGGTAATGATTGACCGGCACGTCGAGGTGCACCTTGTGGCAAGAGGAGCAGAACTCCGCCGTCTGCTGCTTCATAAACGGCTTGAGGAACACGCGCCGGTGCGGCTCCGGATTCAGCTTGATCATGAAATCATGCAGGGTGCGCACCACCGGATTCTTGCTGGCCGCGAATTCGTGCAGCTTGGGATACTCGATATAGAAATCGCCCTGTCCCATCGTGCTTTTTACGTCGGCGATGGAGTGGCACATCATGCAGCCAAGTCCGGCCTGGGCTTCGGGAGTGTGCACGATCTGTTTAATGGGCGTATCCATCTTGCCGCTGTAGAGCACCGCCGGGTCATGGCATCCGCCGCACCATTTGGAAGGCCGAGTGCCGACCGTATCCTGCATGTACTCGACCGCCTTGCGATACCACTGATTGTTGAACGACGAAAAATGGTGGGCCGAGCTATTCCACTGGTTGTAGATGTCTTCATGGCAGCGCTTGCAGGAATCCGATTCCATGAAGAACTTGCTGGGAATTTTTTCGCTGCCCCCAGATAGAAAGACCTGCGCGGAGCTGGGGAAAAATGGCCCGCCAGGGCCGTCGCCTTCGCCGTCCATGTTGACGGGAGGCAGGGCCGGATTTTCAATGCGCCCATGCTGCGTCCAGCGAGTCTCTCGAAGATAGCGAGCGACGGGAGCCAGCACCGCCAGCACAACGATTACAGCGGCGACGCGAAGAGCGGCATGACGGGAGAGCCATCGGCGATTGCCCAAACGTGCCGCAGCCATCAGTCCGGCGCCGAGAAAGCTCAGTCCGAGGTGGATGTAAACGATCGGCCAATCCGCGCGCAACGCTCCCGTGTAAATCAGAGCCAGCCCTGGAATTGCGCCGAGGAAAAGAAACGCCATCCCGCCGCGAACCAGCGGCTCCCCCTGACGCATTAACAAAGACCGCACCAGCCAGCGCAGCAGCCAAACCGAGGCCACAACACCGGCAACGGCGTGCAGCAAGACCACCCCAGCATAAAAAATATTCGCTTGCGGGAACGCGTACAGGTAAATCGCGGACACGACCAGAAAGCCGATCAGTATCGACAACACCTTGCCCACACAATGTCCGGCGGAAGACATGACAGATCGATTCGGCCCCCACAAGAGCCTGCAACCCTAGGTTTGCAATATGCTATCGGATCGGGGGAAACGGCGTCTCTAATCAAAACAGATTAGGGGCGAATCTCTGTCGCTTGCTGATCCCGAAGATCTGTCGTTAGGAACACACGCGAGACCTTTCCTGGTTTGTCATCCTGAGCGAAGCGAAGGACCTGCTGTCTCGTGCGCCGAAAAGAAAGCAGGTCCTTCGCTCGCTCAGGATGACAAAATCCGACGATATCAGGGGGTGAACTGCGCATTGCTCTGAACGTGCATTGCTGACTTCCCTGCCGCTCTGCTACTTTGATTAGTTTCCCGTTCGCTGTCTGCTGACTCTGTGGGGTGAACTCAAATGCCGGCCATCAAATTCCGTGGTGTGGATTTCATCGATTTCGACACGTTGCTGAACGACGACGAGCGCCTGGTGCGCGACACGGCCCGCCGGTTCATCGAAGACAATCTCGTCCCCATCATTGAGGACTGCAACCGCGCCGGCCGCTTCCCGCGCGAACTGGTGAAACCGATGGCCGATCTCGGATTCTTTGGCGCATCGCTCGACGGCTACGGCTGCGCCGGCATGTCGAACGTCGAATATGGTTTGGTCACGCAGGAACTGGAACGCGGAGACTCCGGCGTGCGTTCGTTCGTCAGCGTGCAATCGGCGCTGGTGATGTATCCGATTTACACCTTCGGCAGCGACGAGCAGAAAAATACCTGGTTGCCCGCGCTGCAGAAAGGCGAAAAGCTCGGCTGCTTCGGATTGACCGAACCCGACTTCGGATCGAATCCCGGCGGCATGAGGACGCGCGCTCGCAAAGTTGGAAAAGAATATGTGCTGAACGGCGAAAAGATGTGGATCACCTCGGGCTCGATCGCCGATGTGGCCGTGATCTGGGCCAAAGTCGAAGATGAAGGAGAAAAAGTACGCGGCTTCTTGGTCGAAACGGACCGTTCCGGTTTCAAGGCCGACGACATCCACGGAAAGTGGTCGCTGCGCGCGTCGGTAACGTCAGGCCTGTCGCTCCAGGATGTACGTATCCCCGAGTCGAATCTTTTGCCCGGGTCGGATGGATTGAAGTCTCCGCTGATGTGCCTGAACCAGGCACGCTATGGCATCGCGTGGGGAGCGGTAGGCGCGGCGATGGCGTGTTACGACTGCGCGCTTCAGTATTCCCTTCTGCGCAAACAATGGCGCGATCAGCCCATCGCCTCGCATCAACTGGTGCAGGAGAAACTAGCCTGGATGATCAACGAGATCACCAAGGCGCAGTTACTCGTGCTGCAAGTTGGCCGCTTGAAGGACGCGGGAAAAGTCGAGCACCAGCACATTTCGATGGCGAAGAGAAACAACGTCTGGATGGCGCTGGAGTGCGCCCGGCTGTCGCGAGACATTCTGGGCGCCAACGGCATCGCCGACGATTACCCCATCATGCGCCATCTGATGAACCTCGAAAGCGTCAAGACCTACGAGGGAACGCATGACATCCACACGCTGATCATAGGGGCAAGCGTGACGGGGATTGAAGCGTTCTAGAACGACGAGTGTAGAGCGGGCGCCCTCGCCCGCTGCCTTTGACGTTGCCGTTGATCTTGATCTTGATTCTTTTCTAACCAACCAAGTCAGGGGTCTCCCGCGTCTCGCGCCTTTCGAGAAGCAGGCCACCCGACCCTCGACACCGGAGTAGTTCCGCTTAACGCGGCCGCGGGTAATTACGGCAAATGCACCGCAACTTCTTTTCTGGAAGTCAACTTCCTAACCAACTGAAGCATCTCTTCCGGATCCACCGGCTTTGCAATGAAACCATCCGGAGGCGGTACCTGCCGGCGCGTGTTATAGAAGTGCTCCGTGTCTCTGGGGCCCCCCGGCCCGGTGACGCCGGTTACCAACACCACCGGTATGTCGGCGAAATCCGCCCGCGACTTCAGGGTTCGGTAAAACCCCGCTCCCGACGTCTCCGGCATGGAAAGATCGAGGGTAATCAGATCGGGTCTTTCCTTTTCGACGGCCCGCAGCGCCTCGTCGCAATTCGAGGCGCACGTAGCACAAAACCCGTTTTCCTCCAGCAACCGGGAGAGATACACGCAAACGTCTCTTTCGTCATCAACGACCAGCACCTTCTTATTATCGCTTCCCATATTCCACCCTTTCTGACAGCCTGTTCGGAAAAACCCTATCAGTACAACCAACCATGACCGTCCACAATCCGCGGCCCGGCTCGACTTCTGCCAAACTTGCAGTTCCTAAGTCCGAGCCGCGTTCGGTGGCCAGATAGGCAGCTTCACCGTGAACACCGACCCTTTGCCCGGCTCGGACCGCACCGTGATCGTTCCTCCATGTTCTGTGGCGACCTTCTGTGACATGAATAAGCCCAGCCCAGTTCCGCCGCTTCCCTTGGTGCTGACCATCTCCTTGAATAAAGCGTTGCGCGTCGCCGCGTCCATCCCGGGGCCGTCATCTTCAATCTCGATGACTGCCTCACCGTTGTGCCGAAATACCTTGGCCTGAATGCGGTGCGTTTTCTGTTCATCCTGATCCGCATTGCAGGCCTCGATCGCATTGGCGATGAGATTCGAAATCAGCCCATGAATCTCCTTGGGCTCTCCCAGAATGTCGATACGCTCCTCCGCCTCCAATCCGAGTTCGATGTGGAACTGCTCTGCCTTCCCGCGAAACAGCCCTACCGCCTCCTTGAGAACCGCGGGCAACGATACCGGCGCGTCGCGCGGAGACCGCTTCTTCGCGCAATACAGCATGTCCATGATCATCGAAGACAGGCGCGTCACGTTGCGCTGCACCATATCCCACCCGGTGTCGACGTCGCGCCGGTTGTTATTCTTGAATCCCAGGTTGACAATGTAAATTCCGCCGCGCAGGCCTTCCAGGATGTTTTTCGCGTCGTGCGCAAGTCCCCCGACCATCTTGCCCAGGCTGGCCAGCTCGTTCTGCAGAGTGCGGAGTTCGGTGACGTCGGCCGACATCTCCATGACCGACGTGATTTCGCCCGCCGCATTGCGCATCGGGGCCGTGTAAACCAGCACATGGATCTGCCTGCCCTGGTTGTCGACCACGATTTCTTCCGAGGTGTGCACCTGCCCGTCTTGCAGCGTCTCCGCCACCGGACACCGCGGGCACCGGTCCTGGCGCTTCTTGTAAAGCTCATAGCAGTGCTCGCCCATTCCATCGCCGAAGCTCTCGTCGAAGCGCCGATTCGAATCCGTAATGCGGAAGTTACGATCCTGCACCGAAATGAAACAGGGAGCGTTATCGAACAGATTGCGGAAGCGCACGACGCTATCGTGATAACGGTTGGCGAGCTCCACCTCGGCGGAGATATTGACGAACAGTTTCATCACCGCCACGATTTCGCCGGCGCCGTTTCGCAGCGGCTTCGTCTTTACCAGCAGGTCGTGCGGCCTTCCCCGTTTGTCGAAGCGAACCTCCTGGTAGCTGTATTCCCTGCCGTCCTCGAAGCTGCGCATGGCCACGCACTCGGAACAAGGCTCGGTCCGGCCCTTATAGGCCGCGTAGCACCGCTCCCCTCGGTGGTCGCCGAAGTCGGCAATCAGCTTCGCGCTGGCTTTGATGATGCGGAAGTCCCGGTCCTGGATCGACGCCCAGCAGGGGAGCTCGTCAAAGAGCTGGGCGGAAGACAGACCGGCGGCGTTCAGATCGAGGAGGGAACCGTCCCTGCCAGCGACAGACATCTCGGCCTCCTTTCCCCGGGCGGCCTTAGTTGTGCAAGCTGACTCTCTTACCTAGTATCCCGGCCACCAGTTCCAGAACCGCTTCCGGCTGAATCGGCTTCTCCAGGAACCCTTCCGGCGCGGGCAGGTTCTTTTCGGCGATGAAACGGTGGAAATCAATGCCCGGAGCCTCCATGCGCATATAGCCGGTGATGATCACCACCGGCAGATTGGCATAGTTCGGATCCTTTCTGAGATCCCAGTAGAGCTTGTCGCCGGTCTTGTGCGGCATGATCAAATCCAGCGTCATCAAATCGGGCCGGTCGCTTTCGATGGCGCGCAACGCCTGGTTGCAATCCGGCACATCGACAACCTGTGCCCCCTGTTCCTCAAAGATCGCTCTCAGATAGGCGCGGACATCAGGTTCGTCGTCCACGACCAAGATTTTGCACCCCGCCAGTTGCATCGGTTGTACCACTTCGGCCACCATTGGCATAACCTCCGCCACCGCTGCTTGCGGCGCCACCATCGCTTTGGCTACCAGATTCACCAGCAGCTTCACTTCCATGTCAAGCTTGTAGTGGCGAATCAAGTCGAACAGGCCGTCGACGCAGTTGTGGCACGAGGTGACGACCGTCTTCGCCCCCGTCGCGCGCAGTTGGTCCGCCTTGACCTTCCCTGATTTCAAGCGCCGTGGCGCATATTCCGACATCGACATGGCGCCGCCGCCTCCCGTGCAGCAGAAGTTTTCCGCGCGGTTGGGATGCATCTCGCGGAAATCCGAGCACACCAGCTGCAGCAATTCGCGAGGCTCTTCCGTGACCCCGCAGCTCCGCGCCAGGTTGCAGGAGTCGTGATAGGTGACCGGCTCCGGGTTCCTGCTCTTGTCAACCTTAATGCGGCCTTCCTTAATGTAGTTCAGCATGGTGAAGATCGAGCTCTCCGCCGGGAAGCTGAGATCGCGTTTCGCCCAGTTCGGTCCTTCACAGCGCGTCGACCGGAAACCGTGGCCGCACTCCGAGATCACCAGCTTGCGGGCGCGCAGACGTTGCATCGTGTCGTAGACCCGCGCCGCCACCGCCCCGCCTAACTCGTCGTCGCCGTTGAACAGCCCGAAGTTGGTCATGTCCCAGCCTTCCGTGGACATGGTCCAATTCTCACCCGCAAAATGAAAAATGATGGCCGCCTCGGCGATGGTGCGGGGATCGTACTTAGCCTCGCGCGGATTGATGGTGTACAAAACGTCGGCATCGGGCTTGTCCACCGGAATCTTGATCTCCGGGTCG
>Ga0187819_10000578_pt1 | contig 18384 bp, 19 predicted proteins | sample NC_wetland_sal_i_15_FD_132411 | JGI IMG/M metagenome (GOLD analysis project Ga0187819, IMG submission 132411) | Wetland sediment microbial communities from Neuse River Estuary, North Carolina, USA - SO4_4 | ecosystem: Environmental > Aquatic > Freshwater > Wetlands > Sediment | place: USA...
CAAATCGGAACAATTGACTTTTGAAACTCGCGCTCATTGGATACGGCAATGTCGGCCGGGCGCTGGCCGCGCTGATTCGCCGCAAACGATCGGAATTTCCTTTCCAGATCCTCGGGATTCACACGGCGCGCCACGGCACGGCCGTCCATCCGCGCGGTCTCGGTCGCGAGCCGCGGTTCGGTCCCGCAGCCGCATCGGTCGAAGCCTTCCTCGATGCCGCGCGCGCGGAAATTGCCGTGGAGCTGACCACCCTCAACCCCGTCACCGGCCAGCCGGCCATCGATCACATTAAAGCCGCCTTCGCCCGCGGCATGCACGTGGTAACGGCCAACAAGGGTCCCATCGCCCACGCCTACGCGTCGTTGCACGAAGAGGCCGCCCGGCGCAATCTTCTGTTCCGCTTCGAAGCCACGGTGATGGACGGCGCGCCGGTTTTCAACCAGGTCCGCAACAATCTGCCGGGTGTCAAAGTGCTGGGTTTTACCGGCGTTCTCAACTCCACGTCCAAAATCGTGATTGAGGCCATGGAGCAGGGCGGCACATTCGAGGAGGGTCTCGACGCAGCCCGCCGCCTGGGCATAGCCGAAGCCGATGCCAGCTATGACGTCGAGGGCTGGGACTCGGCCGCCAAGACCGCCGCGTTGGCGAACGTTCTGATGGACGCGCGCACAAATCCACAGGCCATTGCCACGCGCGGCATCACCCGTCTCACGCCGGACCGTGTCCGCGAGCTGAACCACACGGGCAAGACCGTGCGCCTGGTCAGCCGCGCCCGGCAAACGGATCGTGGTCTTTCGCTGCGCGTCCGCGGCGAAGTGCTCGATAAGACCGACATCCTGGCTTCGGTTCGCGGCACCTCGAACCTCCTGCTGCTGCACACGGACCTGATGGGCACGGTGGGAACCGTCTCCCTGTCGCCCGGCGTGGAGCAGACCGCCTACGGCGTGTTTATCGACCTGGTGGACGTGCTGCGTTCGGTAAATTCGTGAGGCTCTGCCCCTGTGAAACTCCTGACCTTCGTTCATCACAACCGCACCCACGCGGGCGTGCTCACCGCGGAAGGTGTCGCTCCCATTGAAGAGATCAACGCGCGCCGCGGCACGCGCGTCCCCAACGACCTGCTCGAGATCATCCGCGCGGGAACCGGCGGCATCGACGCCGCCGGCGTCCCGGCGCTGCCGCTCACCGAAATCACGCCCCGTCTTCCCTACCCCGTGCCGCCCAAGATCTGGTGCATCGGCCTCAACTACCGCTCCCACGCTGCGGACATCGATGCCGTTCAGCCGGAGGAGCCCGGCAGCTTCATGAAGCCCGCTTCGTGCATGTTCCAGCCAGGAGAAGAGATCATTCTGCCCCCGCCGCATCTCTCGAACGATGTGGACGCGGAAGGTGAACTCGGCGTGATCATCGGCAAAACCTGCCGTTTTGTTCCCGCGGACCAGGTTCGTGAGGTGATCTTCGGATACACCACCACGCTCGACCTCACCGCGCTCGACGTGCTCCGCAAAAACCCGCGCTATCTCACGCGCGCCAAAAGCTTCGATACATTCTTCAGTTTCGGCCCGGTGGTGGTCACGGCAGATGAGATTCCGGACGTCGACGCGCTCGAAGTCATCACCGAGCACAACGGCGAGATCTGCTCCCGCGACTTCGTGCGCAACATGCGGACGCGCCCGCTCGAACTGGTCCGATTCCACAGCGATTACATGACCCTCCACCCCGGTGACCTGATTTCCACCGGCTGCCCCAAAGGCGCCCGCATACGAGCCGGCGACCGGGTGCGCGCCCGCATCGAAGGTGTGGGAACACTCGAAGCCCGCGTCACGAAAATGTTAAACTATCCTTGTGCGTAGCGGTTTGAAGCGCTTCATTCTCTGGGATTACGCCCGGGCGTCGTGGCAGTACGACGTGATGGTGGGCATCATCCTGGCCTTCATATTTCTTACACCGCGTACCTGGTTCCGCGATCAGCCGCGTACGCCGCAGGCCAGCCAGGTGGCCATGCTGGGGCACGGCAACGATGTTTTCTGGATTGAGCCCGAGCTTCTTGCCGGCGTGCCGGAAGATCAGCAAGCCGCTAAACTGGCGGCGATTCTCAAAGCCCGCACCGGAAAGGTCCATAGCATCAGCCGTGTAGAACCGATTCTGGATTCGGAAGGTGAAGTCAAGGGCTACATGGCTTTTGCCAGGCCCTGAATGATTCCTCGTAACGCCAACCCATCTTGGTGACGTCTTTCCAGAAGATCCCGATGCGTTTTCGAGCGGCCCTTGTGCTCGCCTTCACGTCAGCTCTGACGGCCCACCCGAACACTCCGGATTCGCTCGAGAGCCTGCTGGAGCGAATGGATCGCACTGCGGGGTCATTCCGCTCCTTTTCGGCTGACTTGCGTTCGGTAGCGCACACTGCGGTGATCGATGAAGACGACGTCAGCACCGGGGTCATGCTGCTAAAGCGCACCAATCACGGAATCGACGTGCTGATCGAATTTACCGCGCCGGACCGCAAGTCGATCTCTCTCCACTCGCAAAAAGCCGAAATTTACTATCCGAAGATGCAAACGGTGGAAGAGTACGATATCAGCCGGTATCGCGCGCTGGCGGACCAGTTTCTGCTCATCGGTTTCGGCACCTCTGGCAAGGAACTTGCTTCGGCCTACGACATGAAAGTGCTGGGCGCCGAGGACGTAGCCGGATTGCCCGTGACGCGGCTGGAGCTGGTGCCGAAGTCGGCCGAAGTTCTGAAGAATTTGAAAAAGCTGGAACTCTGGATTCCCGCGTCCGCCGATTACCCGGTTCAGCAGAAATTCTATCTGGCGGCTGGAGATTACAGGCTGGCCACATATACTAACGTAAAAAGGAATCCTCCGCTTTCCGATTCGGATCTAAAGCTCAGAGTCCCCCGAAACGTCAAACGCGTGTCCCCGCAAAAGTAACTTCTCCATGCCCAATTCGAAAAAGACATCACGGCTGCAATTCCTGGACTGGGTTCGCGGATTCGGAGCCGCGATCATGCTGCAGGGTCACACCTATCATTCGTTCCTCCGGCAGGACCTGCGCACGTCCAGCACCTTTGTTCTTTCCGATTTTCTCGGCGGGATGCCGTCGGCGGTGTTTCTTTTTCTCACCGGCGTGACGCTAGCGTTTCTGATGGACAGCCGCGAGCGCCAGGGAGCGCCGGCTCCGGCCCGCGTCCTCGCCTCGCTGCGGCGCGCCGGATACATTCTGGGGCTCGCTTTTCTGGTCCGCGTCCAGCTCTGGTTATTTGCCTGGCCGGGCAGCAACTGGACCGATCTGCTGCGCGTCGATGTCCTGAACTGCATGGGCCTGGCGCTGGCGGCGATGGCCGTCATGGCGGTGTTCCGCACCGTGGAGCGTGTGCGGCTGTGCGCCATTCTGGGCGTCGCCATCGCGGCAGCCTCCCCTCTGGTTTCGCAGATCGACTGGTCGGGCGTGCACCCGCTGATCAAGAGCTATATCGCACCGGACTACGCTTCGTTCGGATTTTTTCCCTGGGGGGCCTTCGTCGCGTTCGGGGTGAGCCTGGGAAGCTTGATCCGCATTCTGACGCATGAGCAACTGGAGCGTGCCATGCAATGGGTGGCGCTCGCGGGCTGCGCTCTCATCGTCGCTTCCCAGCACTTGTCGGGATTGCCGTCCCTGTACGCCAAATCCGAGTTCTGGCTCAACAGCCCTTTCATGATCCTGATCAAGCTGGGCGTGATTCTGCTGCTGGTGGCGTTTGCGTTTCTGTGGAACAAGCACACCGCCGAAAAGTGGAGCTGGGTGCGGCAGTTAGGCACCACGTCGCTCCTGGTCTATTGGGTGCACATCGAACTGATCTATGGCCGCTGGCTGGGCGCATGGCACTCCCAACTGGGGCTCGGCCAGTGCACCGTCACCGCAGTGGTGGTGATGATCGTGATGGTATTGCTCTCGCTGGCGCGGACACGGTACCGCAGTTGGTTGGCTCTGCTGAGCCCGGCGCGCCGCCCGCAAGCCCAAATGGCGCAGGCCTCCGGGGATTGAGCCGGCGCCTCGCTATTTCTTCTGCGAAGTCCTAACGATGATGTGAAGCGCGCGATTGGCGTCCTCGTCGCGCGTGTAGCGTACCGTGACCCTGGCCTTCACGCGCAGTTTGCCCTCGACGCGCGTATCCGCACTAATCAGAAAAACCCGCGTCTGGGAATTCTTTCCCAGTACCGCCTTGAGAACGGTGATCTTGTCGCTCGTGAGTTCGGTGACAATGCCCGAAAAAAATTCGTTGTGCGGCTGTTCGGCCGGAGCTTTGTCTTGTGCCGGTAACGAAATCGGAAAGGCCGTGGAGAGCAGCAGAAGGAAGACGCCGGACCGGACAGAACGCACTTCTCCAGCTTATTCCAGACGGATGAAACGCGAGCCAGGGTCCGTATTAAAGTTCGTTCATCCCCGATGCTACCGGGGCGCCCGCCGCGTCCGGACGCTGGTCTGCCTCGGCCAAAACCGGCAGAAATACGATGAAGCGGCTGCCCTTGCCCGGGCTGCTCTCGACACGCACATACCCCTGATGCGCCTTGGCGATCCAGGCCACGAAGCTCAACCCCAGGCCCAGGCCGCGTTCCGGGCCGGACGCATCGCGCCCCGGCACGCGATAGAAACGGTCGAAAATGTGGGGCAGATGATCGGTTGGAATGCCGCAGCCTGTATCCTCAACCGCGAGTTCGATACCCTCCGCCTCATTCCGAAGACTCACCCGCACTTGGCCACCCGCCGGAGTGAACTTCATGGCATTCGATACGAGATTGGAAACCATGCGCTCGATCTGGATCCGGTCCACTTCGGCCAGGCACGCACGAGGCAGGTCGGCCGTCAGCCGCACGCGAGCCGCTTCGTAGGGAATCTGAAACTGATCCACCACATCGGCCACCAGCTCCGACAGGTTCAACCGCGTCTTCTGCAATGCCAGTTGCCCGGATTCCGCCTGGGAAAGCAGCAGCAAGGCGCGCACGATCTGCGACAGCCGTTCAATGTCCTGCAGTGCGTTCAGGATGGCTTCGCGATACTGATCGGCGGTGGAGGCTGTGAACAGCGCCACTTCGAGTTGGCCGCGAATGCCCGTGATCGGCGTGCGCAACTCGTGGGAAACATCCGTGGAGAACTGCCGGATCTGGTTGAAGAAGTTCTCCAACCGGCCAATCATACGGTTGAAAGTCTCGATCAAATAATCGAGTTCGTCGTGCGCGTCGCGCGAGGGGATGCGCAGGCTGAGGTTCGACCCGGAGATCCGCTGCGCGGCCTGTGCCACTTCCAGAACCGCGGTCAGCGCCCGCGCGGCCAGGAACCACCCGAGCACGCAGCCACTGACGATGACCAGCGGAATGATCGTAACGTAAGTCCAGGTAAACTGATCCAGGATGTGCTGGTTGTCCGCGAGGCTGCGGCCTACGGCCACAAAATAGGGCTTGCGGTTGTTCTCGTCGTAAACGGCGCCGGAACGGATCAGGTAAGGCACGCCCTTCGCGTTCTTGCGCACGTCCCATTGCGGCTGTTGGGCGCGCAGCACGGCTGCGATATGGGCGGATGAATCGCGGCCGATGGATTCGTACGCCTCGGAAATCTGCTGGTTTCCTTGCGCATCGGCCAGGACCTTTCCCTGCGCATCGGCCACCACGTACACGCGCCGCAGGCGTTCGACGATGAAGCTTTCGTCCGGATCGTCCCGGTCGTAGTACCAGATGGGCTTGTCGTTCTCAATTCTTAGATAGCCCTTGACCGCCGCCCATTCCTGTTCCAGACCGTCGCGAATCTGCGTGTCCAGGCTGGTGGCCAGGTTGCGGCGATAGATGGTGCCGACGCCAATCAGCATGACGCTGAAAAACAGCGCGTAACTGACCGTCAGGCGGAACCGCAGCGAGCGGGTGATGTGCTGGAACTTTCGGATGCGGCGGGGCAAACTAAACCTGCCGTTCGGCCGCCGGCTCCGGAGAAGCCGCCGGCGGCTTGTCGGGAACCTCAACCATGTAACCGATGCCGCGCACCGTCTGAATCAGCTTCTGCTGGAACCGGTCGTCGATCTTGCTGCGCAAATGGCGGATGTAAACATCCACGATGTTGGTCAGCCCGTCGTAATCCATGTCCCACACGTGCTCCACAATCATGGTCCGGCTGAGCGGCCGGCCTTTATTGCGCATCATGTACTCGAGGATGCCGAACTCTTTCGGCGCGAGATCGATGGTCTCCCCTGCGCGGCTCACTTTGCGGCGGACACAATCCACCGTCAGATCGGCCACTTGCAGTTTCTCGGGCGCGGGTTGGCCCCGGCGCAGCAAGGCGCGCACGCGGGCCAGCAGTTCCACAAACGCGAACGGCTTCACCAGGTAATCGTCGGCTCCCTGTTCGAGCCCTTTGACGCGATCATCCACCTGCCCGCGCGCGCTCAGAATCAGCACCGGCGGCCCGGCCTTACGGCTGCGGACGCGCTCCAGCACTTTCAGCCCATCCATATCCGGCAGCATCAGATCCAGGATCACCAGGTCGTAGTCTGTCGAGTGAATGAAATCGATGGCGGTCGCGCCATCCGGCGCGGCGTCCACGGCATAGCCTGCCCCTTGCAAACCGCGCGTCAGGAAATCCGCGATCCGCTTTTCGTCTTCGACTACCAGGATGCGCATCTGCTTTATTTTACGCTGTCGAGCTGCCCCCAGTTACAGCAACAGCCGATGGAGCCCGTGGTAAACTGATTTCGGCCGGAATCCTGGCCCCGGCTGGATACGGCCGGCAATCGCGATCCGCCTCGAATGCGCGCCGGAAAGCGGTTAACTCCTTCGAGTTCTACCCATCACGAGTGAGGACGTGAATTTCGCCCGCGCCGATATGTGGCAAGCGTTCCAGGTGCGCGCTGGCCGCCGGTCACGGCACCGTGCAACTGAGCGATGTCCCATCACGAAAGGACTTTCGATACGATGCAGACCCAACACCCCAACGTACACGCGCCGTGGAGACCGTGGTCTGAGGCGCAAGCCCTCCACGTGGCCGTGGCCTACAGCAACCCCATTCGCTGGACCACCAGACGCGAACTGATGAACGACTTTCGCCAACATATGCACGCCAGTGCCAACGTGGTGCTGCACGTCGGCGAACTCGCCTACGGGGACCGGCCGTTCGAGGTTACCGGCGACGATCTTAACGACGTACAACTCCGCACCTCGCACGAACTGTGGCACAAGGAGAACATCCTGAACCTCGTGGTGCAGCGCTTTCCACCCGGCTGGCAGTACGGCGCGGTCATTGATGGAGACTTCCACATGACCCGGCGGGACTGGGCGCTCGAAGCCATTCACCAGCTCCAGCATTATGATTTCGTTCAGCTCTTTTCCAGTTACTCCGACCTTTCCGCTCAGCACCGGCCTTTCCGCCTCATGGCGAGCTTCGCCTACAACTACGTACAAGGACTCGCGAACCCGGGCTATCGTGCGGCGCTCCGTGCCGCGGCCGCGGCGCCTTACGGATATTACGGAGGCGCGCCGGGGTTGGCGAAAGCGGCTGCCTGGCCAGTGGGAGCGACCGGCGGCGCCTGGGCCTTCCGCCGTTCCGCGTTCGACGCCGTGGGCGGTCTGCTCGATACCTGTATCCTCGGATCGGCCGACTGGCATATGGCCTTCGGCCTCGCCCAGGCGGTCGATGCCGCAGCGGAACTGAATTGGTGCAGCAAAGCCTACCTGGATTCGGTGCTGCGATGGCAAGCGCGCGCCGCGGTTCTCAAGCATAACATCGGTTACGTGGAGAATCACGCCATTCACCATTTCCATGGGTCCAAGATGTCTCGAGCTTACGGAAGCCGGTGGCGCGTGCTGCGCGACAACGATTACGATCCCCGCACCGACATTTCCCGCGACTGGCAGGGCGTCTACCAGTTGACCGGAAACAAGCCGCGTTTGCGCGACCAGATCCGCGCCTATTTCCGCGATCGGAATGAGGATTCGCCGGAACTGTCAGCGCAGGAGCGGCATTTGGTCTAGGGCGGGGGACGGAGACCTCAAATCCCGATTTCCTTACGGCCCGAGAAATCGGGATTTGAGGTCTCCGTCCCTCATTTACCTCATTTAACCTGTTAGCATAGCCTGAACCGGGCTATGCACCATACCGAGCATCACTTCACCGCCACCGAAGTGGTTCGCGATATCGTGATCGGGATGTCGGATGGACTGACGGTGCCGTTTGCGCTGGCGGCGGGGCTCTCGGGAACCGTAAAATCTACCAACATCGTGGTCATCGCGGGCTTCGCGGAAATTGCGGCGGGGTCGATTGCCATGGGCCTGGGCGGATATCTCGCGGCCAAGACCGACCTGGAGCATTATCACGCCGAGGAGCAGCGCGAATACCTGGAGACCCAAGAGAAGCCCGACGTGGAAACGCACGAAGTGGCTGAAATCTTCCACGGGTATGGTCTGAGCACCGCGCAAGCTGCGCCCGTGGTAGAGGCCATCAAGTCAGACTCCAAGCGCTGGGTGGATTTCATGATGCGATTCGAGCTGGGCCTCGAGGCGCCCGACCCGGACCGCGCGCGCAAGAGCGCCTCGCTCATCGCGGCGTCGTATATCGTCGGTGGCCTCATCCCCTTGTTTCCGTATATGGTATGGCATGAGGTGCGGAGCGCGCTCTGGATATCGACCGGCATCACTCCGGTCGCACTTTTTGTTTTTGGCTTCATCAAGGGGCGATTCACGGGCGTCTCCGCGGTGCGCGCGGGCATTCAAACCGCTTTTATCGGAGGCCTGGCCGCCGCCGCGGCGTTCGCCATCGCGCGCGCCATCTCCTGACTATGATCCAAATTCAAACCAAGGGCGACCGGAACCTTTACGAGCATGCACTGGGATTTGCGCGGCGGCAATTGCGCGCGCTCATCGAACGCGATCCGGATTTCTACCCTTCTTACACTTCGCAAGGGCGCTGGCGGCACTCCGGCGAAACGTGGACCAACTGGTGCGAGGGTTTCCTGCCCGGCATGCTGTGGATCATCGCCGCGCGCGAACCAAATGACGCCGCCGGCCGGTGGTGGCGCGATCAGGCCATTCGCTACTCGCGCGCGCTCGAAATGCGCCAGTTCGATCGCGAAGTGCACGACCTGGGCTTTCTGTTCATGTCCACTTATTACCGCTGGAGGCATCTGACAGGGGATCCAAGCCTGCAGGAAGTCCTGATCGAAGCCGGTCGCACCATGGCCATGCGCTACCGTCCCAAAGGCGAATACCTGCATTCCTTCGTCGCGGAGAATTCGTTGTTCATCGACATCATGATGAACGTGGGCATTGTTTTCTATGCGGCGATCGAAACCCGTGACGCGAAGCTCATGAACATCGCATTGCGGCATTGCCTGACCACGCGCCGGGTGCTCGTACGCGGCGATGGTTCCACGGCGCATGAAGGCCTGTTTGATCTCGAGACCGGCGCGTTCCTGGGGCAATCCACGCAGCAAGGGTGGCGCGCCGATTCCTGCTGGTCGCGCGGGCTGGCCTGGGCGCTATACGGCTTCGGAACGGCTTACCGTTACACGCAAGACGCCCGCATGCTGGAGACGGCCGAGGCATGCACGCGCTTCTACATCGGGCACACGCCCGCCGACGGTGTGCCGCCTTGGGACTACGACGCGCCGCCGGAAAGCCGGACGCTGGTCGATACATCGGCGGCAGCCGCGGCTGCGGCCGGCATGCTGCGGCTGGCCCGCCTGGTCCCGGATCAGGTGCGCGGCCAATACTACGACGCCGTGGCGCGCCGCGTTCTGGGCACGCTGTGCCGGAATTATCTCTCCGAGAGCGATCCTAACTGGGAAGGAATCCTCAAAGGCGGCGTCTATCACGTCGCAAAGAACATCGGGGTGAACGAGTCGGTCATGTGGGGCGAGTATTTCTTTCTCGAAGCGCTGGATCTGGCGCTGCGCGAAAGCGGCGCGGAGGGATAGATGGATGCAGAAGACTTTCGACGGATTGCCCTGAGCCTGGACGGCGCCGAGGAGAGTTCGCACATGGGCGCGCCCGATTTCCGTGTGGGTGGCAGAATCTTCGCTACCCTCGCCTCTCAAAGCCAGGGTTATGGAAACCTGATGCTCACGCTGGAACAGCAGGCCGCGTTCGTCGAGGAGCTGCCTGAGGTCTTTGTGCCCATTGCGGGCGGATGGGGAAGGATGGGCATGACCCACATTCGACTGGCCGCGGCGAACGAGGATGTACTGGCCGGCGCACTGCGTGCGGCGTGGAAGCTCCGGCTCGAGAAGAATGCCAAGGCGAGCCGGAAGGGCCGTGCGCCGGCAGCGAAGAAGACTCGCCGGAAACGATGAGGCTGGCCGCGCACACAACTCAACTTCAGTTTTGAAGCCAGGTAAGGTTGTTTGGACCTCGCACGCTTCAGCTTCCGATGCCGATCTCGCGGCGCTGCAGAAAACCGTGTTAGATGACTTGAAGCCGAGATCAGCCGGTCGCTACAAACATTTTGCCTCCGACCACTCGCGCCCATCGCGCGCCATCAGCTCGTCAGCTTCGGGAGGTCCCCAGGAGCCGGCCGCGTAGTTGGGAAAATTGCGCGGAGGCAGCGCTTTCCAAACGTCCAACACCGGCTGGATGATCCTCCATCCGGCTTCCACCATATCAGCGCGCTGGAATAGAGTGGCGTCTCCGATCATGCAGTCGTAGAGCAGCCATTCATATCCGGTGCTGGGGGCGCGGTCAAAATATTGCACATAGTTGAAATCCATGTTGACCAGGCCGATCTTCATCACGGGTCCCGGCACTTTGGCGCCGAAGCTCAGGCAGATCCCTTCTTCGGGCTGAATCAGAATGTGCAGCCGGTTGGTTTGCAGGTGCTTGACCGGGGTATTGCGAAACAGCACAAACGGCGGGCGCTGGAACTGAATGGTGATTTCAGTAGCCCGCGTCGCCAGGCGTTTGCCGGTCCGCAGGTAGAACGGAACGTCCGCCCACCGCCAGTTATCGATCAAAAGTTTCACCCCTACGAATGTTTCCGTGTTGGAATCGGGCGCGACGTTCGGCTCGCTGCGATACGCAGGCAAACGATCGTCGCCCAGGCCTCCCTCTCCGTACTGCCCGCGCACCGCATTCTTGAGCACGTCTTCCGGCGAGGGAGGCTGCAGCGCATGCAAAACCTCCACCTGTTTCTGTCGTACCGCATCAGCGCCGAAGGAAATCGGGGGCTCCATGGCCGTGAGCGACACAAGCTGAAACAGGTGATTCGGCACCATGTCCCGCAGCGCGCCGGCACCCTCGTAATAGCCGCCGCGATGCTCCACACCCACCGTTTCGGCCGCGGTGATCTGCACATGGTCGATGTAGCGGCGGTTCCAGATCGGCTCGAAAATGCTGTTGCCGAACCGGAAGACCATGATGTTCTGCACCGTCTCTTTTCCGAGGTAATGGTCGATGCGGAAGATTTGCGATTCGTCGAGCACCCGCTGAATGTCCGCATTGAGCTTGCGCGCTGAATCCAGATCGCGGCCGAAGGGTTTCTCGATAATCACGCGGCGCCAGCGGCCGTTCTCTTCGCGCACCAGGGACGTTTTCCCCAGCTCCTCGATAACCCCGGCGAAGAACCGAGGCGCCACGGCCATATAGAAAAGCCGGTTGCCCGCGGTCCCGTGCTCTTTCTCCACCTGCTCCAACTGCGCACGCAGGCGATCGTAGGCCGCCGCGTCACCGAAATCGCCCTGCACATAATAGATGCGCTGGAGAAACCATGCCCATACCTTCTCATCGACGGGGCTGGTGGCGAACGTCTTGATGCCCTCAGTCAGTTGCTGCCGGAACGACTCCGTAGTAAGCGGGTCAAAGGCGAAGCCGATAATCGCAAACTGGTTGGGCAGAAGCTTTGCGGCTGCCAGGTTGCACAGGGCCGGGATCAGTTTGCGACGCGTAAGATCGCCGCTGGCGCCGAAAATCACAATCGCGCACGGACCAGCAGGCCGGGCTTCAGCTTGAGCCGCTTGATTCATGGCAGAGTTGTCGCAGTTCCCATGCTAAGCGGGAAACCTGCCAGCGCAAAACTCTCCACAGCTCGAAACGTCAGAAAACAGACACTTGCCCGGAACGGCGGCGAAACACCCTCGTACGGCTTAAGCTTGCAGGCGCAACTGTTCAGCGTCCCAGAAGACGCGTTTCTTTTCGCGATACGAGATGTTGGCCATGTGACAGGCTACCGCCGTGCCGCAGCCGAACTCGACGTTTTCGACCGGTTGCTGGCGGGAGCGGACGCACTCGAAGAAATTCATCATGTGGTCTTCTGTGCCTTCACGCTCCTGGTTGAACTTTTCCGGCTTGTGCTTGGGCTGCTGGTTCGCCGTGCCAATGTCGGCCAGAGGATCATTTTTGTGTTCCGCGATAAAGCGCTCCTTGGTGTCCTTGGGCCAGCTCTCCAGCGGATATTCGTATTCTTCGACCGCATCATAAGGGATCAGGGTCGCGGAGTCTTCCCGCAGATCCACCGTTCCCTTGTCGCCCAAGAAACGGACAATCTCTCCGCCTTCCCAGTTAGAGGCGAGGTTGGCGCTGACTTGCGCGACAAACTTGCCGTAATCGTAGAGGGTATTGTGAACATCGGGCACGTCTCGATCGCCTTTCCACTTGAACAGGCCGCCCTGCGCCACGGCGCTGCGCGGATATTGCACTCCGAGGATGTAATGCACGCGAGAGAGGAGGTGCACATATTCGTCGCCCGCGATGCCCGTGCCATAGTCCCACCAGTTGCGGAACTGGAAGAAACGCGCCGCCTCGAACGGGCGCTTCGGTGCATTACCCAGAAACCGGTCCCAATCGACGGTTTGCGGCGAAGCGTCAGGCGGAACCGGGTAACGCCACGCGCCGATGGCATTGGGACGGTAGATGGAACACTGAACCATGTAGATGTTGCCGATCAAGCCGCTGTCGATCCATTGCTTGGCCTTCTTCGTGCTGGTCATGCTGAGGCTCTGGCTGCCGACCTGAATGACACGGCCGGTCTCACGCGAGACCTTGGCCATCTCGAGCGCCTCGGGGATGGTATGCGCCATGGGTTTTTCACAATAAACGTCTTTACCGGCGCGCATGGCGGCAATCGCGATGGGCGCATGCCAATGGTCGGAGGTTGCGACGATCACGGCCTCGATATCCGGGCGGCTGATGACTTTTTCGTATTCGCGCGTGGTGGGCGTGCCCGGCTGAATTTCAAGCGCCCTGCGCAGATGGCCGTCGTAGAGGTCGCACACCATCGCTACCTTGGCCCCATCGGTCAAGGCCACCTGCATCAATTCGAGGCCGCGGATCCCTCCCCCAATCAATCCCACGGTGACGCTCGATCGCGGCGGTGCGGCAGTGGCTTGCGAAGCGGAGCCCAGCGCGGCGGCGAGGGCTCCGGTGACTGACTGCTCCATGAAAGTGCGGCGTGTGGTTTCCATGGCATTCATGGTATCTGAGTTTGCCGCGGCGCGGGGGCGCGGGGCACCCTATGTTACAGTGAGGAAATACCGCAACTTCGCGCTGTGCGACGCTGATGTCCGCTCAAACCGCCGGTGAAAAATTCCAAGTTCTCGTCGATCTGATGGTTCGTTTGCGGGCGCCGAACGGCTGCCCCTGGGACCGCGAGCAGAACTTCGACACCATCAAGCCCTTTCTTCTCGAAGAAACTTACGAAGTGATGGATGCCATCGATGCGCGCAACTGGCCTGAACTGGTGGGCGAACTGGGCGATCTGCTTTTGCAAGCAGTCTTCTTCGCGCAGATGGCGTCGGAAGAGAATTTGTTTCGCATCGAGGACGCGCTCGATGCCATCACGCAGAAGCTGATCCGACGCCATCCACATGTCTTCGGTGACGAAACGGCCAAGACGGAAGGCGATGTGCGCAAGCGATGGAGCGAGATCAAGGCCGAAGAGAAGCGCACCAAGGGTGACGCGGACGCCACGCTACTGGGCTCTGTGCCGCGCTCGCTGCCCGCGCTGGTTGAGGCGCAGCAGATCAGCTCGCGCGCCGCGCAGGTGGGCTTCGACTGGGAGAATGCCAGCCAGGTGATCGATAAGCTGCATGAAGAGCTGGCTGAGTTCACTGAGGCGCGCGGGGGCGGCGAGCGTGAAAAGCTGGAAGACGAGTTAGGCGACATGCTTTTCGTGCTGGTGAACCTGGCCCGGTTCGTCAAGGTTGATCCCGAGCAGGCTTTGCGCAGGACTAACGCCAAGTTCCGCCAGCGGTTCGGCTACGTGGAGCAGAAGCTTGCTGAGCGTGGCCGGTCGGCGAAGGAAAGCTCCCTCGAAGAGATGGAGTCGCTGTGGCAAGAGGCCAAGAAGTGAGCGACGCGGCGCGGACCCCCGACACGGGGACGCGGCGAAAACCCGACACGGCGACGCGGGGACGCGGCGACGCGGCGATTGCGGTGCGGGCCCTCGCGGGCCAGCGGGAATTTGAGGGCGCTGTCGAGTTACAGAAGCAAATCTGGGGATTCAACGATATTTAACTGCTCCCCGCGCGTTTGTTCGTCGTCGCTACGAAAGTGGGCGGGCAGGCTTTTGGGGCCTTCGACAGCAATCGGATGATTGGTTTCTGCCTGGCGATTCCGGGGCTCAAGCCCGGGGGAGGTTCCTATCTGCACAGTCACATGCTCGGCGTGCTGCCGGAATATCGTGATGCGGGCATTGGCCGTCTGCTGAAGCTCCAGCAGCGCGAAGACGCTCTGGCGCGCGGCATCGAACTAGTGGAATGGACGTTCGATCCGCTCGAAATCAAGAACGCGTACTTCAACATGGAGCGCCTGGGCACCATCGTGCGGCGCTACGTGCGCAATCAGTACGGAACCACGACCAGCCCGCTTCATGGCGGCCTGCCCACAGATCGCTGCGTGGCCGAGTGGTGGATCGCCAGCCCGCGCGTGAGGGCGATTGTGAACGGCAGTGAGGCGCCGGACCGGCCAGAGATCGTGGAGCGTCTCCCGGTGCCCGCCGATATCACCGCCATCAAGCGCCAGGAGCCCAAGCGCGCCCGCCAGATCCAGCAGGAGTTGAGCAACCGCTTCGAGTCGAATTTCAGCCGCGGCCTTGCGGTGGTAGGCGTGGAGCGATCGCCGGAGGCCGGAACCTATCTGTTCGGAAAATGGGAATGAAGATCGACCGGGTCGTGCTGCGGCAAATTCGCATGCCCCTGGTGCATTTCTTTGAGACCAGTTTTGGCCGCACCACGGAGCGCGACATCATTCTGGTGGAAGCGGTGTGTGATGGCGTATCCGGTTGGGGCGAAGTCACCGCCGGCGAGAATCCGTTCTACAACGAGGAGTGGACCGATTCGGCGTGGCTCATTCTGCGCGATTATGCGGTCCCGCGCATACTGGAGAAGCAGCCGCAAAGCGCCAATCATGTGGCGCCATTGACGGAGCACATCCGCGGCCACCGTATGGCGCGCGGCGGGCTCGAAGCAGCTATTTGGGATCTGGAAGCGCGGCTGAATGGAAACCCGCTCTGGCGGCAGATCGGCGGTGGAGCGCGGCGCGAGATTCCCTGTGGCGTCTCCATCGGCATTCAGGAATCCGTGCCGAACCTGCTGGAGAAGATCGAAATCGAGCTGGCGGCTGGTTACCAGCGCATCAAGATGAAGATCAAACCCGGCTGGGACGTCGACGTGATCCGCCAGGTGCGCAAGCGGTTCCCTTCGATCAAGCTGATGGCGGATGCCAACTCCGCCTACACCTTGAGCGACGCCGATCATCTCCAGCGGTTGGATGACTTCTATCTGATGATGATCGAGCAGCCGCTGGCCCACGACGACATCATCGATCACGCCGCGCTGCAACGAAAATTGCAGACGCCCATCTGCCTGGATGAGTGCATCCGCTCGGTTCACCATGCGGAGCAGGCCATCCGATTGCGGGCGTGCGGCATTATCAATATCAAGCTGGGGCGCGTGGGTGGGTTTCACGAAGCCCGGCGAGTTCACGACGCGGCCCAGGCGGCCGGCATTCCGGTGTGGTGCGGCGGCATGCTGGAAGCCGGCATCGGGCGCGCGCACAATATCGCTCTTTCTACGCTGCCGAATTTCACGCTGCCCGGAGATGTCTCGGCGAGTAAAAGGTATTGGCAGCGCGATATCACTTGCCCCGCCATCGAAACCACGGCGCGCGGCACCATCGAGATTCGCGATGAGCCGGGATTCGGCTATGCGATTGACTCCGACTTCCTGCGCGAAGTCACCGTTCGCGAGGAGCCGGTCGGTTGAACGGACCCTTCTTCCTCTACACGCTGATCTCGCTCATGGTGCTGCTGTGGTCGGCGAATTTCATCATCGGCAAGGTGGCGCTGCGCGAGTTTCCGCCGCTGCTGCTGGGCGCGATGCGCATTGGCCTCGCAGGGATTTTTCTCGCACCGGCATATTTGAGGAAAACGCGCGCCCTGCCGTTGGGGCCGCGGGCCGACTTCATGCTGCTCGGCTTTCTGGCGGTCTGCAACGTGGGGAACCAGCTCCTGTTCCTGATTGGATTGCATCGCACCACGGTGGCGCATTCCGCGCTCATCATCGGCGTGGGGCCGATCTTTGTTCTGCTGATCGCTGCCGCGATGGGTCTGGAGCGCATCACGCTGCGCAAGACCGCCGGCATGATCCTGGCGCTGGGCGGGGTCGCGGCACTCGCGTACCAGGCGACCGCCAAGGGCTCCCCGATTCCCGGGGCCTCACTGGCCGGAGATGCCATCACCGCTCTGGCCTGCATCCTGTTTTCCCTGTTCGCGGTCTACGGAAAGAGAGCGGCCGAACGTTATAGCACGGTAGCTGTGAACGGATTTGCCTACGTCAGCGGCGCGGCGTTGCTCGCGCCCATCGTGCTGTGGAATGCTCGCGAGTTCCCCTTCGCGCATGTCAGCGCCGCCGGATGGAGCAGCTTGGTTTACATGGCGCTGTTTCCTTCCGTGATCTGTTACCTCATCTACTATCACGCGCTGACTCATATTTCTGCGGCCCGTGTCTCGGCGTTCATCTATTTGGAACCCCTGATCGCTACATTGATGGGAGTGGCTTTCCTCGGCGAGCGAATCACGGGAGCGCTCGTGGCCGGCGGCACCGTGATCTTCACCGGCGTCTACTTGACGGAGCGGGGCTGATGCTTTCGTTTCGGGAGCTGCTGGCCGGCAACCGAAACTATCGCTATACCTGGATGGGCCAGGTGGTGAGCGAGATCGGCGATCACTTCAACAACATCGCCGTCTTCAGCCTGGCGCTAGCCATCACCAAGTCCGGCCTGGTGGTCAGCGGCATCATGCTGTCACGAGCCGTTCCCGCGGTGCTGGCCGGGCCGATCGCCGGCGTGCTGCTCGACCGGCTGAACCGCAAGCACGTCATGATCGCCAGCGATCTGATTCGCGCCGTTCTCGCCCTGGGTTTCATCCTGTGCCTCCGGCATCCGGGAACCACGCTGCTCTACCTGTTCAGCGCGCTGCTGATGTTCGCTTCACCGTTCTTCACCAGCGGCCGCTCGGCGATCTTGCCCACGATTACGACGCGCGAAGAGCTGCACACCGCAAACTCGCTGACGCAAACCACGCAATGGACCACCATCACCATCGGCACGTTTGCCGCCGGCGCCAGCGTCGTGCAGTTCGGCTACGAGTGGGCCTTCGTTTTGAATTCGCTTTCCTTTCTGTTTTCCGCCGCCTGCATTTCGCGACTCAAAGTCAAAGGCAACGCGTTTCAGCCGCGCAAGGCCGCACTCACCGAGGCCGAAGTGGTTCGTCCGTGGCACGAATATAAGGAAGGCATTCGCTACATGCGCGCCAACCCGCTGATCCTTGGGATCGCGCTGATCGGCGTCGGCTGGGCCACGGGCGGCGGCGCCGCGCAGATCCTGTTCAGCATCTTCGGCGAGATCGTGTTCAACCGCGGCCCCGCAGGCATCGGAGAAGTGTGGGGTTGTGCCGGCGTGGGTCTCCTGTTCGGCGGAGCGATCGCGTACTGGCTGGGCGAGCGGATCAGCTTCAGCGGTTACAAGCGTACCATCTCGATCTGTTACATCCTCCACGGCGCCACGTACATCATCTTTAGCCAGATGCACAATTTCTATCTGGCGTTGCTTTTCATCGCGCTCTCCCGAGCGGCGGTGGCCGTCAGCTCGGTGCTGAATATGTCACAACTGTTGCGCCACGTCTCGAACGAGTACCGCGGCCGGGTCTTCTCCACCATGGAATCCATGCAGTGGAGCGTCATGATGGTTTCGATGACCGCCGCAGGCATTTCTTCCCAGTACTACAGCCCGCGCCTGATCGGCGCCATCGCCGGCGCCCTGAGTTCCACGACCGCGTTCTTCTGGGCCTGGGCCAATATCACGGGCCGCCTGCCGGAGCCTGCCGTGGAGGGCGTCGAGCGGCGTGAAGTCGAGGTGCACGGCGAGCCGACGATCTGAA
>Ga0187819_10000579_pt1 | contig 18382 bp, 17 predicted proteins | sample NC_wetland_sal_i_15_FD_132411 | JGI IMG/M metagenome (GOLD analysis project Ga0187819, IMG submission 132411) | Wetland sediment microbial communities from Neuse River Estuary, North Carolina, USA - SO4_4 | ecosystem: Environmental > Aquatic > Freshwater > Wetlands > Sediment | place: USA...
CGACCCGTCCTGCTGGAGCATCAGCAGATCGCGCAAGAGGTCATACAGCACCTTGAGATAGAGCTCCAACTTTTCACTTTTGTTACGGCCGATGGATTCCGAGTAGGGAACCCAGGTTCCAAATGGCGCGGCGCCGGCCGCAACCTGAAGCAGCGCGAGCATGGCGGCTCGGCGCCGGTCATAGACATCGAGATCGAGAGAGACCGCGACGCCCGGACTGCCTGCCGCCAGTGCAATGCGGCGCGCCTCGTGATGGAGAGCGCGCGCGGCCGCGAATGCGTTCATTTCCTCGTTTGACAGCGGCGCAAACCAGAACGGAACGGCGCGAGAGCGGATGGTGGGCAGCAGATCGTAGGCGTTCTCGGCGGTGAGGATCAGAATCAGATGCTCGGGCGGCTCCTCCAGTGTTTTGAGGAGCGAGTTCGCGGCTTGTTCACCCGCGCGGTCGATGTGATCGATTAAGAAAATCCGGTGCTTACCCTTGAGCGGCCGGAAGGGCGCGCGCTCTTTCAAGAGCCGCATCTGCTCGATGGAAATCTGACGCAGCGGGCCATCGGGGGCGAAGGTCACGAAATCCGGATGAGAGGAGAAAAGCAGCGGGTCCTGATTGCGCTTATCGGCGGGCCATCGTTCGCGGCCGGCAATGATTTCGAGGTTGTGCGCGAGGCTGAGGTCATCCTGCTCGATCTTGGCGGGATCTCCGAGCAACTTTGCGGCGAAACGCCGGGCCAGGGTCGCCTTGCCCACTCCTTCGGGTCCGGCGAACAGCAGCGTCTGTGCAATGCGATCCCGGGCGATCATGCGTTCGAGGGCGTGCGTGACGTGGCCATGGCCCCAGAAGTTTTCAAACATGCGCGGCGGCGACCTCCCAGACGCGGGTGGCGACGGCATCGGGGGTTCCCCGGCCGTCGATGATGCGGATGCGATCACAGTGCTTCCTGGCCAGATCGAGATACGCCTCGCGCACTTTGCGGTGAAACTCGAGCGATTGATCGTCCATTCGTGTTTCGGAGCCCGCGGTACCGACGTTACGAACACGGGCGCGGGCCAAGGCGGTCTCGAGATCCACGTCGATCAGCAAGGTGAGATCGGGAACGAGGCCGCGGCAGGCGATCTGGTCCAGCGTGAGGACGGTCTCCTCACCGAGACCGCGAGCGCAGCCCTGGTAGGCGAGGGTGGAATCGGTAAAGCGATCGCACAGCACGATTTTTCCCTGCGCGAGCGCGGGCCGGATGGATTGCTCGACGTTCTGCGCCCGGCTGGCGAAATAGAGCAGCAGTTCAGAGGTGGGACGCAGGTCCTGGTTGGCGGAATCGAGCAGGATGCGGCGGATCTGCGCGCCGACCTCGGTTCCTCCGGGCTCAACAGTCTCGAGAACCTCGCGGCCCTCGCGGCGCAGGCGCTCGGCCAGGACGTGCATCTGCGTAGTCTTGCCGCTGCCATCGATTCCCTCGAAGGTAATGAACCGCCCTCGTGTTTGCATGCGGAAGAATTCATTTTCCTACACTGTACTGGCCGGCACTACTTCTTTTGTTGCCGGCAGCCCGCCGAAACGGCGCTCCCGGTGCGCGAAATCGTCGAGCGCCTGTTCGAGATCCGCACGGGAGAAGTCGGGCCACATGCGTTCGGTGAAGAGGAGTTCCGCGTACGCAGTTTCCCAGAGCAGGAAGTCGCTGAGGCGTTTCTCGCCGCCGGTGCGGATGAGCAGGTCGACATCCGGCACGCCGTCGAGGAGATGGGAGAATTCTTCGCGCGAGGGCACAGTCTGGCATCGCGAGGCGGCCCGTAGGATCGATTCGCGTGAAGAGTAATCGACGGCGATCCGCAGGTGGAGACCCGAGCCGCCGCTGGTTTCGTACTCGACCTGAGCGATGGCCGCGGCCAGCATGGGATCGAGGCGATCGCGCCGGCCGATGACTTCCACCCGGATTCCGGCTTCGACGCACTTGGGCGTCTCGGCCATCAGGAATTCCCGAAACAGTTGCATCAGGCCCTTGACCTCGGCAGCGGGCCGCTTCCAGTTGTCGGAAGAGAAAGCATAGAGCGTGAGGGCCGGGATGCCGAGATCGGCGGCGGCCTGGACGGTGCGGCGAACGGCGTCGGCACCCGCGTGATGTCCCGCCAGGCGCGGCAGGCCGCGGGCGTTGGCCCAGCGGCCGTTGCCGTCCATGATGATGGCAACGTTAGGTCTATATTGCAAAATACTTTTCATAGTAAAGTATAGGCCGAAATTTTTTACCGGTCGCGCATGGCCTGAATCAGCGCCTCCATGTGATCGAGATAGCGCTCGAGCGCGCGCCGGCCTCCGGCCGTCAGCCGGTATTCGGTTTTGGGCAGGCGCCCTTCAAAGGATTTGGAGCAGGTGATGTAGTGAGCGTCCTCGAGCTTACGGGCATGGACGCTGAGGTTGCCGTCGGTGGTCTTGAGGAGCTTCTTCAATTCGTTGAAAGTCAGCGATTCGTTGGCGGCCAGGGCGCTCAGAATGCCCAGGCGCAGGCGCTCATGAATCAGCCGGTCGAGTTTCGCCGGAGCCACTTCAACAATGGACTGTGCGGGGGAGCGGCGTTCCTGGCGGAGTGCGCTTTGCTTCGCCATTCTCTCAGCCTCCATACCTGGCGGCGATCAAGGCGCCGAAAACGAGATGCAGCCCCCCGAAACCGGCGGCCAGGAACCAGTGCGACCATTCGAGCGGGCAAAAAACCGCAATCGCGCCGAGGCACACGAAACACACCCCCATGACCGGCACCACGGGCGCGGAAAACGCGCCGGCCGAGAGGATGCCGGTTCCGTAAAGCAGCAGCCAGATGCCCGGGATCACGGCGTAGAGCCCGGCGCGGTAGAGCACCGCGGTCAACAGCGCAGCCACAAAAATCGACGGAGCCAGACCCAGGCCGAATTTTCGTCCCGGGCCAGATAGCAGGTGCACCTTCACGGCGCGGGCCTTACGGGCCGCCGCGGCGACCCCGATGGAGACGGCGAAGATCGCCTCCGCGACCCAGACCGCCAGCCAGCCCTCCAGGCGCGGCTGGCGAGCCGCCAGCAAAGCAGCGACCAGCGCGCTGACGCCCATCAGCATGCCGCCGAACCCCGGAAGGGCGGTGAAGGATCCGGCGCGCTCCATGGTCTCCCGGATGAAGCGCAGGTTGTCCATAGCGTGCACGTGCAGTGCCACGGGTTCGTGCGATTTTGCGCGCGCAGGAAGCGAGCCCATAGTCGAACATTATACGCCGTGGGCCGGGGCGATTGCAAGGTACTTTGTGATGCAAAGGGGCGGCCCGCCTGCAGGGACCCCATGGTACGATCACGGCTTGCCGGTACGGGTCCCATGAAAATCACCAGGATCTCGACCCTCGTCGTGAATGCGCGCATGCGCAATTGGATCTTCGTCAAGGTGGAGACCGACCAGCCCGGCCTGGCAGGCTGGGGCGAGGCCACGCTGGAGTGGAAAACCAGGAGCGTGGTGGCCGCCATCGAGGACGTCTCGGTGCTCATCCTGGGTCAGGACCCCCGCCGCATCGAGCACCTCTGGCAGACCATGCACCGCCAATACTTCTGGCGCGGCGGCATCACCGACATGACGGCCATCAGCGGCATCGACCAGGCGCTGTGGGACATCAAAGGCAAAGAGTTGGGTAAGCCGGTGTGCGAACTGCTCGGCGGCCCGGTGCGCGACACTCTGCGGTTCTACGACCACCTTGGCGGCGGGAGCCTGGAAGGCATGTACAAAACCGTCGAGCCCGAGGAGTTCGGCGCCCGAATGCAGACGAGCATTGCCGCCGGATTCACCGCGGTGAAGGCCATGCCCATTCCGGTTTCGGAACTGATCGAGAGCGCGTCGACGCTAAAACATGCGGCGCGCTCGGTGGAGGCGATGCGCAAAGCCGGCGGTGACGACGTGGACATCATGCTCGACCTCCACGCCCGGTGCACGCCCGCGGCCGCTATCCAGTTCGGCCGCATGCTTACCGACTACAACCTGTATTGGTATGAAGAGCCGTGCTGGCACGAGCACGTGGACGGCTTGGTCGAGGTGGCGCGCGCACTGCCGTTTCCCGTTGCCACGGGAGAGCGCCTGGCCGGTCGCTGGCAATTCCGCGAGCTTTTGGAAAAACGCGCTTGCGCCATCGTTCAGCCCGACGTCTCGCACTGCGGGGGGATCAGCGAAGCCCGCCGCATTGCCGCCATGGCTGAGACGTACCAGATCTCGGTGGCGTGCCACAACCCCACCGGACCGGTGGCCACGGCCGCTTCGCTTCACGTCGGCTTCGCCACCCCGAATTACCTGATTCAGGAGGTGGTCCGCAACGATGTACCCTGGCGCAATGACATCGTGACCGAACCCATCCGCATGGAAGGCGGCCTCTCCCGCGCGCCCTCGGCTCCTGGATTGGGAATCGAAGTCAACGAAAAAGAAGCGGCCAAACATCCGTTCGCTCCAGAAGTGACGATGCCGTGCTTTCACCGGGACGGTTCGGTGGCCGACTGGTAGGAGCGCTATCAGCTTTTTTTATCGGCTCCATTACCGATTGCCCTGTTGATTTCCTTATTCCGAAGCGGTACTGTGTAAAATTCAGTTACCCCACTTGTAAGAAACCCAACAATATGGAGGTTGGATGAATCCGCAAGAAGTCTTGGATTTTGCCCAGAAGAATGAGGCAAAGCAACTGGATCTTCGATTTACTGATATTCCCAGCTTGCAGCACCACGTTTCCTATCCCATGAGCGAACTGAACCTGGGCTCGTTCGAAGAAGGCTTTGGCATGGATGGATCGAGCATCCGTGGCTGGGCCGCGATTCACGAAAGCGACATGCTGTTGATCCCCGATCCGGGGACTGCATTCATGGATCCGTTTGCCGAAACGCCGACCCTGGTCATGTACGGCGACGTGATCGATCCCATCACCAAGCAGCATTACGAACGCGATCCGCGCTGGATCGCCAAGAAGGCCGAGATGTATCTGAAGAACAGCGGCGTGGGCGATACCGCCTATTTCGGCGCGGAAGCCGAGTTCTTCATTTTCGACAACGTGCGCTTCGATCAGAACCAGCACTCGGGATTTTATTTCATCGACGCTGAAGAGGGCCGCTGGAATTCGGGCCGCGAGAAAGACAACCTGGGCTACCGGCCGCGCTACAAAGAAGGCTACTTCCCGGTGCCGCCAACCGACCACTACCAGGACCTGCGCAGCGAAATGGTGCAGACCATGGAGAAGTGCGGGCTGCACATCGAGTGCCACCATCACGAAGTCGCCACCGGCGGGCAGTGCGAGATCGATCAGCGATTCAATACGCTGGTGAAGTCGGCCGACAACATGATGCTGTACAAGTACGTGATCCGCAACGTCGCCAACCAGTACGGCAAGACGGTGACCTTCATGCCCAAGCCGCTGTTTGCGGATAACGGCAGCGGCATGCATACGCATCAGAGCGTGTGGAAGAATGGGACGCCGCTGTTTGCCGGCGATGGGTACGCGGGACTGAGCCAGCTTGCGCTCTGGTATATCGGCGGGCTGCTGAAGCACGCGCGGGCGCTTTCGGCGATCATTGCGCCGACCACCAACAGCTACAAGCGGCTGGTGCCGGGATACGAAGCGCCGGTGAACCTGGCGTACTCGCGGCGCAACCGGTCGGCCGCGTGCCGCATCCCGATGTACTCGGCCAGCCCGAAGGCCAAGCGCGTGGAGTTCCGCCCGCCCGATCCGGCCGCCAACCCCTACCTGGCATTCTCGGCTATGCTCATGGCAGGCCTGGACGGCGTGCTCAACAAGATCCAGCCCGGCGAACCGCTCGACAAGGACATCTACGATCTCTCACCGGAGGAAATGAAGAGCGTTCCCTCCATGCCGGCATCACTCGAAGAAGCGCTAAGTTGCCTCGAGGACGATCACGCCTTCCTGATGAAGGGCGACGTGTTCACCGAGGAACTAATCGAGACGTTCATCGACTACAAGCGCAAGAACGAGGCGGATGCCATCCGGCTGCGGCCGCATCCCTACGAATTTGCGCTGTATTACGACATCTAAAAGGCGGGATTTGGGATCTGGGATTTAGGATTTGGCGGTCGGCCGGCTCTTTGTGAGCGGTGGGCCGCTGTTTTGGAGCCTAACGTCTAGGGCGGGCCATTCGCCATGGTAGGTTAGGTGCCCAATTACTAAATCCCAAATCCTAAATCCCAAATCCAGCTTATTGACCGGCACTATCGTTCAAATCAGCATCTCTCACGGCGGACTTCCAAAACGCCCGGTTCCGGAGGCTGTCCTCACGCCCCTCGGTTTGGAAGGCGACAGTCACGCCCATCCGGAAATCCACGGCGGTCCGCAGAAAGCTGTGCTGCTCATCACGGCTGAAGGCATTGATGATCTGATTGGGCGCGGTTACCCGATTTATTTCGGCGCTCTGGGCGAAAATCTCACTACGCGTGGGATTGACCGGCGCCTGCTGCGTACCGGCCAACGGTTTCGGGTGGGCTTCGCAGTGATCGAGCTAACCAAGGTCCGAGGTCCGTGCTCGCAACTCGATGTTTACGGTACTGGGATCAAAGCCGAGATCTATGACGACCGAGTCAAATCGGGTGACATTACGTCGCCGCGCTGGGCCATGAGCGGTTTCTATGCGGCAGTTGTGCGTACCGGGTTGATCCGCGCTAACGATATAATCACGCTTGAGTCCGAGTTAGCCTGAGGCCGCTTGGGTCCCAAGCCATGACGTATCTCCTCGAAGAGATCGAGTTCCAGAATCCGAGCCGCGGCCGGGAGCAGATGGCGCGGCTGGCGGAAGGCCTTCCGGAAGCCGTGGTCACACGCATTCAGGTCCTTCTGGCCTCGGTTCCCGATCCCGACCAGGCGGTCCATTATCTGGAACGCCTGCGCAGCGAGAATCAGCCAGGCTTCGATCGCGTCGCCAGCTCACCGGCGGCACTCGGCTACCTGATTACCGTTTTCTCCTACAGTAAGTTTCTTTCGGAAGCCGTTGTGCAGCATCCCGAGTGGCTGTTGCAATTGACGACTTCGGGCGATTTGCACCGCGTGCTCTCGGCCGACGAGTTGGGGCAGCGCCTCCGATTATCTGTTGCGCCCGAGGGAGTGCCGGCGCCGCTGGACCTGGCGCGCTTCCGCCGCCAGCAGTTGCTTCGGATCATGTTGCGCGATGTGCTGGGTCTCGCGGCATTGTCCGATGTCACCGAGGAAATTTCGAATCTCGCGGATGCGGTCCTCGATCTCACCTACCACCGGATCCGGGAGGAATTGACCGCGCGCCACGGCGTGCCGCGGCTGGCCGACGGAAGCTCCTGCGGCCTCTCCGTGATCTCGTTGGGTAAACTGGGAGGCCAGGAACTGAACTACAGCTCCGACATCGATCTGATGTTTGTCTACTCGGCCAGCGGCGAGACGGATGGCGACGAACCCATCACCAACAAGGAATTCTTCAAGAAGATCGCCAACCGCTCCACGGAGCTGCTCTCGACTTATACTGCGGAAGGCCAGTGTTACCGCGTTGATCTGCGGCTGCGGCCGGACGGACGGCTCGGTGAGGTGGCCATCTCGCTCGAAGGCGCGCGCTCTTATTACAAACACCGCGGCCGCGACTGGGAGCTGCAAATGCTCATCAAGGCGCGTGTCTCCGCCGGGGAAGCCGAGCCCGGCAGAGAACTGCTGGATTATGTCGAGCCGCTGATTTATTCGACTACGCTGGATTTCCGCGCCGTGGAAGCCGTTTCGGAAACCCGGGCCCGCATCCACGAAAAGCTCGCGGCCAGGCGCGCCAACACGGGGCTGGATATCAAACTGGCTCGCGGTGGGATCCGGGACATCGAGTTTTTGGTGCAGTGCCTGCAGCGTCTGCATGGCGGGCGCGAGCCCTGGGTGAGGCACGGCGGCACGATGGTTGCCCTGTTTCGGTTGCGGGACAAGTCTTTGCTCTCTGGGCCCGAATACGCGCGGCTGGCCTCCGCGTACCAGTTCTTTCGGAACCTCGAGCACCGGCTGCAATTCGATGAGGATCGGCAGACGCACACGCTTCCCCAGGATTCCGACGCACTGGAAGCGCTCGCGCGCCGCATGCCCGCCGGACCCTCGGCCGCCCCGCCCACCGCGGACACCATCGAGCGGGAAATCGACGCCCATCTGGAAGAAGTGCAGGAACTGTACGACCGTCTCATTCGCGTGCACAAGCCGATCTACTATTCACCCGTTCCCGTCGAGCCACCTGCTGCCGGCGTCGAGCCCCTTGAAGTTCCGGAGCAGCTTCTGCCTTCGCCTAACCTGGTGCGCCTGGTGGATCAGCGGGCGCCGCGGCTCGCTGGGCTTCTGACGCAAACGCCCTTGCGCCGTGGAAGCGACCGTTTCGAGTATTTTCTGGAGAAGGTGATCAGCAATCCTGAGTGGCTCCGGCAGCTCGATTCGGATACACGCCTGGCCGGATGTGCGATTGACATGTTCGAGCACAGCCAGTACTTCGCTGATCAGCTCATCCGGCATCCGGATTTACTCGATGAAGTGGCTCGTGGCTGCGGGCCCATGCAGTTTCAACTGGACCCGGAATCTCCGGCGGAAGCGGACGGTCTGCGCCGTTTCTATCTGCGGCAGATGCTCCGCATCCAGTGCCAAAGCGTGAATCTGCGGCAGCCCATTTTCACCACGCTGGACCACACCTCGGACCTTGCCGACGCCGTCATTGCTTCGGCGTATCGCATCGCGCTCGAAGACATGAAGGCCGCGGTTCCGCCGGCCAGTGCCGATTATGCGCCTGCGGATCAAATGCTGGTGATCGCGATTGGCCGGTTGGGGATGCGCGAATTCGACCTGGCTTCCGACGCGGACCTGGTTTTTGTCTTGCCCGACGCCGATTCCTCCGAGGCGCTGTTCTGGACACGGGTCGCTGAGCGCATGATTCAGACCATCAGCGCCTATACCGGCCAGGGCGTCATTTTTACCGTCGATACGCGCCTTCGTCCCAACGGGCGGGAAGGGGCCTTGCTTCAGTCCGAGTCGGTTTACAAGGATTATTTTGCGCACCGGGCGGAGGCGTGGGAAGGAATCGCGTACATGAAATCACGCGGCGTGGCCGGCAATGTGGCCCGTGCCACGGATTTCCTGCACGATCTGCAAGAGGTGGACTGGCGCCGTTATGGCCAAAGCGGCCGCTCCCGCAAGCAACTTGCCCAGATGCGCGCACGTCTAGAGAAAGAGCAGGGTAGCCGCAATCCCCTGAAAGCGGGGCGGGGCGGCTATTATGATATTGACTTCGCGCTCATGTACCTGCGGCTGAAAGGAGCGGGGATTTTCTTCAAGGTGCTGAATACCCCGGAGCGCATTGACGTCATCGAGAAGATGGGGCATCTTGAACGAGAGGACGCAGAGTTCTTGCGTGACGCGGCCACTTTTTACCGTGCGGTGGATCACGGATTGCGCATTGCCGCGGGCCACGCCGAGGGCAGCCTTCCCACCGCGCCCGAGCAGATGCGGGTACTTACGGAGCTCGTACATCGCTGGACACCCGAGCACCTGCATGACCGGAGCCTGGATGCTAAACTGGCGCAGATTCGTGAACGTACGAGAGAATTCTTTGATCGCGTGTTCAGCTAGGATGTTGGGGCACTGCTTATTGCTGGCGGCCATGGCGAGCCTGCCCGCAATGGCCGACGCGGCTGCAGGCGGCCGCCCTGCGCCTGAAATTGATCAGGCGTTCACCCACATGTACAACACGGATTTCCGAGGCGCTCATGAGCTTCTCGACCGCTATGTCTCCGCGCAACCGTCCGATCCACTGGGTTACGCGGTGCGCGGCAGCGCCTACCTTTTTTCTGAACTCTACCGCCTGGGAATCCTGGAAAGCGAATTCTTCGCCGATGATAAGCGCATCATCGAGAAAAAGAAGCTGCAGCCGGACGCCGAGGTCAAACAGAAGCTCTTTCGGGCGATCGACGACGCGCAGGCGCGCGCGACAAAGGTCCTGCAATCGAATCCCAATGATCAGAATTCGCTGTTCGCCATGGCCGTCACGCAGGGCGTGACGATGGACTACACCGCGCTGGTGGAGAAGCGGCAGTTGAGCAGCCTCAGTTCCGCCCGCCGCGCGAACGACTATGCGCAGCGGCTTTTGAAGATCAACCCGCAGTACTATGACGCCTATCTGACCACAGGCTTGAATGAATACTTGATCGGAAGCCTGCCGTTTTACATCAAGTGGTTCGTTCATTTTGACGGTGTAAACGGCAGCAAGAACACAGGAATTCAAAGTCTGCAACTGGTGGCGCGCTCCGGGCATTACCTCCGGCCGTTCGCCAAGATTCTGCTGGCCATGGTCTACCTGCGGGAGAAACAGCCCCGTGAAACCGAGAAACTTCTTGCCGCGTTGAGTACGGAGTACCCCGAGAACCCGCTGCTGCGCAAGGAATTGGCCAAGGTGGCGGCGCAGGTCGGGAGCGCAGATCCTAAATAGAGTGCGGCGCGGAGACGTGAGAAAATAGATGTCGGGCGCAACTTTCTATGGTTCGTGACGGCCTCTATTACGGCGCCGCAATGACGGCTGTGGGTGTGCTCGTCTCTTACCTGATCCAGCCATGGTACGGGTTGCCTCTGTTCATTCTGGCAGCGTTTTGCCTGTACTTTTTCCGCGATCCGGAGCGGCAAATTCCGCCAGGTCCTGTGGCCGTTTCACCGGCTGACGGCAAGGTTGTGGCGGTGCGTCCCGAAGGCGCCTCCGGCCAGCGCGTAAGCATCTTTCTGAACATTTTCGACGTCCATGTGAATCGCGCTCCGATTGGAGGCACTGTTACTCGCGTGCAGTATCAGAAAGGACGCTTTCTGGTAGCCAGCAAGGAACTGGCTTCCATTGCCAACGAGCAGAACACCGTGGTAGTCGAAGGCAACGGCACCCGTGTGGTGTTTAAGCAGATCGCCGGTTTGATTGCCCGGCGGATCGTTTGCACCAAAAAGACCGGGGACACGGTCGCGGCCGGAGAACGTGTCGGTCTGATCAAGTTCGGCTCGAGAGTCGATGTGGTCTTCGGGCCGGAGTGGGACATCCTGGTGCGTGAAGGAATGCATGTGGCCGCCGGATCGAGCATCCTCGCCCGGCGCAACGATGTAGAAAGCGTCCCGGATGCCTCGGAACACTGCAGCACACTGGAGCCGGTCGCATGCCGGGGCTGACTCTCAAAGAGCGTTTGATCGACCCGCGCTCGCCGGAGCGCCGTCCCCACCGCGCCGCCTACGCGCTGCCGACTCTGTTCACTGCGGGCAATATTTTCCTGGGATTTGTGTCGGTGATGCAGGCCATTCAGGGCGCCATGGTCGCGCACGACGGCACGGCAGGAGCGGAGCATCATTTTGAGATCGCCGCCAAAGCCATCGGGCTGGCATTTTTGCTGGATGGACTCGATGGCCGGATCGCGCGGCTGACCAATACCGAGAGTGATTTTGGCCGCGAGATGGATTCGCTGGCCGACGTGATCAGCTTCGGCATCGCACCTGCCGTGCTGGCGTACACCTGGGGTGTGCAGTTTACCGATCCTGGCTTAGGCGCAGGGTTGCACCGCCATATTCTGCAGGTGGGCAGTTTCATTGTCTTCATGTTTTTGCTTTGCGGCTCGGCTCGGCTGGCGCGTTTCAATGTCCAGAAGAATCCCGTGCCCAAGAATCCTGGCCGGCCGAACCGGAAGTACTTCGTCGGGTTACCCATCCCCGCTGCCGCCGGGATGGTCGCGTCCGTGGTTTACGCGGCGGATTCCGAGCCGATTACCTATTGGCCCTGGACCGCGGCCTGGCTGTTGCTGCTGTCTCTCATTTCCTTTCTTATGGTCAGCACCTGGCGCTATTACAGCTTCAAGGATCTGAATTTAATGCGACCCCGATCGCCTCTGACGGTTATTGTTCTCGGAGGCCTCATTTACCTCATCTGGAACTATTCGCAGCCGGTATTGCTGGCGTGCGCGGCCTGCTATGTGGCCAGCGGCATTGTGATTCGCGTTGGCGGAATCATCAGGCGGCATTTGCGTCCCTCTCGTCCGGAGCAACCGGAGCATCAGGTTGGCTGAAACTCAGACACTGGCACTGGTGGGCAGCGAATCTTTGATGGGACGCGAAATCCGTGATTTGTTGTCTGGCAATTCCCTGGGGCAGAATCTCAAGCTAATCGCGGCGGCCGACGAAGAGACCGGCAAGCTAACCGAGCAAAGCGGAGAACCGGCCCTTCTGCTGGCGCTCGAAAAAGAGAGTCTGGAATCGGCGAATGTTGTTTTTCTGGCGGCCACGGCGGAGTCTTCTCAGAAGGTGCGTGAGATGGCGCCTCATGCGCATTTGATCGATCTCACAAACGCCACCGAAGATGTGCCGGATGCCCGGCTGCGCGCGCCCATGGTCGAGCCCCCGGGCTACCAAGTTCCCGGCGATTCCGTCCACGTGATCGCCAATGCGGCCGCTGTGGCCATCACGATGGTGTTGAGCCGGCTCGGTGCAGCGCACAAGATAACGCGCGCCCTGGCGCATGTTTTTGGACCCGCGAGCGAGAGGGGCGTCCGGGGGGTCGAGGAGCTGCAGCAGCAGACCATCGCCCTGCTCTCGTTCAAGAGCCAGCCGAGGGAAGTTTTCGACGCACAACTCGCCTTCAACCTGCTGCCCCGTTATGGCGAAGAAGCGCCCGTAGCTCTCGAGGAATGCGAATTGCGGCTCGAGCGGCACCTGGCCACGCTGCTCGCGCATTCCGGGCACGCCCCCATTCCGTCGCTGCGCCTGATCCAGGCCCCTGTATTTCATGGATACAGCATTTCACTCTGGGTGGAGTTTGAATCAAATCCCGGCATTGCGATGATCGAACAGGCGCTCGGAGGCGGCGATGTGGATGTTCGAACGGGCGACACGGAACCGCCTGACAGCGTCGGCATGGCGGGCCAAAACGGGATAGCCGTTGGCGGCATAGCTGCCGATCGTAACCATCCCAGAGCTGCGTGGCTGTGGATAGCAACGGACAATCTTCGGCTGCAAGCTGAGAACGCCATCTCCGTTGCCCGGCAACTGTTATGACCGTCCCGCGCCTGTTCTTGCCCTTGGCCTGTTGCGTTTTGGGTTTCGGCGCCGCTTCCTGCGGCTACCACGTCACCGGTGCTGTTAGCGTTCTACCCAAGAACGTCAAGACCATAGCTATTCCTACATTCAAGAACGCCACCACCCACTACAGGCTCTCCGAGGTTATTACCGCTGCGGTGGCTCGCGAATTCATCTCGCGGACGCGGTACAAGATTGTCGCGGACCCTGACAACGCCGATGCCGTGCTTTCGGGATCGGTGGTCAACGCCTTTGCATATCCTACTACCTTCGATCCGCAGACAGGCCGGGCGGCCGGTGTGCAAGTTGTCGTCTTCCTGGCTTTCACGCTTCGCGACCGGGCGACGAACGCTGTGTTGTTGGATCGTCCCCACATGGAATTCCGCCAGGTCTATGAAATCAGCGTCAATCCGGCGGTTTACTTCGACGAGAGCGATATCGCCATGGACCGGTTGAGCCGCGACGTAGCGCACACCGTTGTCAGCGCAGTGCTGGAAAATTTCTGATGACGCCCGCTCAGTTTCTGGCGCGCATCAAGCGAAACGAAATCGCGCCTGCCTACATCTTTCTGGGGGCGGAGGCGTATCAGGGCCGGCGCTGCCGCGAAGCGCTGCTGGATCAGGTTCTGGGTCCCGAAGGCCGCGAGAACGGTCTCACCAAGTATGACTTGAGCGAGAGTTCGCTCGCCCAGGTGGTTGACGAGGCGCGGTCGCTTTCCCTGTTTACTGCCCAGCGCGTCATTCAGGTTTCCAACGCTGAGGCGGCGTTGCCGCGCGGAAAATCGGAGGAAGAGGACGAAGCCGGCGACTCCGCCAGCGGGGCGATCGAGTTGGCCGCGTTCTTGAAAGATCCCTCACCGGGAGTGGTGCTGCTGTTTGAGGCCACGCGATTTGAATTCGAGGGCGAGGAGAAGAAGAAGATCGAACGGGTGCGCAAGTTCTACTCCGCGGTAACCGAGACCGTGGAATTGCATCGCCTTTCGCTCGACGAAGCGGGCGGCGAGGCGCGGGCCCTGGCCCGGACTGCCGGGACTACCATGGATCCGGCAGCGCTCGATCTGCTGGTGGAAGCGCTGGGCGGTGATATCACGCGCATCGCGGTGGAAATCGAGAAGCTTTCGCTGTTCAGCGCCGGCGGCCGGTCTATTTCCGTGGATGACATCGCGGCTCTGGTGCCTGATGCGCGGTCCACTACGGTGTTTGCCCTTGTGAATGCGTTGGGCCGTCGCGATCGTGCCCGGGCGCTGGGGCTCCTCGACACTTTGTGCCGCGAGGGCGAATACCTGCCGCTAGCCTTAGCGTTTCTGTCGACGCAATTCCGTCTCGCGCTGGTGTCGAAGGAGACCGGCCTGCGCAGCCCTCAGCAGATTCAAGGACATTTCTCGCGCGCGGGTGTTCCCATGTGGAGTTCGCGGGCAGAGCAGATCTATCAGACCGTGTGCAAGTTCACCAAGGAACAACTGGAGCGATGCTTGAAGTTGATCTTTTCGGCAGACCGTGACCTTCGCAGCGCCCGGCCGGACGACCGCATCGTGATGGAGCGTTTTGTTCTGGATCTGACTAGCTAGCCAGCGATTTGACGCGCAGGTGCAGTTTGGACTTGTAACGGGCGGCGGTGTTCTTCTTGATCACGCCGAGCTTGGCTGAGCGGTCGATGATGGAGAACGTCTCCGGCAGCAGTGCGAGGGCGCCGGAAGCGTTCTTCTCCGAGAGCAGCTTGCGCATGGCGCGGATCTGATGGCGCAACCGTGTCTTGTTGCGCTGGTTAAATTCGGTGCGCCGTTGAGTCTGTCGAACCCGCTCCAACGCGGAATAATGATTTGCCATTTTCGATCTAGGATACCACAAAACCCGTTTGTGCTATGCTCTGAGAGTCCTGGAAGCCCGCGGTGAGAAGTACGGGAAGTTGGTGAAAATCCAGCACGGCCCCGCCACTGTGAGCGTGGAGGACCGGTCAACGAAGCCACTGTTCCGCAAGGAATGGGAAGGCGGCCGGCCCGATGAAGCGCGAAGTCAGGAGACCGACCGACGGGACTCAGCGTGAATCCGGCGCACTGCCGGACCACATGCTGAGCCCATTTCAGGGCGTGAAATCCGGCAGCGGAGGGCTGCCTGACCATGACCCGTCTACTCTCATTCTATTTACTGGTTTTGGCTTGCGGCGCACAAGCGCTGGCAGGTGAGACATTCCAAGGCAAAGTAGTTGACCCTTCCGGAGCCGTGATCGCGGGCGCCCGTGTCGCGGTGGTGGGCCGCGTTGGAGTCATCGCCGAAACCAACACAAACAGTGAAGGCATTTTCCAGATTTCCGCGCCGGATTCGACCGGCGTGAGCCTGGTGGTGACCGCGCCGGGGTTTGAAACGAAGACACTTCCTGTCGCCCAGGCCGTGACGGTGACACTCGCGATTGCGCCCACCAACGATTCTGTCACCGTGGCCGGCTCGACCATGGACGTCCCGCTCAGCCAGCAGGGCTCAAGCATCGGCCTGATCTCTCACGACGAGATCCGCGAGCGCAATGAAGCGCAAGCCATCGACTTGATTCGTTATCTGCCGGGATTGAGTGTCACGGCAACCGGGGCGAGAGGCGGGCAGACTTCGTTGTTCCTTCGGGGCGGCGACTACAACTACAACCTGGTTCAAATCGACGGAATTACGGTGAACGGATTCGGGGGCGATTTCGATTTCGCGCACATTCCGGCCGATTTCCTCGATCACATCGAAGTCATCCGCGGCGCGCAGTCCGCTGTCTATGGCGCATATGCGAACAGCGGCGTGGTGAACTTTGTGACGCGCTCGCCCGAGCAGAGTGCAAGCTTCGAGGCGCTCGCCGAGGGCGGCAGCCATGATGAACGCCGTTTCGCCCTGGGCGGGTCGGGGCTCCTGCATGGAATCGGAATTGTGGCGTTCGCTTCGGCGCTGGACGATAATGGCCCCGTACCCAACAGCGACTATCACGACAAGAATCTTTTTGCGGCGGTGACTTACAACCCCGGACGCCAAAGCTTCGCGGCAAATGGCAATTTCAACTCCAGCGAAGTCGGGACGCCCGGGCCGTATGGCTCCGACCCCGAGCACCTGTTCACGGGGATCGATCTGATCAGCCGCGACCGGTTCTATCTTTCTGATTACGGCGCACACTACCAGATCGATGTGACGCCGCGGGTGCGCGAAGAGTTGTCCGCCGGGTTCTTCTGGCACAACGACGCATACACCAGTCCATTCGGGCCCAGCTATAACAACGACCTGCGCGGGCAACTGGAAGAGCGCATGGTGGTGAATGTGTCGTCACATTACACGACGGCGTTCGGATACGCGTTCGCGCGCGAAGAGGTCAAAAATACGTTCATTACCGACACCAACGCACTGTCTTTTCCGTTGCGCCGCGATCAACAGGGCATTTATTGGGAGAACCGTTTCGATTTCGGCGGGCGCCTGTTCCTCAATGCCGGTGCGCGCGAGGAGATCATTCAAACCGCCAGCATCCCGGCGGACATGGTGAACGGACGCCCTGAATTCCCGGCCAACAGCATCCTCAAACTGAATCCGAAGGTGGCGGCTGCGTACGTTCTGCGCGAGGGCACGCGCTTCCACGCGTCGGCGGGAACCGGCATTCGCCCGCCCGCCGGCTTCGATCTGGCATTCACGGACAATCCGCACCTGAAGCCGGAGCGAACCACGAGTGTTGATGCCGGCGTCGAACAGCGCCTGTTTCACAATCTGATGTCGCTCGAGGCCACGTACTTCTACAACCGCTATTACGACCTCATCGTTTCGCTGGGCGGTTCGCTCACGCGCCTCAGCCACTATGAGTCAGACAATCTTGCCAATTCGCAAGCTCAGGGTGGAGAGTTCGCGGTGCGTGTCCGGCCCTCGCGGTGGATCTCGCTCGCCGGAAGCTACACGCTCCTCCAATCCGAGATTCTGTCTCTTCGGGGCTCGAGCGATCTGGCTCCGGAGTACTTTGAGGTCGGCCAGCCGCTGCTCCGGCGTCCACGAAACTCGGGCACGCTGGTGGCTACATTCGCGCGCCGGAAATTCTCTGCGGATGTCACGGGTTACTTCCGCGGAACGGTCCTGGACGTGGAGCCGAACTTCGGCGCCAGCGCCGGCCTCTTCTGGAATCCCGGCTATGCCAACTTCGGCTTCAACCTCAACTATGCCCTGGCGCGCGGGTTCACGCTCTACGGTAGCCTGCGCAACGCGTTGAACTGGCATTACGAAGAGGCTTTCGGCTTCCCCTCGCCGCTCCTCAACTTTGTCAGCGGCGTCAAATGGAACTTTTCACCCTCCAGGTGAGTGCGAGAATGGAAAGCGTGAAGTACGACGAACCACGGCTGGCCATCAATCGCGTCTACACACGAGGCGGCGACAAAGGCGAGACCAGCCTGGCAGGCGGGCAGCGGCTTCCGAAAGACGCTCTGCGCATCGAAGCGTACGGTACGGTGGATGAGCTAAATGCCCAAATTGGCGTGGCACGCGACACCACAGAGGGATTGGCGGCGGCGCACCCGGTGCTAGTGCAGCTCGATACGATCCTCAAGCGCGTGCAGCATGAGCTTTTTAATGCCGGCTCGATGCTGGCCACCCTTCCGGCAGATGTGCATCCACGGCAGGCGCGAATTACGGGCGCGGAGATCGCACAACTGGAGGCCGAGATCGATGAGATGAACGAAGGCCTGCCCGCCCTGCGCTCATTCGTGCTGCCGGGCGGTTGCCGGTTGAACGCCGAGCTGCATGTTTGCCGCACGGTCTGCCGCCGCGCGGAGCGCGTCTGCGTGACTCTGGCGCGCAGCGAGCCGGTGGATGCCGAGATCGTTCGGTATCTCAACCGGCTGAGCGATGCCCTGTTTGTCTGGAGCCGCTGGGCCAGTCATACACTAGGAGTTGCCGAGATTCTGTGGGAACCTAACCGCGCTGCTTCGGGGCAGCGCGAAAATCAATCTTGAAGGAGAGGGTATGGAGAACGTAAATCGAAGACCGCTCGCGCTGGCGCTGACGGTAGCGGGTGCGATAGCCAGGATTGTGCCGCACCCATGGAATTTCGTGCCCGTGGGAGGCATGAGCTTGTTTGCCGGCGCGCGTTTAAGAGGCTGGCAGGCTTACCTGCTGCCGATCGCGCTGATGGCAATTACCGACCCGCTGGTCGGCGGTTACAGCTTTGCAACGCCGTTTATCTATCTGAGCTTCCTGATCAACGTCTGGATCGGGCGGCGGCTGCGAAATTCCGAGAACCCGCTGCGCATCGGTGGTGCTGCGGTGCTGTGCAGCATCCAGTTTTTCCTGCTGTCGAATTTCGCTACCTGGCTCGGGTTCGGCTATGCCCACACCTGGGCCGGA
>Ga0187819_10000580_pt1 | contig 18376 bp, 21 predicted proteins | sample NC_wetland_sal_i_15_FD_132411 | JGI IMG/M metagenome (GOLD analysis project Ga0187819, IMG submission 132411) | Wetland sediment microbial communities from Neuse River Estuary, North Carolina, USA - SO4_4 | ecosystem: Environmental > Aquatic > Freshwater > Wetlands > Sediment | place: USA...
ATCGCCTCTGTGCACGTTGGCGCGGGATAAGAACGAACACTCGGTGAGAATCTATAACTCCATACAAGTCGGCTCTACGCAACTGAAACCTGGTGACTACACGGTGGAGTGGCAAGAAAGCAGCACTGGCGTGCAAGTGAGTTTCCTGCAGAACGGTAAGACCGTAGCCACGGTTCCGGGGACATTGAAGACGAATGACGATCAAGTCACTCAAGACGACGTCGTGACTGACACGACCAGAACCAAAGGGAACGTGCTCAAGGAAATCGATTTTGGTCACCAGAAGGAGGCACTTCTTTTTGGGCAGGAAGGCGGCCGGTAACCGCTGCACGTCGCGTGCATCGACTTGAGGTTGGAGAAGTTGACCTCTAGGGGATTCCAAGGGAAATTCCTGTTCCCCATTGCGACCCCTGAGGAGAGGGTGCTGTCGCGCGAAACCAAAGCTCGCGCGGCACATCTGAGATAAAAAAAGGGATAATCAAACGGTGAGTTTGGGGCTTGAAACCGTGTATCAGAGAGTGTTTTCCGGGAGTCTTCCCGGCTATCACACCGCATTTGTATATGAGGAGGTGCTATGCCCGGAAAGTACTTGCTTCTAACCCTTGCTTTTCTCTCCGTTCCTGTCATGATTGTCGCGCAAGCCACCAGAGACGTCATTCCTGCGGGAACGCTTCTGCAATGCACGCTGGATGAACCCAACTTCACGTCGAAGACCGTAATGGTCGGTGATCCCGTCTTGTGCCATCTCGCCGCCTTAGGTGCCTTCGGACACTCAGTTTTTCCACGCGGTGCCGACCTGGGCGGCCATCTCGCGGATGCCAAAAGTCCCGGCCACTTCGTCGGAAAAGGATGGATGGAAGTGGAGTTTGATCGCATGATTCTTCCCGGCGCCCAGATTCTCCCGCTCTCGGCCAAGGTAGTTTCTGCGACGCACCTGAAGGTCGACGCCGAAGGCAAGATTCACGGCAAAGGCCATCCCGTACGAGATGCGGTCGAATGGACGATTCCCATCTTCTGGCCGGTGAAGATCATCACCCTGCCGGCTCGCGGACCCTATCCCGCGCTGAAAGGCGAGACCCGACTCTCGCTTCGCGTGATGGAGGATGTCGAGGTGCCCTTCACAACCGCCAGGAGTTCCATCCCCAAGCCCCCGTGGGCTACTCCCAGCAGTTATTATTCGTCATCGGGCGAGGTGTTTCGACCGGCTTCGACCACGCTGCAACCGCAGCCAGCCGTGCAGCGAGCCTCTTACAGCAAAGGGCAGCAGGCTCCGGGGGAGCAGTTGACGGTGATAGCCTTGCGCACCGGTGCAGCCTTTCTCGCCCAACAATACTGGGTAGAGGGCGGCCGGATGCGCTGCGTTTCGAGTGGCGGCGCGGAGCAGACATTCCCTTTAGAGGAGATCGATCTAGCCAGCACCGTCAAAATCAACCAGGAGCGCAACGTGAAGTTCGTGTTGCAATCCAGAGACGTGATGGAGCAATAAAGCGAAACACTCATGGGGCGGGCTGGTTCTCCCAGGCCGCCCGTTTTGCTGACGCATTGGTACCTAGCGGAAACCGTCCCGGCTTCCTATCGACGGTGTTCTTTTCGCATTAGCCAGCCACTCAAGGCCGGGTCGTGACTGCATTCGAGGCCAGATTCATCGGTTCGGCCAATACGTCTTGCTTGGCGTCGCGGGCGAACTCCCTTTCATGCTTCGCCGAATACTGGAATTCGTGTCCCTCCAACCGACCGGGGTAATACCACTTCAGCAGTGCTTCCGGCTTTTGCTGCGGACGCTCAGCAAGCTTGACCTCCGTCTCAGGTGTCCACCTCTCACGATCCGTTGGCAACGTGAGCAGGGTTGCCTCAAGCTCCGACCGATCGGCATTGAATATCTGGACGACGTTGCGATCGGTGTTATTGTTCTGCAGGACAAACCAATAAGTACCCGCAGGCAAAACTCTGCCAGGAATCTCTACGGGCGCGCTGAAAACGAGTTTCGTCGTCTCGTTATATTCGCCGGCGCGGGCAGCTGGCAAGAGAGCCACGCACGCCAGAACGAAGCACAACATAATTGCGGATACATTTCGAATATTCATCTTTTATCTCCTCACCATCTCGGATGGTTAATAGGTGTGAATGCCAAAAGCCAAGATCCCGTTGCCTAATCCGGACGATCCTTGTTCTCCCGAAACTCCAACCTATTTGTGGGTGGGAATCGGGTTTCCTTCTCCAACCAGAGCGCATCTAAATAAAGGGCCGAATCGATTCGATCGGTCCTTCTCCCACTCGTTTTTCCCACCGGCCGCAGCATCACATGACTCAATCATTTCATCAAACGTAGTAGAGGTGAGGAGGAAATGGCATATGCGGCTACCAAGGATGAAAGCCATCGCCAGTTTCTTCCTGGCTGCGATTCTATCTGCGCCCGCGTGGGCAACGAATACGAGCGCAAATTCCGCGCTACCAGGGACTCTCAATTATGTAGAAGGAAAGGTTTCGATGGGCGGACAGGCCCTCGACTCGAAGTCGATCGGTTCGGCCGAACTGCAACCCGGCCAATCACTGACCACTGAAAAAGGAAAAGCTGAAATTTTGTTGACGCCGGGTGTGTTTCTGCGAGTCGGGAACAACAGTTCGGTGAAGATGATCTCGCCCAGCATTACGGACACGGAGGTCGGGGTGGAAAAAGGCCACGCGATGATCGAAGTCGCGGAGATACATCCGGAGAACGATATTCTCATTGCCGAAGACGGTACCAGGACGCGGCTTGTGAAAACCGGATTGTATGACTTTAACCTGAATCAACATGAGCTCCGCGTATTTGACGGCAAGGCTTTCGTGGAAGACGGTGGCAAGCCCGTCAATGTAAAGGGTGGCCGTGAGGTCAGTATTGGCTCCAGCGGTCGGCTCCAAGTGCAAAAGTTCAACAAGAAATCGTATGAGGAAGGAGATTTATATCGCTGGAGCAGTCTACGATCCGCTTACCTGGCGGAAGCCAACGTCGATGCGGCTGGTATCTACGCAAACGACGGATTAGGACCGTGGGGACCGGGCTGGTGGGGCGCCGATTGGTATTGGGACCCGTGGTTCGACGCGTTCACTTTCATTCCCGGGGACGGGATTTTCTACAGCCCATTCGGTTGGGGATTCTATTCACCCTGGTGGGTGTATCAGGCTCCGTTCTTTGGGTACGGGTATGGAGGGTACGGGTATGGATACGGATACCGAAACGGCTACCGACCCTATTATCACCACTTCAGCGCTGACGTTCATAACTGGGGCCCAGGCGTTCACTACGTAGGAAGCCGCAATTACGCCAATGGCGTCTACCACGGACCTGGATCTGCAGGTGGCGGATTCCATTCCGGGCCCAGAATGATGGGTAGCTCTCGGGGCTTCGGAGGATTTGGCGGCGGTAGCCACGGCGGCGGTGGATTTGGTGGCTTTCACGGCGGGGGTTTCCATGGAGGAGTAGGCTTCCACGGCGGTGGCGGCTTTCATGGTCGGTGACGCAACCCATACTCCGGGAATGTGCTCAGGTTCGATTAGCCGTTCCCCTATTCAATTGCTGGGAAAGAAGGAGATACCGGTATGAAAAGGCTCTTTTCGCTATTGCTGCTGTTCCCCGCGACGCTGTTTGCGCAAAGTCCATTTGATGGTACCTGGGTAGCCAAATTGGATACGGCTCAGTTGCCCAAGAGGCCGGAAGTTTACCTGTTGCAGAATGGGATCTATGAGTGCCCGAGCTGTGTTCCCAAAATCAAGGTGAAGGCTGACGGGAAGGAATATCCAATTGCCGGTTCACCATATTTCAGCACTGTCGTCGTTCAGGTCATCGACAACAGTAGCGTTGAGTTGACGGAAAAGCGAGGCAGCAAGATTGTTTACAAAGAAACAGACACGGTTTCTCCGGGCGGTGACACTCTGCTGCAGAACGTTACCGACTCAGCCGCTCCCGCCGGGGAATCAGTAACCGCGGAGGAAACCTATAGGAGGATAAGCCCAGGTCCAGTTGGCTCAAGTGCGATTTCCGGATCATGGCAGGCAGAGAAGGTGAACATTACTTCTGACAGCGGAACCACGGTAATCTACCACAGTACTCCGAAGGGGCTGCAGGCTTCGAACCCCGGTGGTGAAGGTTATGACGCTAAGTTTGACGGAAAGGAATATCTCATCCGAGGCGACCCAGTTCACAGTACAGTGTCGCTTAGGCGGATCAATGCCCACACCATCGTGGAAACAGACAAACAGGACGGAAAAGTCCACTACAGGCTTGTCATGGCTGTTTCCCCTGACGGGAAATCGATGAAGGTTACGGAGACTGATAAGGAAAGAGGTACTAAGATGACGTATCGGATGGAGAAGAAGTCGCCCTGAGAGACGCACTATCTCGTAGCGGCTTTATCGCAGTTACCGCCTTCGGTAGTGAAATGCATGTTTTGAAAGTCAAACGTGTAGCTCTTGAATGCGCCGAGAATCCTCTGCCCCACGGTGCCGTAGAACTTGTCATCCGGCAATCCCCTAGATTCGCTGATCACAGGAACGTCGTTCATTGAAACGCAAGCCCCGCCCAGCTTAATGTCCACTTTGCCCATAAAGTAAGCCGGATATGTTCGCGTGCCGCCCGCACCCGTCAGATCGAAGTCTTCGACCGCTTGTGATCTGAAGTCTGTCTGATGCTCAAGATAGTATTGCACCGTAAAGAATCCTCCGGTCGCGCCGGTGTCGATAGTGAATAACCTTTCCATCCCTCCGACCTCAGCGGCTACGATCGGTGTCAGTCTCTGCAGAAACAGGTTTTCCTCGCCGCTGGATGTCCCTGCGGCCGGCTTCAACCCCACCCCGAATCGGCCGTCCGCGAAGAACGTGATCTGCCCCAGGGCCAGCAAAACCGGGAACCCCACGCTGCCGGGGATGCGGTAGTGCAGGTCAGCAATCATCAGGTCTTTGTCGCTAACCACGATGACCGCAACATTTCTTAGCTTTGCCTCACCGAGTCTAAGTTCGGGGATAACGCTGCGTGAACTGTCATCCTCCGCCCGGCAATCCCTCTGGACGTAGCAGCAGAGTGTGAGACCTTGAGACCCAGCCGCTGTGCCAGGCTGAAGCTTATCGCCGACAGATTTGCTCCGGTGTCAAGGATCAGTGATTCGTGCACCTGGCCGAATTCTACGGATACTTCCGGAAGTCCCATCTTGTCTCTGCGCGTTGGCACGGTGAACGACCCCTTTACTTCGGCAGACTGCGGCGGCGCGCCGCGCAGCAGATTCCAACGGACAGCCTCTGTACTTACTCTTTGTCGTTCCTGGTCGTCCATGAACGGTAGGAAGCGGCTCTCCAATTCCGCGTAACTGTTGGCAGCATCCGAGTACCGAAAGGTCTTCTCGTAATCATCCGCCAGCGTGCTCAGCGCGACCACTGCCCACTCTTTGTTTGTAGCCGATAAGGACGGTACCAGCGGTTCCAGCATGGCAATGGATTCCGTGACCCGATTGCGGCGGTTTGCCATAATACCCTCAAAAAAGGCACGGTCCGAAGCAGTCAGATCCGAGTCCGACAAAAGGGCTCTAGAAAGTTCCAGATAATGCCGCTCCTGCAGAAGCTGGTTCAGGTCGCTAGCCCTGCCTTGGGCCGTTCCGGTGTTCTTGGAGCGCGGCGACGACCAGCACGCAACCACAACGAGAGCGCACAACACAGCTCCGGCAATTGAAGAGAGGCTACAACGCATGGTCTTCCGGCCAACCTCCTCACGAGCCGGATCTATCCGTCCCGATTCGTCTCAGTGGACGCTTTTTGCTGCAATTTCGTCAAGCTAAGCACGGACAAAGCCGGCACCCACTCGGTTTGCTGCAAGGAAGGCCACCTCAGGGGCGAGAGAGGAGTGGAAAGACAAAACGAAGTCCAGCAAACGACATCATTCGTCGGACCCCGACTCCAGAAAACGCCGGGTCAGAAGCTAGCCAGAGGTCTGCCATGCTACATTTACGGCAATGCGTTCCGAAATAGAGCAAGCCGTGCAACTCTTGCGCCGTGGTGACGATGCTGCGTTGGAGCAGGCGCTGCCTCTACTCCAAAATACCGTGTTCTCCTTTAGCATGCGCGTCTGCGGCCAGCGTGAGGACGCGGAAGATACGATGCAAGAAGTGCTCCTCAAGTCGGTTCCGTACCTGCCCAAATTCGACAGTCCCAAAGCTCTCGTGGTGTGGCTCTATAAGGTGGCTAAGAATCGCTGCCTGATGAGCCGACGCCGGAGCAAGTTTGCTCCCGATCCAGACCTCTCCCTGGAAGAACTCATGCCCGATCGGAAAGAACTTGAGCGGCTAGGGACTGACGGCAGTATCGAGCCTATGTTCATTCATGACAAAACGCCGCCGGGGGTGCCTACGATGACGGAACTGCGCGATCAAATTCATTATGACTTTGAGCCGACAGACTCGGGAGGCAGGGTTCGAATTCATACAAGTAATGCGCGGGCCGTGGAGGCTGTGCATGAATTTCTGCGATTCCAGATTACCGAGCACCAGACGGGTGATCCTATGAGCCCGCCAGACGGCTCAGCCGAGTAACTCTGAAAAAGCTCGGGGGAGCGCAGGCCAAATCTCTCCCCTGGAGGCCCCGACGTGAGTAAGACCAAAGCAGTCTTGAGCAGCGCCATCGTCCTTTACTTCGTGATCTGCTTTGAAATTTTGATCATGATCAGTCCGTTTGCCGGGTTTTTCTACTCCGCGTTCAATCCGGTTCTCCTTGGCCTAGCGAAATACCCCGCCACGAAATGGCTCAGTTCTTTCTTCTTTACGCATATGGTTGTGCCGCCGAACAGGCTTCTCAAGGTCGTACGCGTGATGGGATCGGTACTGTTTTTGGTGGGGATGGCCGTGTTCTTCATTTGTGCGGTTCAGGTTTATTCGCACAAGTTTCTTAAGAGAGGGGCTGTCCTGAAAGGACTATATCGCTGGATACGACATCCCCAGTACCTCGGCCTCAGCATCGCCGGCCTTGGCCTCGCCATCCTTTGGCCAAGGTTCATTTGTTGTTGTTTTGTGGCTTTTGATGATTTTGGTCTACTACATTTTGTCCAAAGACGAAGAACGGCGGATGCTGGGACAGCACCCGGAGACCTATCGCGGATACATGGAACGAACCGGAATGTTCCTGCCGAGAGGGCTTGAGGGTTCCATTGCCTTTTCAACTGTCGCAGGCAAAATCGCATTGTTCGTCGTGATTTCTGTCGGTGCGGTCGGCGGCGCTTTTGTTCTGCGGGCCTACACCGTTCGACACCTTCCTCTTTGGACAGGCTCGAACGTGACTGCCCTGGCCGTTCTGCCTGAAGATGAGCAGATGATGCAGCACCGGATGCCGGAAATTCTCAGCGTGGAACAGGTCCGATCACGGCTGAATCAGAACGAGTCATACGTGGTCTATTTCCTGCCTACCAACTACGTTATGCAAGGCCTGATTGCCGACACCGGAGGCGATTGGCAACTCTACAAGCGGCACCATTCCATCGGCAGGTTCACGGACTGGGTGTTTCATCCGTTTAGTCACCTGGGGGGAGCACACCATTCTGTCTTCGACGCAGCCAATCACTCAGGACACAGCACGGCTGCTGGCTCGGTGTGGCGATTGATATTCTTGAAGGTGTCAAACGTCGTTGTCGCCGAGCCTTCCGACGTATTTGCGGTGAGCGCCGTGCGCACGCCCGATTTCATGGTCGATTTGGATGCACACAGCCTCAATATCCTCGATCTGAAAACTCTCCCGGTCGAGACGGCCTGGGGCAAAGTACCAACTCCTGCGTTCTGACCATGGGTGAGTGACAGTGATAGGCGTGAGCCAACCAGAACCCGAAAGGCAACAGCTTTCTCTCGCGGCTCTCGCACTCACATTTCTAAAGATCGGGACAATCGGATTTGGCGGCGGGATGGCCATCATTGCTCTCATGGAGCATGAACTCGTAAAGAAGCGGCGGGTCATCGAGCCAGATGAGTTTCTTCATGGGGTAGGACTCGGTCAGATTTTGGGGCCATTTGCCGTTAATACCGCGCTGTTCACTGGTTACCGGCTGTATGGAACGCTCGGAGGACTGATTGCGGCGTGCGCCTTCATGGCACCATCGCTGGTCATGGTTATCGTCCTCTCGTGGCTCTACTTCTCCTATCACGCGATTCCTGCCTTGCAAAGCGCCGTCGCGGGTCTCGGCCCGGTCGTAGTCGCGCTCATAGTGAGCGCAGCTTGGTCGATGGGAAGGAAAGCCTTTCAGTCATGGATTGCGGCGCTGTTGTGTGCGGGTGCAACAGTTGCCGGCCTATACAGAATTAATCCTGTCTACGTTCTCGTTGTGGCAGGTACTCTCGGTTTGACGCTCGGAACGGGCGTCGGTGGAGAAGATCCGCGTCCGCCAGTTCCTGCTGAACCCGAGGCGGATCGAGTGACGAAGGACTTAGGTGCGGGCGCTTTATTGTGGCCTGTCTCGTTTCCGGTGACAGCCGCAGGTGCTTCACTGGTGAAACTCTGCGTAACATTCTTGATGATTGGTCTTGTGTTTTTCGGAGGAGGTTTCGTGCTCGTACCCGTTCTGCACCAGACGCTTGTTGAAAAGCTAGGCTGGCTTAGTCCTCAGGAATTTATCGATGGCGTTGCCATCAGCAATCTCACGCCGGGGCCAATTTCCGTGCTGGCGACCTTTGCTGGTTATCGACTTAGAGGCATCGTTGGAGCGCTGGTCGCGACCGGCGCCCTTTACTTGCCAGCCGTAGTTTTGATGCTAGTGATCTGCCATCAATACGAACGGCTGAAGGATCGTAGAGAGACGCAGTCCTTCCTGGCGGGTGTCATTCCGGCGGTGATTGGCCTGGTGTTGAGCACCGCCATACTCCTGGCCTCCGGAACACTGCACTCCTGGCGAGCCTTCGTTTTTGCGGGTCTTGCTCTCCTAGTTCTCATTCGATGGAGAGTGCATCCAGCGTTTGTGCTGGCCATCGGCGCGGCAGCCGGAACCGCCGCGATCCTTCCATAATGCGTGCTATTCAGCTGTTCATTCGATCCTGCATAGACAGTAAAGAAACTGCTGGACTATGCCAAACGGTGTCCGATGCATTTCTTTACAGCTATCCAGTAGGCGAAAACGCAGGCCAAACTCCTGGTGCAACGACTCCGCATCGTACCGAACAACCTCCAGGCCGCTGCACTTGGTTGGCCCCTCTGGCCCGAAAGTGCTGACGATCACATGGCCTCCGGGCCTCACCGCGTGGGCGACTTGGCGGACATAGGCGACACGGTCGCCCGGCGCGATAAGAAAATGAAACACAGCGCGGTCGTGCCACACGTTGTAAGCTGAGCGCTCTAGTTGGATTTTGGTGATATCGCCGACGAGCCAGTGGACACGCTCCGAAGCCTTCCCTAGTCGTTTCCTGTTCGCGTCGATGGCGGTTTGCGAAATATCGAGGACTGTAATGTTCTCGTATCCACGGCCGAGAAGGTCATCGACCAGTGTGGATTCACCACCACCGACATCTACGACGGAAGCAGAGCAACCAGGAGCCGCCTGTTCTATTAGAGCGAGCGAGGTCTCAAGATGCGGACGGTCCCAGCTGACAGCGTCCGGGGCTTTCTCTGTGTAGATCTTCTCCCAATGGGTCTGTGTATCCATACCGATCAATGCCCTGTATTGATAGACTCTTCCTTAATCATAGGCCCGTCATACACACGGCGGCAGTGCAATCTTCTTGGCCGATGTCAGGGCTGGTGGCAACGAGGATGCACGGCGAGTGGGCGAGTCGCGAGACCAGTGCCTTTTCACGGCGCACTGCAAAGGCTTGTTGTGGTCCGACGTGCTGCAATTGAGGCTAGGACTCCGGAGTAATTACGTGGGTCGTCTGCTCTGATATGGGAGGAACTGATGCGGATACTCGACAGGCAGTCGTGCAGCGTCATCGGCTTGTCGAGTCGTTGCTTCCACATTCCTATACTCCTGAACGGCATCGTTCCATTCGCCGAGCTCCGCATTGCTTAGCAGGTCTTTTGTCTGCTCGGTCACAAGGAGACCGGTCTTCTTCATTGCGTAGGCGGTTTCGGGTGTGATTTCCCCCTGTCGAACCATTGCGTCGGCCATTCGGTCCCATGTCTCGTTCAGCGCCTCTCGCCCGAGGGGAACTGGCTGGTCCGAATGAGGATCAAAGAAAATCGGGTCATTCGGGCCAGGGTCCCGTCCAAACTTCTCCCGAAAACGAAAAAAGAGCTCCTCCAGCGTTTGCCTTATCTCAGGTGGCACATGATTCGCGTGGTTAGGCGCACGTTGACGTTGACCTTTACGCAACTGGGTCTTACCTCCGTTGTCGCTTCGCAGCCATGTTCAGCAGCCAATCGCGAGGCCAGGCTTTGGTGCATGCCCAGGATCGTAAGGTACTTGCAAATCTTCCAGTCTATTTCAGCGGCTGACCGTTCGCCGTCAACTGGCTCAGTGGCTCTTGTCCTTGTTTTTGAACAGAGTCCGGGAGCTTCGCGTACGACAGTTCTTCGGCTGAGTTCTGGCCAGCTGAGATCGCAAAGGCAATGAAATCTTTGATCGCCTGCTGCTCACCGGGATCTGAGCGATCCTTCCGTATCAGAATGAAGGTCAATCCGGAAATCGGATAGGCATCGGCAGCAGACGCTGGAGGGTCGACAATCGGTGTGCGTACGTCCTTCGCCAGTGCATCACTGAAAGCGCTGATCGCCGCGGCGGTGCTGCCGGGGCTCGGTTGAACGAAGTGGCCAGCCTGGTTCTGAATCGAAGCCACTGGCACGCCATTCTCCTTCGCATAATTCAGTTCCAAATAACCGATGGATCCCGGCGTCTGTTTGACAATGGCGAGCACCCCGCTACTGCCTTCGGCACCCAAGCCAGTTGGCCACGTAACGGACAACCCGTGACCCGATTTCCATGACCAATCGTGACTGACTTTGGCGAGATACGAGGTGAAAATATTAGTGGTACCGCTGCCGTCTGAGCGATGGACGACAATGACAGCAGCTTTTGGTAGTTTGACTCGTGGGTTGTCCCTCACGATCGCTGGGTCTTGCCAACTAATGATGTTCCCGAGATAAATGTCACTCAAACTCTTGGCGCTGAGTCTGAGCGGGACGCTCAGATTGGGCAGGTTGTAAACAATGCAAACGGGACCCGCACTGGCAGGAACCTGGAGAACAGGGGGCATCTGCTTGGCTTGATCGTCAGTTAACGGTGCGTCACTGGCGCCGAAGCTGAGATATCCTTGCTTCATCTCCTCGATACCTGCTCCACTCCCAATCGGTCGATAGTTGATCTGGACCTTAGGATGGGTTTGCTGGTAAGCGCCAACCCACTTCCCCATAAGCGGGGCAATGAAGGTGCTCCCGGCGGCGCCCATTACGGCCGTAGGCGCCGATGCCGATACAGTAAAGGTTTCCTCGGAGTCGGACTTAGAACTGCAGCCCAACGTGATCAACAGGCTAAGAAGGGCAGCCGTCGCTATACAGACGGCAAAAGGTTGGCGTTGGTGGCACATGTCGATTGTCTCCTTTGGGTCCTAATCGCTACCGCGTGGTAACGAGCAAATCTTGATTCGACAACGCTTCATCGCGATATCAGTTTTCAACTAGTCCGGGGCAGCGACGAACTGCGCCTCCATGATCGTGCCACTTGAGCACTGCGACTCCGGATTTCGACCGTGTAGGAATCTCCCTCAATCTCCTTGACGAACGTAACGGCGGAGGTACTTTCCGACGTTAGGTGATATTCGGGGGAGAGCTGATTCTTGAGCCATTGAAAATAAGCTTGATTGCCAGAGCTGCCCTGAATCTCCCAGCTGGCACGAACACTTGAGTCATTTCGGACCGGCTCCGACACGCGAAGCAGCGAGCCGTCATTTGGCACGGTTCGGCTCCTCACTTCCTCGATTTCGCGCACAGTCGAGGACGCCCAGAATTTCTGCGGCCGTGTGCAGGCGGTGAGAAACACGCCTCCCAAGACGCACAGCAACAGCAAGCGGTAGTGGTTGACGCGGATCATGTCCCGGAGCGTTGCGCCGTTTGTGGAGGTACCAATTCCTTGTCGATTTTCTGTGCGATCTCATCTCGGACGCGACGGAAAACAGCCAGTTTCTCCTCGTGCGTGCCCTGCGCAGCCGCGGGATCGTCGAAACTCCAATACAAAAACTTGTACGTTCGGGGAAATATCGGACAGCGCTCCTTTGCTTTGTCACAGACCGTCACCACATAGGGGATGTGCTGGCCCAAGAGCGTTACCACGTTCTTTGACTTCTGGTGAGAAATATCGATTCCAATCTCACTCATGGCCTCAATGGCAAGAGGATTTAGGTGCGTCGGCTCAACTCCCGCACTCAGGGCTTCGAAGTGATCTCCCGCGACATGCCGGAGATAGCCTTCCGCCATCTGGCTGCGAGCTGAATTTCCAGTGCATAGGAACAGAACTTTGGGCTTGGAAGAACGCATGATATTTGTCACCTCTCAGCGATATTCCTCTAGCACTTTCTGCGCCTTGGCGGCGACTTCCGGTGGCAAAGGCGAATAATAAAGATCGGCTGCGTACTTTTGGCCTTCCGTCAGGACCCAGGCAAGAAACTCCTTAAGCGCCTTCTTTGATTCGGGGTTCCTCGCTCGGACGGGCACTAAAATCCACGAAAAGCTTGCAACGGGATAAGCATTTGGTCCGGGAGCGTTGCTGATGGAAACTCTGAGGTCGGACTGGGCCCCGACGGCGGACGCGGCGGCTTCCTTGATGCCGCCAACGCTGGCCGCGATAAAAAGACCATTGGGGTTTCTTACACTGCCGAAAGGGATCTTCTTATTTTGAGCGTAGGAAAGCTCAACGTAGCCGATGGCTCCTTTTACCTCACGAATCCTTTCTGAGACTCCCTCGTTGCCGTTGGCGCTGACGCCTACGGGCCACTTGACGCTTGTGCCTTTGCCCACGCCGTTTTTCCACTCGGAACTGACTTTTGACAAGTAGTCGGCCCAGATGTACGTCGTGCCGCTGCCGTCCGAGCGATGTACCACTGTGAGTTCTTGGTTGGGCAGTGACACACCCTGGTTCGCAGAAGCAATTGCAGGATCATTCCAGTTCTTGATTTTCCCGAGAAAAATATCAGCCAAGATTTGACCTGTGAATCGAAGTTGGGTGTGCACCTCTGGAAGGTTGTAAGCAGGAACATCCGCGCCCAAAACAACCGGAACGTGAATGACGGGAACCTTCGCCTTGGCCAGTTCCGCATCGCTGACCGGGGCATCGGTTCCGCCAAAGTCCAGCATCCCCGCCATCGTTTGGGCGATGCCGGCTCCACTGCCGAGTGGGAGATAACTCACTTGAGTTTCTGAATGCTGCTTGTGATACTCGGCTGCCCACTTCGACATGATCGGGTAAACAAATGTTGATCCCGCACCATTCAGCGTCGTCTGAGCGGAGGCCAGGAAGGAAACGAAAAAGAGCACTACCACACACGGCATGCGACGTGGCATCGTATCCTCCAGAGCAAACGTCTCGACGCGATCCTGATCGCAGATCTCGACGCGGGCCATGCTATCATATGTCTATACGGTTATGCGAATATAGTAATAGAGAACTTGCCATGATAAAACTTGAAGTCTTTGACCCCGCGATGTGCTGTTCCACCGGCGTTTGTGGGCCCAGTGTTGACCCCGTCCTGCCAAGGTTCTCAGCTGACCTGGAGTGGCTAAAGAGCAAAAGTGTGCAAGTGCAGCGGTACAACCTGGCTCAGGAGGTTGGGGCCTTCACCAGCAATCCTGCAGTCAAGGCGATACTCAATAGCGAGGGAACGAAGTGCCTGCCTCTTGTCTTGGTGGACGGTGTGATCGTCAGCCAAGCCACCTATCCAGCTCGGAAAGTGTTGGCGGGCTTCCTTGGACTGGACTACGAGTCCGAGCCAGTCGTCACTGAGGAGAAAGTTCACCCATCGCTGGTATCGATCGGTGGGCCAAGCAAGATCGGCAAACGGTGAACCGTGAAGTCACTCGGAAATCCAACTAGAAATCTTATGTTCACCGGCAAGGGCGGCGTGGGCAAAACGTCAATTGCCTGCGCGACTGCCGTGTTTCTGGCTGAAAACGGCAAGCGCGTTCTGCTGGTCAGTACTGATCCAGCCTCCAATCTCGACGAAGTGCTAGAAACACGACTCAGCATGCGGCCCACTCTCGTGGCGAACGTAAATGGCCTCTATGCCATGAATGTCGATCCTGAGGAGGCCGCTCGGCAGTATCGGCAGGAAGTAGTCGGGCCATACCTCGAACTCCTTCCCCAATCGGCAGTGAAGAGCATTGAGGAACAGCTATCGGGTGCGTGCACGGTAGAAATCGCTGCCTTCGACGAGTTTGCCAAGTTACTAGGCGATGCAAACGCAACGGCGGAGTTTAACCACGTAATCTTCGATACTGCTCCCACCGGGCATACGCTTCGCCTGCTGCAGTTGCCCGCAGCGTGGTCAGGATTCATCGATGCGAACGTTGGCGGGACGTCGTGCCTCGGGCCGCTCGCGGGTCTGCACGCGCAGCGCGAACTGTATGAAAAAACCCTGCAGGCGTTATCGGACGCAACGATAACGACCATCTTTCTTGTCAGCCGTCCGGAACATTCGGCTTTAGCAGAGGCGAACCGGACCCGCAACGAACTTGATGTGCTTGGCTTAAAGAATCAGAAGTTAATCCTGAACGGCATTTTTCACGCCTCGGCGAAGGACGACTCAGTCGCGGTTGCTCTGGAGAAGAGAGGACGTGAGGCACTTGCAGACATGCCGAATGGTCTAGACAAGCTAGCTAGAATCGAGGTGCCGTTGGTCGCGCAGTCGCTTATCGGAGTCGCCGCGCTACGCCAGTTTGGGAGAGGCCGTTTTGATGCAGGAAATGCTTCGCTCCGCCCGCAAGCTGAAGTGAATCTTCCGCCGCCCCTTGCCGCCCTAGTGCCCGATCTGATCGCACGGGGCAAAGGCGTCATCATGACGATGGGCAAGGGTGGCGTGGGAAAGACCACGGTCGCTGCTGCGTTAGCTGTGGAACTCGCAAGCTCCGGGCATAGCGTCCATCTGACCACCACCGATCCCGCTGCCCACCTGCAGCTGGCTTTGAGAGGAGACATGCCGGGTCTTCGTGTTTCGCGTATCGACCCGGTTTCTGAAACACGCGCCTACACGGAAGAAGTGATGGCGGAATCCGGGCGAGATCTCGACGAAAAAGGCCGCGCATTACTCGAAGAGGGTCTCCGCTCTCCTTGCACGGAGGAGATTGGGGTATTTCGTGCCTTTTCGCGCTGCGTGGACGAAGGGAATCACGGTTTCGTGGTGATAGACACTGCCCCGACAGGACATACTTTACTGCTGCTCGACGCGGCTGAGGCGTATCACCGAGATGTTGCCCGCAACCTGAGCCACATTCCAGACAGCGTCCGCAGGTTGCTACCTCAATTGCGGGACCCTGATTTTACGCGGATTGTCATTGTGACCTTGCCTGAAGCCACACCCGTACACGAGGCGGCGCGGCTCCAAGACGACCTGAATCGGGCGGGCATCACGCCCTACGCGTGGGTGATAAACCAGAGCTTCTGTGCAACCGGAACGCATGACCCTGTTCTGGCTGAACGGGGAGCCTTGGAATTGCGCTACATTGCTGAAGTGCGGGACAAACTCGCGCAAAGGCTGGCCCTGATTCCGTGGCAGTCCGAGCCGCCTGTCGGAGCGGAGGGACTGCAGCAACTCTTCAAGGAGGCAGTAACCAAATGAATCAGAGGTTCGATGCATGAAGGAACTCGAACAATACTTCAAGGCTTTAGCGGATGCGAACAGGTTGCGCATACTGAACCTGCTGCTCCACGGTGAACTGTGCGTTTGTGATATCCAGTTTGTCCTGGAGGCAGCGCAGCCGACTGTGTCTCGACATCTCGCGTACTTGAAGAACTCGGGGCTCGTGCTCGATCGGCGAGACGGTCTCCGGATCTTCTATCGGCTGGCTGAAGCGAAACAGGGCGCAAAGAAAAAGCTCTTCGAGTTTCTGCGGGACGCCTACAAGAGCGAAGAACAGCTACAGGACGACACGCGCCGGTTGAGAGAGGCTATTCAAGAAGGTTCGTGCACCGTAAGCCAGTGGAAGCCATATGCAGCAGTGGGTGCAGGAAAACCGATGCAGGGTAACAGGACCTAGCACGTAAGGAATCCACGAATGGCAGCAACGATTCAAACTCTCCCCAAGAATACGGAACCCAAACGGCTCAATGTATTCGAGCGCTACCTGACCGTATGGGTCGGACTCTGCATGATCGCCGGTCTCGCAATCGGCAAGCGGGATCCCTCCGTCGTCGACGCACTGCGCGGCATGGAATTCGGCAAGGGGAGCCAGGTCAACATTCCAATCGCTGTGCTCATCTGGCTGATGATCATTCCCATGATGATGAAAGTCGATTTTGGAGCCATTCGTGAGGTGGGCAAGAAGCCACGCGGGCTGCTGGTCACTCTGTTTGTGAACTGGCTGGTAAAACCCTTTTCTATGGCACTGATCTCTTGGGTTTTCTTCCGGCACGTTTTCAGCGCCTGGATTTCACCCGCTCAGGCTGATCAGTACATTGCAGGAACAATCATCCTGGCTGCAGCGCCCTGCACCGCGATGGTGTTTGTGTGGAGCTACCTGACGGATGGCGATCCCGCCTACACCCTTGTCCAGGTTTCTGTGAATGACCTCATCATGCTGTTTCTCTTCGCACCCATCGTCCGGTTCCTGGTCAGAGGAGCATCGTCTTTGTCGGTCCCATTCACGGTACTGCTGTATTCCGTGATTGCATTCATCGTCATCCCTCTCACGATTGGCGTCTTCGTGCGTGCTTGGATGAGCCGACAACACGGTAAGCAGTGGTTTGAGCAAGTGTTTCTCCCCAAATTCAGCCCCGTGACCATCCTTGCGTTGCTGGCTACGCTCGTCTTCATATTTGCGTTTCAAGCGGATAACATCACAGGCCGGTACATTCACGTCGTCTTGATCGCAATCCCCATCTTGATCCAGGTCTACTTCAACTCCACTCTGGCCTACGGGCTCATGCGACTCCTTAAGGTTCAGCACTCAGTCGCAGCACCCGGCGCCCTAATCGGTGCGAGCAATTTCTTTGAACTTGCAGTGGCAACTGCCATCGCGCTGTTCGGGCCAGGTTCAGGCGCGGCTCTGGCTACGGTTGTGGGTGTGTTGGTAGAGGTTCCGGTAATGCTCTCGGTGTGCGGGGTCTGCAACCGGACGCGGCACTGGTTCCCGACTGAAGCCAAGGCGGACGCGTAATGGCGGCGAAACAACGTGTGTTATTCCTGTGCACCGGCAACTCGGCTCGAAGTCAGATGGCGGAGGGGCTTTTACGACACTTCGCTGGAGACCGCTTCGAAGTGTTCAGCGCGGGGACACGTCCCGCTGGTCTTAACCCGAATGCCGCGACTGCAATGGCTGAGCTCGGCATCAGCATTGTCGGGAGTCGCTCGAAGTCGGTAGACGAGTTCGCCGGACAACGGTTCGATTATGTCTTCACTGTCTGTGACAACGCGAAAGAATCGTGCCCTATATTTCCAGGTGGCGGGAAAAGGCTGCACGAGAGCTTCATAGACCCGGCGGCCGCCCCAGCTGATCAGCAACTCGGAGTCTTTCGACGAGTACGGGATCAAATCGCTGAGCGATTGCGTAAGTTTGTTAGCGAGGAACCTGAATAGGATCGGTACTGTGCTCCAGTTCGTCTTCACACTCGTCCCTGAAGGGTCAGGCAATGGTGTGCCGACAGAATGTGCCGTACGCTTCGAGCCGGTATGCGCCAATATGGGCTTTTTCGCTATTTCAACAAAGTGCTTCCGTGCAGGCTTGGTTGTGGGTAAGTGACTGATTTCAGATGGTGATCGTTGCTTGTGAACCTGCTGAGGTCCAACAACTCTTAATCAGTAGTTCAAACGTGCCAATCGTTAAACTGTCTTCTTGGCTTCGGCGCGGCGTAATGCGTAGGCATAGCGCTTTCTCAGCTCCTCCGTTTGGAGCAGTTGCTCAGCGTGGACAAGAATGGAGATTATGGCAGATCGTTCTAGTGCCCTCCACGGCCTGCGGCCACTGGCTCTCTGGGTATGATTTCTCCCCGTATCTTGCTTTATGTCTTAAAAGCCCCGCTCGAGGGCACATTGAGAGAATCCCACGCACACTGACGCACCCTATCTTGCTGAAAACGCTCAGTGGCACATTGAGAGGACATTTAGTGATCGGTCTGGCCAATCATTCCGTTGGCATGTTAGGAGCGCAACGCTGGCAAGTCAAACGAGGCGAGGGGTATAAGGGCACGAGGGGAAAATGCTACACCCTCGGGCCGGGGGGATCGGGAAAGCAAAGAGCGCGGGGC
>Ga0187819_10000581_pt1 | contig 18341 bp, 16 predicted proteins | sample NC_wetland_sal_i_15_FD_132411 | JGI IMG/M metagenome (GOLD analysis project Ga0187819, IMG submission 132411) | Wetland sediment microbial communities from Neuse River Estuary, North Carolina, USA - SO4_4 | ecosystem: Environmental > Aquatic > Freshwater > Wetlands > Sediment | place: USA...
CAGCTGAGCCACTATGCCCGCAAGGCCCTTCGTCGCATGCGCAGGCGAACCACCCTGGTGACGGGCTTCTGGGCTCAAGCAGAGCTGTTCTGATGTAACTATATTATGTGATCCTCAATAGTTCGAATCAAGCTCGGGGAGCCAAATTCTTGTTCTCATGTTAGCAACACGATTAAATAGCGCTTTGCTGATTACTGACCGACTCCAGGGGCAGAGCGCCTGGCGAGCGCAGAGTCCGAATATCTCGCTTGGGTGGTTGACCGAAGAAGCGGCTGTATTCGCGATTGAATTGGCTGGCGCTTTCGTATCCGACCTCAAAAGCCGCACTGGCAGCGTCCAGACCATCCATAAGCATGCGTTCCCTCGCTGCATGCAACCGAAGTTGCTTTTGATACTGAAGGGGACTCATGGCGGTCAGCGCCCGGAAATGGTGGTGCAGCGTGGAGACGCCCATGCCCGCGATTTTTGCGAGATCTTCCACTCGTAGCGGCTTCGCGTAGTTCGTCCTGACCCACGCGATCGCCTTAGCCGTGCGGTGGCTCTGATCTCCGAGCGTGGCAATCGCTCGAAGGCGTGCCCCCCCAGGTCCCCGGAGGATTCGGTAGATGATCTCGCGTTGAATCAGGCCACTCAGAAAGGGAATGTCCTGCGGTGTGTTCAGCAGGTCTATGAGCCGGCAGCAGGCATCGAGCAACTCGGCCGTGGTCCCACCGGTGGCCATGGCGGGACTGTCAGACGGCGCCTCAGGCGCCTGAATCTCCTCTCGGCTAAGAAGTTCTCGGACTACGGGCATATCGAGCTTGAGCACAAAACAGAGATAGGGCACCTCCTCACTTGCCTCGATCACGTTGCAGATGACTGGCAAATCGAGCGACGTCAGGAGGTAGCGCGACTCGTCGAAGATGAATGTGGTTCCGCCGAGGTCTGCGCGCTTTCGCCCCTGCGCGACCACGGCGAGGCTCGGCTCGTAGGTGGCGGAGGCCGGTGCCGTGGGGGCGGTCCGCCGGGTCAGCAGCAAGCCGGGGACGTCCGTTATCCGTTTCTCTGCGGACCCAATGAACGAGGCAATTTTGCGAGCCAGTTCCGTTCGCAATTCACGTGCTCGATCTGGCGTCGGAGTGGCGCTTTTGCTAGGGTTTTTCATTGTCGTGGCTTCCTTGTCGCTTGCCCAGGATAGCCGCTCGGCTCCGGATGCGCCACTGATTCCTTCACTAACGAGAGAAATAGGCAATAAATAGGAAGGATCGGGCTACCGCTTCCACTGCGTTTAATCCTAATCTCGGGATGAGAGAAACGGTTCGGAAGGAGAAACAATGCAAAAACGCAGACTTGGAAAAAGCAATCTGGAAGTATCGGCCATCGGGCTCGGCTGCATGGGAATGAGCTTTGGCTACGGTCCGGCTGCAGACAAGCAGGAGATGATCTCGCTGATCCGGGCAGCAGTCGAATGCGGCATCACGTTCTTCGATACGGCAGAGGTATATGGCCCGTACACAAACGAAGAACTCGTGGGCGAAGCCCTCGCTCCGATCCGTGGAAAAGTGGCGATAGCCACCAAGTTCGGGTTCAAAATTGATCCGAACACCGGCAAACAGGCCGGGCTGGACAGTCGGCCAGAGCACATCAAGGAAGTGGCTGAAGCCTCGCTCAAGCGCCTCAAGACCGACGTCATCGATTTGTTCTATCAGCACCGCGTTGACCCCAACGTGCCGATCGAAGACGTTGCGGGAGCGGTGAAAGAACTGATTCAGCAAGGCAAGGTGAAGCACTTCGGACTTTCTGAAGCAGGCGTGCGGACCATTCGTCGTGCACACGCAGTTCAACCCGTCACCGCACTCCAGAGTGAATATTCGCTCTGGTGGAGAGAGCCTGAAGCGGAGGTGATCCCGACACTGGAGGAACTCGGGATCGGGTTCGTTCCATTCAGTCCTCTTGGTAAAGGCTTCCTTACCGGAAAGATCAGCGAAGATACGAAGTTCGACAAAAGCGATTTCCGCAACATCGTCCCTCGCTTTACGCCAGAGAACCGGAAAGCGAATCAAGCGTTGGTGGATCTACTTGGCAGATTTGCGCAACAGAAGAAAGCGACACCTGCTCAGATCGCGCTCGCTTGGCTGCTTGCGCAGAAACGGTGGATTGTGCCGATCCCGGGCACGACCAAGCTGCATCGGCTCGAAGAAAACATCGGAGCCGCTAACGTCGAACTTTCGCCCGACGAACTCCGCGAACTGGAGACCGCAGCCTCAAAGATCACGGTGCAAGGTGCTCGGTACCCCGAAGAGCTGCAAAAAATGGTGGGCCGCTGACTTTACGTACCAGAAGCTGATTGACCTTTATCTCCTGGCCTCCGAGGAAGCCAAGAAACTGATCACGATAGGAAACACGAGGGACGAGGAGCCAAACATGAAAAAACTGCTTTCGCTCGGCGTAGTGTCTTTGTTTATCGGGATGACCGCAATGACGCTGTCGGGCAGTCAGGATCGCGACGGAAATGAGAGCATCCGGGGACGGTTTGTCGGAGCGTGGCGGCTGGCCTGGCTCGAAGGGGAAGGCGCAGATGGGAAAATTCACAGGGCCGACTCTACCGGATTGCTTGTCTTCACCCGTGACGGCCACATGTCGGTTCAAGTCATGGAACGCAACCCGCAGGCGCAAACCCCTGCTGGGCCTGAGCAGTATTCGCAAGGCGGGTACGAGGCCTCCTTTGGCACATATGAGATCGACGAAAGCACTCACACCTTCGCCTTCCACGTTGAGGGCGCACTGGTGCGGACCCTTATCGGCAAAGAACTGCCGCGCGCATTCGAATTCTCCGGCAAACAGCTCATCGTGAAGTCGACTCGCTCAGATGAACACTGGAGAGTTGCTTGGGAGCATTACTAGGCCGCGGTGACCACACAAAAAACGGGAGGAAATCGAAACCGATGCAGACAGTAGACGACAGCAGGATGGTGGCGGCGGCGCTTGAGAAGTATGCGCAAGGCCCCCTTGCCGAACTATGGAAACGCCCGGGCCTCACCCCACGGGACCGCAGCATCGTTACCGTCGCCGCCCTGATTGCGCGCAACCAGACGATCGAGATGCCCTACTACTTCAACGTCGCACTTGATAACGGCGTTAAACCGCGCGAGATTTCCGAGATCATCACGCATCTCGCTTTTTACTCCGGCTGGGCTAATGCGATGTCGGCAGTCGCCGTCGGTAAAGATGTCTTTGCCGATCGTAAGATTGGGGCCGATCAGCTTCCTCCCGCTTCGCCTGCTCTTCTTCCGCTCGACAACGACGCGGAGGCGAAACGTGCAGCGGGTGTGGAACAGCAGTTCGGCAAGGTCGCTCCGGGCATCGTGCAGTACACCACTGACGTTCTGTTCCGCGACTTGTGGCTGCGTCCGCACCTTTCGCCTCGAGATCGGAGTCTCGTCACTGTCAGCGCCCTGATTGCTTCCGGCCAGGTTGCGCAGATTCCCTACCACCTCAATCGGGCGATGGACAAACGGCCTGACACAGGCGCAGGCCGCGGAGGTCGTCACGCATTTGGCCTTCTACGCCGGTTGGCCGAATGCCTTTTCCGCGTTACCGGTCGTGAAGGATGTCTTCGAGAAACGTCCACACTAGCACTTTACGGTGTGCGGCGAAATAAAGGAGATTTGGATGAGCAATGAAGCAGCTCGGAACGATGCTCTAAGAGACCGCCTTTCTCGATCTCGCGAAATCAACATCAGTGTGATCGGCAGAAAGTCGGGACGCACCATCTCAAACCCGGTCTGGTTCGTATTGGACGAAGATAAGCTTTACCTGCTGCCGGTGCAGGGGTCGACTACACAGTGGTACAAGAACGTGTTGAAGAACCCGTCGCTTCGGATCGGCGCAGGTAGCGTGGAGGCTGAATTTAAGGTCGTTCCTGTCGCTGATGCACCACGTGTGGCATCCGTGGTCGAAAAATTCCGTGAAAAGTATGGGGCCAGCGACGTCAGGAAATACTACTCAACGTTCGACGTTGCTGTTGTCGCTCAGATGCGGTGATGGCGTCTTTTCAACTGCCGGTCCACCCGCCCTCACCAAATAGCGGGCAAGCCGGAAGTTATCGGTTCGTCGGTTGGATTAGTACCGACAAACGCTAGGACTCAATCGGAAGTGCCCCGGCAGGCATAGAGGAGTGGAGCTCAGGAGTGATCCCGGGGCACTTTCGATTGGGGCGTTTGATCGGCATAGGGGCAGCGGTTGCCCGCTGACCCCTGCCACACCACCGTGCGTACGGGTCCGTACACGGCGGTTCGAGATGGTTACGCTAACGCACATCCTCCAAAGCCGGGAGACCGAGCGATTTAAAGTAGGCTGTTGGAAGCGCGACGGATAAGGCCTTTGCGTGGGCAAGATACCAGGGACCGCGGCTGCTGCCGGCCGTGTGGCTCGCCAGTTTTGGACGTACGCCCAGTTCCAAGAGAGCTGCCCGACGACGACGGGGTGTTTTCCATTGTCGCCAGAGCGCCACGCGAAGTCGCGCACGGACCCAGCTAGTAAGGTACGCGAGGACGCGAGGAGTTTCGCAGAAACCGAAGTAGCTGCGCCAGCCCCGCATATACGGGACCAGTTCCGTCATCGTCGCATCGATGCTGACGCCCTTTGCACGTCGTGTGATCTCCCGGACTCGCCGCTTAAAACGGACCAAGGACTTTGGCGCGATTGCGCGCTTGACCTCGGATCCGTCTGTAAAGGTGAATCCAAGGAACTTCCGCTCCTGTGGTCTCGCCACCGCACTTTTGGACTCGTTCACTTTGAGTTTGAGCTTCTGCGTGATGAATCGCGTAATGCTCTTCATCACTCGTTGACCTGCTCGCTCGCTTCGCACGTAGATATTGCAATCATCTGCGTATCGGACATAGCGATGGCCACGGCGCTCCAACTCCCGATCGAGTTCATCGAGTACGAGGTTACTCAACAGCGGCGAAAGTGGACCCCCTTGGGGAGTTCCTTCCACGCTTGGACTGACTAACCCGTTCTCCATCACCCCGGCGTTCAGGAACGCCCGAATGAGTTTTAACAGCCTCTTGTCCTCGACGCGTTTGGCGATTTGCCCCATCAATTTGTCGTGATTAACTCGATCGAAGAATTTTTCCAAGTCGAGGTCGATCACCCAGCCGTAACCTTCCGCAAGGTACAGCTGTGCTTGGGTTACTGCTTGATGTGCGGATCGTCCCGGTCGAAAACCGTAGCTGTGATCGGAGAACGTTGGGTTCCACCGCCGCTGCAGAACCTGCATCACCGCTTGCTGGAGAAATCGATCGAGCGTAGTTGGGATACCTAGTTTTCGCATCCCTCCTCCGTCCGGTTTTTCGATTTCCACGCGCCTTACCGGCTGCGGTTTATAGGTCCCGTTCAGCAGTTGTTCCCGGATGGTGAGCCAGTGCTCCTTCAAGTAGCCGCTGAGTTGGCCGACGGTCATCCCGTCGATCCCGGCGCTACCTTTGTTGCCCTTCACCCGCCGTAATGCCTCCAACAGATTTTCTCGCTCACATACTTCCTCCATGAGTCGGCTGGTGCTAGCTGGGCTTTCGGGTTCATGCATCGTCTGACGCGATTCGGTCTCCTCCCTTCCGGCAGGACGGGCTTCACCCATCTGCTCGGACGAGAAGTCCAATTTCTCTTGGATGTTCTGCCGCTTGTCGCGCTTGAGATCCATGTCCTACTCGCCTCTCCTCTCGTTCGGGTCTTCGATCACCGTTTCCGGTTCGGCCTATCCGTTGACTCCACCTTTCAGTATTGGAGTGCCTCACTAGCTTCGCCGACGACGTGATCTACTACACCCTCTGCTGACTTCTGCCCTGCGGTCAGATCGCCTCTCAGCTCTCTCAGTCGCCGAAGCGACACAGGACAGATCTCCCGGGGTAATTCCAGCTGCCTTCTGTGCACAGTCGCCGAATCTACGCTTCGCATCTTTGATGGATTGTGGACTTCGCAGTACGTTGCCCGCTCGTCCGACGCTCACGCCTTATATTCGGTTCTTGTTCATCGACTCGCACATTTGCTTGACGCTTCCTTCAGACCTCCCTTGCGGTGATAGCCCTTGCGTCATTGCTAACCCTTCACCTCCATCAGGTTGGGTAGAGGATTCGCACCTCCTAGCTGCTGAACATGCCCGGCATACAACGAAGCCGCTGGTGTTTGCGGCGGACGCGGGCCATCTATGGGTTTTGAATTGGGTTGCTGACTTCGAGTAGGAGCTGATTGCCGGCCGGTGATGTATTGAGTTTTGCTTGATTGAGCAAAGAAGCTTGCGCCAATGGGGTTTTCGAGTGTGTTGGCATAGGTATGGTTGTCTGTTTTTCCTGTTTTCGCGTGAGAAGACACACTTCGAGTGTGCGTGCCAAAGCACACGGACGATTCGCCATGGAGTGTCGGTTACGAACTGTCAACGAAGTGGCTCGCTTTTGCTAATTTCCAGCGGATCTCTTGTGCCGTGAACTTTTCGATCAGGACCATTGCGCCACCGCAGTGCGGACACAACCAGGAAACGGGTAACTTCGTCTCTCCGGTCTGGGGTGCTGGGAGGCGCTGATGCGAGATGGCCTCCAGCAACCGTTGGCAGAGTGGCAGTAGTTGGGTTCGCCGCCGATTCGCAAGGAATCCGAAGAAGCGGATGCGCACGAAGCCACGCGGCAGCACGTGCAACAAAAACCGACGAAGGAACTCTTCGCCACCGACCGCCATCGTGCGTTGCCTACTTCCGCGAGCGTAGTCCTTCCACCGGAAGGTCACCTTGCCGTCAGCCACGTTGACCAGCCTGTGATTGGAAATGGCCACTCGGTGTGTGTAGCGTGCCAGGTAATGAAGAACATGTTCTGGTCCTCCGAAAGGCCGTTTGGCATAGACCACCCAGTCATGACGAAAGAGCGATCGCAGGAAGGAGTGAAATGCTTTTTCATCGGCGAGGTGTCGGATGCTTCCAGGGAAGGAGAGTTCTCCGTCACGAAAGGCGCGCTTCAGGCCGGCGATGAACTTGCCGCGAAACACTCGGCTCAGCACTTTCACCGGGAGGAAAAAAGCGTACGGGAGGCGAACCCAGTGTTTGCCGTCGAGCGAGAGACCACCGACTGGGGGATTTCGTGTTTGGCGGTTACTGCAAGACCCACGGAAGTCATATAGAAGCGACCATCAAAGCAATAAATAAGAATGGGAACGTCGTTTTTGCTTACGATTTCGTCCAGGATCACCCCATGCATGGCAAACAGAGCGCAGCGGAAGCGTGTGCCAAGAACTTGAAGAAGCAAATCCTGAGCCGCTAGAGAGTCCCTGAGCGGCTAGAGCGGAAGGAAACTGACGCCGACACAGTTTGGCAATGCGTTAGATGGAAGCTCGAACGATCAAACGTAGAATTCGCCATGAGAATGTCGGGATAATCATCTCTTCAGATAGCGAAGAGGTACTGACTGGCCGTGCCGCTCCTGGCCCTGTCGCTGGACAGCGTAGCTGCGAGCAATATCTGCCCGAAGCCTTCCCCTATTTCGTTCGCCCGCTGAATTCCTTTAGCAACTTGTCGAATTCCGGGCGGCCTTCCAGGCTATTCAACTCCGGGTCGTTCCTGGCTTCGTTAGGCGAATAGCCCTTTTGGAATGCCTCCCTCAGGATCTTCAAGGCTTCCTCGGGGTGGTTGGCGAGCGCCATGACTTGGGCCTCGTTGTAGATGAACTGGATGTTGTTACGGTCTATCGAGCGAGCGCGCCGGATGAATTGAAGGGCTTGGGTCGAGTCACCTTTTTTCGCGTAGTACACCGCCAGGCTATTCATGGCGAGCGCCTGCCGGGGATTGACCTGAAGTTCTTTGTAAGCGAGACCGATCGCCTTGTCGTAGGTGACCTGAGCCTTATCAGCATGCCCCGACCAACGGTACGCATCCGCCAGGTTCCCCGTGATTTCCTCGTCGTTAGGGTTCATCTCCACTGCTTTTTCAAACATCGGTACCGCCTCTTCGTAACGCTTTAGGAAGAAGTAGGCAGTCCCGAGGTTAGAGTAAAGGTCAGCACTTGGCTGGAGCTTGAGCGCCTTCTGAATGAAAGGGATGCACTCCTCATACTTTCCTTGGCGGAAGTAAACCGCGCCCATATTCATGTATCCAAACGAGTTGTCGGGTTCAAGTTCCGTGACCTTGCGAAATGCACTCAGGGCCTTGTCGTTCTCGCCGACGTCGAGGTAGGCGCGTCCAAGCGCGTTGTAATTAGACCAGTAGTACGGATTAAGGTCTATGGCCTTCTGGTAGGCTTTGAATGCCTCCTCGTTCCGACCATTTGCCCGGTAGGCCGCACCCAGGCGCCGGTAGCCCGCGTCGGAGTTAGGTGCCAGCTGCAAGGCACGGTCCAGTTCGATAATCGATTCGCCGACATTCCCAGTGACATTGTAGACGCTGCCCAACGCAAAATGTACCTCGGCAAGTTCATCATTGAGTCCTTGAGCTTGCTGGGCCGCTCCAAGCGCTTTCTGCGTCCAGAAGGCATCCTTGCTCTGCGCATACATATCCAGACTCGCATCGGCCAAACCGGTGTAAGCGAGCGCGAAGTTTGGATCCTTCTTCAGCGCTGCGTCGAAGAAGTCGATTGCCGTCTGGATATCCTTGCTGCTGCGCTCGCGACGCAAGGCGTTCCGGCCCTTCAGGTATAGATCGTAAGCCTCGACATTCTCCGTGGGATGGGCAGCGGCTGGTCCAAGTTCAGAACCGGAAGGCTTCAACTCAAGTGCGGAGACGAGCTTGGAACCGATCTGGTCCTCAAGGGTAAGCAGGTCTTGCGTCATGCCCGAGACCTCTCCGCTCCAAAGACGCCGGCCGGTTGACATATCCTCCAGGTTCACGATGACGGCAATTTTCTGCACCTTATCGTCCGATGTCGTGCCTTGCACAGTGCCACGGACCAGAAGGTTGACACCCAGCTCGCGCGCGATCTTCTCCGGTGAGTCTTTCTCGCCGACTTTCTCTGCGGCGGTGGAGGACGTTACGTAAACGCTCTTGAGCTGAAAGAGCTTTGCGGAGAGCGCCTCGCCAAAGCCTTCAGCGACGTAACCCAGCGGTTCCTGATCGCCCAACACGCGGAAAGGGAGCACAGCCACGTACTTGCCCTGGGTGAGGGGAGGGATTCCCGCTGGCGCAGCTGCGGTCTGCTGCGGAAGACGAGACGATGGATGTCGCAGGAAAGCAACAGTCAGGGCGATAACGATGACTGCGAGCAGAGCGCCTGCAATGAGCGCCCTGTGGCCTCGCCAAAGCGTGGGGAGGAATAACTGCACGTCGTGCGAGGACGCAGGCTGCTGCGCTGCGGCGCCTGAACCAGTATTGTGCGTGGCCCCTGCCGACTCCGGAGTAGTTATGGACGAGCGGCCAGACTCCGTGTCCCGCTTCAACCGTTGCAGTTCCGCTCGCATATCAGATGCGTGCTGGTAGCGAAACTCGCGTTTTTTCTCCAGCGCACGGTTGATGATGTCTTCGAGCTTGGGCGGCAAGTCTGGATTGAGTCGCACCGCAGGAACTGGATCTCGTTCCAAAATCGCATTGAAGATGACAGCCGAGCTTTCTCCTCGGAAGGGCAGTTCGCCCGTCGCCATCTCGTATAGCACCGTGCCGAAAGAGAACAGATCGGTGCGTGCATCCAATTCCTTCGCTCGTGCTTGTTCTGGGGACATGTAAGCTACCGTGCCTAACGTAGACCCCGGACTGGTGAGATGTTCTGCGCTCACCCCCTCGGTCATGTCCCCCGCAACGGTCGACATTCCGGCAGCGCGACCTCCCGTTCCAGAGAGCTTCGCCAATCCGAAATCCAGAATCTTGGCATGCCCGCGCTTGGTAATGAAGATGTTTGCCGGCTTGATGTCGCGGTGGACAATCCCTTCGGAATGCGCGGCGTCCAGAGCGTCGGCGATCTCAATCGCTAGACCGAGCAGAACATCGGTGTCGACGGGCTTTCCGGCGATGCGGTGCTTCAACGTCTGCCCGTCGAGAAATTCCATCGCAATGAAGGGCTGACCGTTGTGTTCGCCGATTTCATGGATGGTGCAGATATTGGGATGGTTCAGCGCGGAAGCAGCCTGTGCCTCACGGTCGAAGCGACTCAGTGCTTGGGAGTCTGGCGCGAACCCGTCAGGAAGGAATTTCAAGGCAACGAAGCGGTGCAGCTTGGTGTCCTCAGCTTTATAGACAACGCCCATACCGCCGCCCCCAAGCTTTTCCAGGATTCGGTAGTGGGAGACAGTCTGCCCGAGGAGTGATTGGGAGTCCGCCATTGGACGCTCATCTTAGGTTGCGGTCAAAGGCAAGTCAACGAAGGGTCCAGAGAGTTGACGGAGAGCTGCACTGAAAATACTGAGCTTAGCCGGCGATCTTAAATTTCATAAGTCTGCCGCATCCTTGCACACTGTGTCCAATCTTGTGCCTGAGTCCCGTTACAAAGGGTTTTGTGTCGGCCTGTGAGGCTGCTTCGAACGTCGGCGATAGAGCCATTCGAGCGTGAACAGGATCCCCAGCAAGGGCAGTAGCCAGATCACGCGGCTCTGGTAGCGGTCTTCAACATTCGAGAAAACGCCTGTGACAAACGCGTTCGCGATAATCACAAAAATGATCACTACACTGAGCCCGATGAGGCGCGCAGGTCGGCGGCGAAACACAAAAGGCGCGAACGTGCCCATGAGGACGAGCGACGCAATGACTGTCCATTCCTGCGCCGAAGACGAAAAATCGTCCGGCAGCGCTCGCCTTGCCTGTCGCGTCCGCAGATAGCGTAACCGCGCGCCAGGCAGCACCTTGTCAAACATCTCCTCAACCCACGCATTTGGGCCGTAGTCCCAGAGGCCAAAGGTTATCAGTTGTTCCCAGAAGTGCGCAGCCGAGATGGAAAGCTCCTCGCGGGGATACGCGCGCAAAGTGGCTAGAACAAGAGGCATCTCCTCCCGGCGCAACTCTTCTTTTGTGGCTGGCGAGGCCGTCTGCCAGACTCCATCGAGTTTCCAGAGGAAGTCATCATCGTTGCGGATCTCATTTAAGTAATCGCAGATGACGAGCTTGGTATCCCCGCAATGTTGTTGCAAATACCAGCGCCCAGGGCCATCGACCAGCACGCGTGCCATCAGAAAGGGAGCTCGCTTGCCGTTCAGCGACGGCTCGCCATAAAGGTACATATGGAGAGCCATATGCGCTGCGGCTGCAACGACAACGATCATCGCCACGACTCCGACGGCACGCAAACGTGGGCGCGCCAGCCGGCGCCGAAAAACTAGCGGCACCGCCAAGACGAAGCACAGCCCGACAGCCAACATCAGATGCGTCACATGGGATGCCACGGACCACCAGGCCATCAGCACTACGGCGATACGCTCGACGTGGGAGAGAGTCTCTGGCGCAAACACAAGCAGATAGATGGAAAGATACAGCACGGGTCCGTAGATGTCGGGCATGATCAGGCTGACGAACCAACCCAAGCCCGTCATCACGCTGAGTGGCACGACGAGCGCGAAATAACCCGCTATCGTTTCCTGCGGCAGGATGGATCGCACGACGAGCCAGATCACGTACGCTGTCAACAGTGCATTGAGCCCGACAATGGGCCAGGGAGTGGTGTTCCGGTGCAGCGGCAGGATGCCCAGGCAATAAATAAATGACCGTCCTCCGTAGTCGGCCGAGAATCTGTGGAGGAAGAGTGCCCGAGCAACCAGGCGCCCATCTTCAAGGTACGAAATCGAGTCCGGATACAGCAGCGGATAGCTGTTATAGAGCGCAGGCCAGGCCATGAGGAGCGCGCCAGTCAAAACTACGATGCCGCGCAAAATTAGACGAACATTCAACCGCCTTGCCTCGTCCCGCGTGGCGCTGGACGCCTTCACACAGGCGCGCGGGATTGCTCTTCAATCTGCATTCGCCGTCGCACTTCGCAGGAATAGATAGCCGGACCGACCCAGATCGTACATCAGATTCGCTTCGGTGAGCAGGAATCGATTGCCCTCGAGCCGAAAGCTAACGCTGGTTCAACGAATCGGCTCGATTAGTTTAGGGAGTTTCACATTTGCGGTCCCCACCGCTCGACGCCGGCCACATTTTCTGATGCAAAATCAGCCGAATCCGCAACATTCGATGAAGCCGGTGCACGGCCTCAAACCTATGACAGTTGGCGCTCAAGTCTTTAGCAGGCGCACTCTTTTCGCAAAGATGGGACCCGTCGGTTCGGGAGTCGCCAAAACCTCCGCGAGTTCTCCAGCCTGCTGTTGCAGGCGTCTCTGCTCAACGGAACTGTGGCACCAGAAAGTATTGCTGGTCGTGTGCCATCGTGGCGTGCTGTTATGTTCTGCCGGAGTTTAGCATGCAGTGAGCCGCCTCCGAACTCTAGAACACCATATCTCGACGGGCCCCCCCCGCAATATCACTGAACGCAAACGGACAGGGGCGCATCGTGTTTAACGCACGGCGCCTTGAATGCAGCTTCACAGGGAAAGGTCTATACGTCTCGCATTGCGGAGTGAAAAGTTGAAGAAACCAGTCTCAAGCAACTTACTTAACTCATTTGCAAGAGGCTAGAAAAGCAGATTTTTGCTGGGCTGGAATAAATGGAGTGTGGCCTTTTGGTCGTCAAGCCGGGTGGCCACGTGATAGTCAGCACATTCGGACCGGAAGGTCCCACAAAATGCAGCGGACTTGAGGTTATGCGCTATGACGCTGAATCGCTTCACGGCGAGTTTGGCGCACGCTTCCGCTTGGTGGAAAGTTCCAAGGCGCTGCACCACACTCCGTTTGGCACCACGCAACAATTCCTCTATTGCTACTGTCGTGTCGAAGAGAACATCCCTCGTGCGGTTCAGCTTCCTTCGACAGCCTAGACCTCTTCACAAGAGTGACTGTAGATCGGTTTCGAACGTCGCCGTGTATTCGAATCCGATGACTTTCTTGCGGAGTATTCCCTGCCGGTCATAGAGCATCGTGGTTGGTAGTCCTCCGATTCCGCCGAACTTTTGCTTCAAGTCGTCAGAGGCTACAGCAAGCGGATAACGGACTCCAATTTTCTTCGCAAACACAACTGGGTCCTCTGTATCGGTCATCGTGTCGAATTTGAATCCGACAACCGCGAATTCGCGAGAGCCATAGCGTTCTATAAGCGTTTGGTATACGTTGCGCGCCGAGACTATCAGGCGTACAGTATGGGCGGAATCAAGAATGAAAATGAAGGGTCTCGAATTGATGCTGTGGTCAGAGCTGATTCTGTTGTGAAACGTTTCTTCCTTTATCTGGTAGCGCTTTTTTCCATAGCTCCCCTCGCACTGGCGGGGCAAAACAGCACAACAAAATCCGGTTCGTGGTCCGGCACACTCGTGTCTAGCAGTTGCAATGCAGATGAAGCCTTTGCCGAAGTTCCTGACTGCACCAAGGACGTGCCGGGTGCGAAGTTGGCGCTCCTTGACGATACGGACAGGGTCATGTACGGCCTTGAGCCCCAGGAGTCGGTAACCGCCCACCTGGGAGATAGCGTAACCGTCCACGGCACGCTTGATGGCGCTACGATTCACGTAGCTTCCGTCGAGTTGATGTCGATCGGACTCGCGGTCGGTCAGAAAGCTCCAGCCTTTTCGCTCCACGACGAGTTTGACCGCGTGCAAACTCTCGATTCCCTCAAAGGAACAAACGGCACCGTTCTTCTCTTTTTCCGTTCCGCAGACTGGTGACCCTTCTGCAAAGGGCAGCTGGTCCAGCTGCAAAGCGCGCTCCCGCGATTTGAAAAGCAAGGAGTCAAGCTCGCGGCCATTAGCTATGACTCGGAAGAAATCCTGAAATTTTTTGCTGACCGGCACAAGATTGAGTACCCGATGCTCGGGGACCGTGAGTCGAAGACCATCCAGGCTTATGGCGTCCTCAATCAGGAAGCTACGGGGATGCAGAAGGGCTTTGCTCGCCCTGGATACTTTTTCATCGATCCCAACGGCATTATTCGAGAAAAGTTCTTCGAAGCGAAATACCGGGAGCGGCTCACCGGAAATAGCATTGTTTCCAAGCTTTTTCCGGAATTGGGCCAAGAAGTAACGGAAACCGTCGAAGCGCCGCACCTTCAACTGGCCCTCGAACAATCCGATCCGATCGGCGTTCCGGGTACTCGCATCACGCTCGTCGCCGAGGTGCGGCTCCCTCCGGATGTGCATGTGTATGCGCCCGGCACCCAGGGTTATAAGCCCATTGAGCTTGTGATTGAGCCTATTCCACAGATGGAGCTCAAACCGGTCGCTTACCCAGGGTCCAAAACCCTCTATTTGCCCGCGATCAAGGAAAGCGTACCGGTCTTCGATGGGACGTTCCGCATCAGCCAGGATGTGAAAGTGAGCTCTGGGTCAGAGTTCTGGGGATCGCTTGGGAAGGATGGGAAAATCTTCACAATTACCGGAAAGCTTGCGTATCAGGCTTGCGACAAAACCACTTGCTACCTACCAACGTCCGTCCCGGTCAAATGGCAACTGCAAGTGTTTCCCCTGGACCGGACGCGAGCCCCGATGAACATCCGGCACAAATAGGCAGGCGATCTTGAAATCCGGTACGTATTGATCCAAGCCGGAGTCTTAGCACACCATCCGCTGTCTTTATCCGTTACCGAACCTGTCGCGGGCATCGGAGGATTACCCAGCAGCTAGAACTAAGGCGTCTTCGGTAAAATCACCGCATAAGAGGAAGTAAGTTGGATGGCCTTGTGCAACGTGCGATACAAAGGGCAGTTCATGGCATAGATACCATGCACGCGATCCACAGTCTCGCGAGTCTCTGCCGGGGCGACCAACTGCATATCGACGTGAATGCGACGAATTACTAGGACGCCTTCCTCCGCTTCTACTTCACCGATCACTTCCGCGATGAGCTTGCCATTACTTGCATCAATTTGACGCGCTTCCAGCGCGCCCCCAAAAGTGCCCATCATTCAACCAGCGGTCGAGGCGATCACGTAGTCCAGGGTGGAGGCGTGGGATTCCCCAATTTTTGCTGGATCGACTTTGTAGTGCTTTGCGATAGCACCGTGCACGCTGAATGTAACCGGCTGTGACTCTCCGGGCAAATGGGCGATCCGCAATGGACCGCTCTTCCGCTCGATTTTTATTTTGGAAACGTAGACGACCTCGGACATGGCTGTCCTCCTTATTTGGGTTAGACTTCAAACACGGTAACAGCACGTCGGGTCCGAAGAGAGAAAAGCTTGGCTCGTAGTTGCATCGTATTCTGGTGACGGTAAGCCAAGGCAACCGGACTATCCCGCCACTTTCTTCGCCTGCGCCCTAACTTTCGCCCATCGCTTCTTCGCCGCCTTGGCAATCGCCGCTCGACCAGTGCGCGACAGGACGCGTTTCTTTACGCCCTTTAGTTCTCGGTTCGTCGAATCGCCCAAAGCTTTTGCAGCCGCCTCCAAACCACGCAGCTGATGCTGTAGTTTGGCCAACCTCTTCTTTACATTTTTCTCTTCGCGCCTGATTGCCGTCAGTATGCTCATGAATCCTCCGGGGATGGAATCTATCTCAAACCAGAGGTAGTGCACCAGACGTACTGGCAGAGGTAAGTAACCTCGGGGTGGCTGCCTGTTAGGCCGCTGATTTTGCACAGCCCGTCGCAGATTTTCACAGGGATAGAGTGAGATTTCCACAGGGACAGAGTGAGAATTCGATTGACGAATGCCAAACACAAAACCAGAGTGCCCGAAGTCCCGGCCAAGTTGTTCACCTGAAGAAAAAGGAGGACATCCGTGTACCCGGCTCGATTTCGCCCATGGTTATTCGTTTGTTGTGTCATCCTGTTCGCGGCCTTCGCTCAGACCGCGGTGGCCTGGACAACTCTTTGCGTCAACCCCAATGGTTCCCAGGGCTGCTACTCAACAATCCAAGCGGCCGTCAATAATGCCTTGCCTAACCAAGTCATTAACGTTGAACCCGGAACCTACACCGAGGACGTGGTCATTGGCATTCCGCTTTCACTCCTCGGCTCCGGCCCCGGTCAGTCCGTAATTGATGCCACCGGCCTCGCGCATGGCATCTTTGTGGACGGTTTCGACAATCCCGGCCTCGACGGCGTAACCATTGCCGGATTCACAATCAAGAACGCGCTGTATGAAGGAGTTCTGGTCGTCAGCGCTATGGACGTCGTCATCCGCGACAATCACATCAACGACAACGATAAATCCCCGGGCCTGTTTTTCACCGGGCTGCCCGAGCCTTGCGCTGGCCAGCCGGGCGCCGGCACTTATGAAACCGACGAAAGCGGCGACTGCGGCGGCGCCGTTCACTTCGTCGGAACGGTCAATTCGATCCTCGCCGGCAACCTGATCACGGGCAACGCTGACGGCCTCCTAATCAGCGACGAGACCGCCGAAAGCCGCGACAATCTGGTCATCCACAATGTTTTTAAGGACAACCCGCTCGAGTGCGGCATCGTCCTCGCCTCGCATCCTCCTTCGGGCTCGAACGGGCCGTTCTTTGCTCCTCATTTCGGCGTTAACCACAACACGGTGGCTGAGAACGTTTCGACTGGCAATGGCGTGCAAATTGGTGGCGCGGGCGTCGGACTTTTCTCCGACGGCAACGGACCCGGCACAGTTACGGGCAACGTGATCGTCAACAATGAGCTGACGGGCAATGGACTCGGCGGCGTCGACCTCCACACTCACGTGGGCCCTGCGTTTGGAGCGCCCGCGGACAACATGGATGGCAACAAGATCATCGGCAACTTCATTGCCGGAAACCTCGCTGACCAGGCGGACACAGCCACGCCCGGCAGAGTCGGCATCAACATCAATAGCGGCGGTGGTGGCTCTCCGGTTGTCGGCACCGTCATTTCCCAGAATGTGATCCGCGATGAGGACGTGGACATTGCCATCAACACTCCTGCCGAGGTTGACGTCCATCTCAACGATCTGCTTGGCGGCCAAGTCGGGGTCGCCGACGTTTGTGTCTTCGACAAGGCCACTGTGTGCACCGGCAGCATCGACGCGACCCAGAACTATTGGGGATGTCATGCCGGCCCCGGCAACAACAGATGCACCACAGCCAGCGGAGCGGACATTCGTTTCACACCTTGGCTTCACAGACCCGTCCGTGACGATGACGACCACGGCGACGGCGGCCACTGACGGAGCACACTCTGTCTAGTGACTCTCCTCTGGCTTGCGGCCCCCGGCCCCTGGCCCGGGGGCTGCACCTTGTTTGTATTGTCGTGAGACTCGCCCCAGTGCTGGACGCGCACTTCAACGACCTGTGTGGATAGCCTCCGAGACCTTGGCTCGATAAGTCGCCATGAAAGGCATTCCGCCCGAGATCGGGGCTCTCCGTCCGGCGTCCGTCCAAACACGGCAGACTGTGAAGACTCGGTTGGTCGGGGCGGACTCTCCCGCAGGGGCGCTACTCCGAACGATCCCTCCCAGCCTGCAGCCGTGAACGATGAGGTCCCGGAGGACGGTTCACAGCGGAGAGTATAGCGAATCCCTGTCGCATACCGCCGGGTCCGATGGTAACTTCCGGCTTGCCAAGGAACCGCCAACTGACGGGTGGACACGTAGATAGTGAGCCTTTACTCAGCATCTATCCCGGAGGTTCCACGCCCCCCCCCCAAAAATACACTTCTGGCTTTCTGTGCTATCGTGCGGGCCATGAAAAGAGCCTTCGTATTGTTTGCTGCATTGTGCACGGCCTTGCCCTTTGCCAGTCCGCAGACGGCCTCACCAAAGCCTGAAATGCGCGAGCGGCAGATGAGCGCCGACGAGGCAGCCATCCGGCAGATCTCGGAAGACTGGATCAGGTTCTATAACTCCGGGGACGCGGCGAAGGTCGCGGCGTTGTATACCGACGACGGCTACTATCTCTCGGCACACATCCTGGCGCACGGGAGGCAGGCGATCGAGGCTTATTGGGAACGCGGCATCAAGGCGGGCGGGCACATCGACTTTGTAAAGCCACTGACGCTCTACTACACCGGCGACCTCGCCTATTGTGCGGGCACCTACCAGGCAACCAACGCCGGTGTGACGGTCGATGGGCGCATAGTAATAGTGCTGAGGAAAGTGAATGGCAAGTGGCTGATGGCCGCGCATGAGACGGTGGTGCGCGACCAACCACTATGAGTCGGGATTTCCTTCTTGAGTGTTTTCGGGTATTTGATTGGTCGGGTAGAGCAATGGCGCGTAGCGGGCTTCAAATGATGCCGACGTTTCCATTGCCCTCCCTAAAATTTCGTACGGCGGGTTTTCCCCAGTACGGCTTCCAGGCCGGTTTTTTCGCTGTCCGTCCTTCTTGACATGCCGTCCTCTACGACCCCGGGGAGATCGCAACCGGTTTGTTCCAGCCATGCGGTTCCGACCTAGGCC